>Ga0310344_10000403_pt1 | contig 34489 bp, 31 predicted proteins | sample HC15DNA20200_MG_FD_203801 | JGI IMG/M metagenome (GOLD analysis project Ga0310344, IMG submission 203801) | Marine microbial communities from station ALOHA, North Pacific Subtropical Gyre - HC15-DNA-20-200_MG | ecosystem: Environmental > Aquatic > Marine > Oceanic | place: Pacific Ocean: North...
TGGGGGTATCGGTCTTTGTATTCGGAAATTTGGGCTACCGAGTGCAAAATCAGACAATCTAGTCCTTCTAATTGTTTTTTAGATGGCCGGATCGGAACAAAATGCACCGAAATATTTTGACTAGCCTGGTCCCCGGCCCACATATCTTGAAACACGAACTTTCGAAGTGCTGCCCATACTTTTATGTGTGCCAGTGATGCTCGAAGCCACTGCTTTCGGCTGCCGTTTAGCTCAGCAAGGTAGAAATGGTAGGGCATCACCGGGATAAAAAATTTTACTTGATGGCCGTTGCGTGCTAAATCTAAGGCTGCCACAGCAGAAACTTTTTGGGGCCCTCCTCGGACATTAGACGTGAGGGCTATACCGACTCGGAGAGGTTTCGCGGAAGCTTGTATAGAGGTCATTGCAGATTCATAGTAAATGAGGCTCTAGTGGAGTCAGATGATTGTTCCCGGAGTAACTCTCGGTTCATGATGGCTCGGCGAATTTTTTTGCGAGCCGGGATATTATCAAATTTTGATTTAATGAGCATAGAGCTACTTGGATGAGTTGTTTCGTTCCCGGCATATATCCGGTGGTTAACCATTCAACTTGACCGAACCCAGTTAGTGAGGAGTGGTAATGTGTGCGCTGGGCATCGTGGAGAATCAACACACCATCATCTGCGAGAGCGTCCTTTGCAGCGATAAGACATCGGCGCCGATATCGGCCGTCAACTACTATTAAGTCAAATTTTAGACCGAGATTAACAGGAAAATTGACATATTTCTCTACACTGATACTTTCTATTTCTGATTGCGGAGGTATAGGATCATCAATTGAATATTTAGGGTACTCCCAAAATGCAGGGAACTCGGAATAGTATGCGTGTACACGTTCTTCCAACTTGGCTTTAGAGATACGATCTTGGCATTTACGGTACCAAGGTCGAGAGTTGTCCATAGCATGCCAATCAAACCGTCTTCCGATTGAGTCCAGATACCTAGGGTAATATATGGTGCTGGCGCCGGATCCCCACTCGAAAACCTTTAGTGGGTCATTGCCAACCTGAGAGAGTGCGGCTTTGAATAAAAGGATATCCTGGCGAGATTGGGCAGGTAAACCGCGTGACTTCCACCGCCACCATTCATAGGCCAATAACGGATGCTTTATGAAATTAGGAAGTAATTTCTTGAGTTTTACGATGATGATATCTGGTCTTCCGGAATCAACTATTTTGAAAGTTAAAGCATAGTCAGCAGTGCATAGCGGAAATGGCGCCGTTGGGAAATTGCTTGAAGACCATTGGCCGTCCATATTGTGAGACCATTCCCGTTACTTTCATCCGCAGTTCTAATGGATGAAGGGTTTTGATCTCTTTTGCGGTCAAAACGAATCGGTGCACCCCTTTGGATGCTATGGATGTAGTCCAAGATTCGGAATGGTCGTGAATGTCCGAGAGCGTTAATGTGACGCAAGCCTCCTGGGAGCTACGGTTAATCATGATGACCGTGAATTTCTCGTAGTCTTCGATGTCTACTGGAGTTTCGGGTGACCATTCTAGGTTTTCGGGAATAGTAGTCCAGTCGATTGGATCGGGGTCTCCGTGCCTGTAAATGTGTGTTTTATCTACCCCATGCACGAAACAATTTTGACCCATTTTGTTAGTGTACGATATGTAGAAGCGGTCCCAAAAATAAAAGGATTTCTGGTCTTTAATGTGTTCTACAACTTGACTTGGGATCTCAATGTGAACCTCTAGCACGCCGTGGTCATTTTCAGCAGAAGCTTCGAATTCTTTTAGCAGGGTTGAGGCACGGAGTTTTGAGCCGCCGAATTTTGGTATCTCAAACAGCTTTTCTCCCAACCTAATCCCATTAGATGAGTACATAGTAATTTTGCCACTAGTCGCAGTTTCCAGCCACGGAAATAGAGCGCTAAAGTAGTTTTGCAACACGAGCAAGGAATCCAAGTCTCCGTCTGAAGTCCAATAGTACAAATCTTGCACAGTGCCGAATTTCTTCATACTGGGATGGCCCCAATGACCATCGCGGTAGTACAGCTTCCTAGCCAATGGTTTAAATCCGGGTGGCAGGCGGTCAGCTGTCATTTTTAACAATTTATAGAAAACCATGATTAGCCTCGTTTTGCCGAATCGAAGAGTGACTTCCATCCGGCCTGGGCTTCGATCTTAACTTTTCGTTGATATGTAGGGTCAAGGGGAAACAGATATGTTTGAGGAGGATGGGTATGCTCTACCGCTACAGCGTGTAGAGAGGGAGCAGCGTTGATAATTACCGATAATATCGCGGAATCTTCACTGACTCCAACGAAAGTGAAGGCGGACATACCGTCCTGGGGGTCAGTTTCTCTGGAGATGACACTTTTCGGGATGATTTCAGATATGTCTATTAACTTGACTCCGAAAGGTCCTACTGAAACTCTATCTATCGCCACCATCTCTCCCGATAGTGAGTGGAGAGCATATTCGAAATTGGCAACCTTCGAATATTTAGGATTTACCGAATGGTGCACCAGCGCCACATATGGTCGGGTTGTCTCAGATATTAATGTCTGGCAAGTGAATGTAAATGTGTTTGAAGATCCCGCACCACTGTTGAGTTGGTGAGGCGTCTCGTAGATAACTGCTCCATTCCCGCCTTGAGGATAAGAATACTCCACCAGTGACCTGAAAAGGGAGTAGTCAGGGTTTATACCGAGTTCTATCTCAGCTTCTATGTCTGCGCCACCGTCTAACATTTTGGACGGTATTCTGTGCACAACTGCAAGATGATCGACTCCCGAGATGTGACCTCTAGTTATGGTAGATACGTCAAAAAACCTGCGGCGGTCCGAGAGGATTTTTCCAAGATGTTCTCGTTTTAGTAAGAAACCCTCAGGCGAGTAGATGCTTAGAAATGCGTCATAGTCCTCAGATGGATTTCGTCCGACCATAGGATCTTCGGAGCTTAAACCGATTCTAAGGTTCAGTCCCAGTGAGTTCAGAACCGCTACCGGCGTAGAAATTAGGTTTAGCGGTGAGTTACGCATGGTTTGTTCCCGACCTTACTTCAAACATACCAGTGTGCTGAATTGGTTATACCAACTCTTTGGAAGCCAGTCTCTGGAGTGCTTCAACTGCGTGATCTTCTTGAATCCGCACTCCTTTAAGCTCCATATTAACAACTCGCGGGAGACCCGGGTATCCATGTTATTAGGAAATTCGTCACCCCATTTTTTGTGGTGCTCAGCAGGTGTGTAGCGTATTCCTCTTCCCCAATTGAACCGACCAACGGATGTATGGAACAGTAGTGCCTTTTCGGTTCTATCCGAAAGTGCCTTAATAAGATGGAGTGGGTCGCTTATGTGTTGGGCGACGGCCGTACATATTACTAAGTCAAACTGTTCTTCTGGGTTAAGACCCTGTATCGAGTGGGTTAGTGACGACCATCCTTCCATCCGAAAATCGATATCGTTTACGCCGGTGATTTGACCGAGTATATTATGTTGTCTTGTGAGGTCGGCTTTGTCTATACCGGTGCAACTCATAGCGCTCTGTAGCTTGAGCCAGTACAAGAAATACCCTGTGTTGCATCCAAATTCGAAGACGGTGCTTCGTTTCAGATCAACTCCTGAAATGTCGCGTAGAGCAAAAGCCCAGTCTTGGTACATTCGGGCTGTCTGGTTACTGAGCTTCCAGAACCGATCGAATTGTTTTGGGTATTGGTCACGTTTAATAATTGTCGGGTCAAAGCCCTTTATGAAAAACCTAGGCGCAGCACCGGACACGATGTCATCGGCAAAAATATACGGTTGATACCACCATTGGGAGAGCAGCTCTTCCTGGTTTATATTCTTGATTTCAGGGAATGTTCTAAGATCCATAATTTACTTTTAGGTCAGCGAAGCCGCTGTCGGGATTCTTAGGATTCTGCATGAGGGGGTTCCACTAGTCCATCGGAGTATTTTCCGTTAAAATTACTTGGGTCAAATGGCTGGTCATCCGTCAGATTGTAAAGATCCGTGTTTGACATTTTGACCGCAACCTCCTTAGGTAGATTGTGTCGGTTTGTGTATACCAATGCGTCGGCGTGAGCCAGCAATTGATCGCACTGGTTGCAATAAGGGAAAAGGCTGAATTTCTTCTCTTGATGGGATATCCGTAGCAAACGGTACTTTTCTGCGTTTAGGATCTCTAGCACTGGCTGTTCAAAGGCGTTGCCAAGCACGATTTGGTTGTTGAAATCGTAGCAACAGGGTATAACCTCACCATTCCATTGGATCTGCAACGGGCCATTCTCAGGTCTGCCGCATGTATTTTTCATAGCAACGTCTTCGTATCGTTCTCGATAGCTTCGACCATCACCGAAATTATGAGGCTTCCAAATTTCAATTGCATCGGCCTTGGGTTCCCAGTATTCCTGGAATAACTCTGTATCGCTTTCATTCTCTGGAAGCACAAGCCAGCTTAACTCCAAGCGAGGAAGTTTGGAGTTAAGCTCTTCACGGACTTTTAAAAAACCTTTTAGGTTGCTCATGGTGACATCAAAATTGAGACCAACCATGACATTCTCATAGCTTTCCTTGTGCATACCGTAGTAGCTGACTCGTAACTCATCCAGCCCTGCCTCGATAAGCCCAACTGCCCTCTCCCTCGTCAACAAAGACGCATTGCTGATGATGTATGTGCGCATACCGTTTTTCTTAGCGTACGCTACCTTCTCTTCCAATCGTTTATCAATTAAAGGTTCTCCGAAGCTTGTAAGCACCACCTGCTTACAGCCTAATAGGGCCACTTCATCGATACTTCGTTTGTATTTCTCCATGTTCATGATGCCATGTGGCCGACCCAATTTATGCAAGTCGCGGGGACACATGATGCATTCAGCATTGCAGTGGTCGGTTACTTCGTACCGTACCTCAGCATGTCGTAATTTGGTGATGGGTTCTGTTTCCATAACGTGATGTATACGATCCATCAGTTTTTGCCGGTCGAATCCTTGCCACCTCACACTTTGATCATTTAGTAAGGTCTGCTGATCGTAGTCTCGCTGAGCCGTTTGTTTGTTTTTAGCCATGTTGGCGTATTCTCCGAATTTCCTTGGATAAGCAGGTATCGGGCGGTTGCGATGACTAATTTGTATACCCAGTGGAAATTTTAGTCTGTTTGGTCAGTTAAATCGACTATTTGTAACCCTAGTGTTTAGGCTTAATCTTTAGATAATTCAAAGAAACTTTAACAGTCTTTCGTCCTAAAAAGCTAATCGAACGAGGGTTTACTAGAGACTGGGTGCTGCTTTAATCAGGTGGAAGTAATCCATGCATACCGATTAGTCCGAATTGACGATTTGTGCTGGGTCCGTATGGCCAGGGTCCATAAGTGTCGGATTGACTGAATCGCCGCACAATAGGTCTCGAAACCGGCTTAGAGCCATGCCATCGAGGTAAGGGTCAAGCACAGGTTTGATTTGAGTCTCTAAATACTTGTGATAGGCCTCAACTGAGGTGTTATGCAACAGATCTTTGGTACGGGCTTGGAGCTGCGCGTAGCCGTGTGTGACGAGCCCTGGAATTTGGGCGTTGAACGCATCGACAAACTTGGAGCTTGGATCGTAAAAAAATGATTTGCAACCGATGCCTAGAGCCTCTAACGTAGTTGATGTAAATGCAAGAGATATAGTCAAATCAGCTAAAGCAATGAGTTCTGATGGGCTCACGTCATATCCAGGTAGATAAATTCTGGGGTGTTCTTCAAGCCTCTCGAGTATTTTTTCTAATTCAATTGCATCTGGATTCATTGCAAACCAGAAATCGTATTTTAGATATTGCCGCGGTTTCTTTTCCTTTAATACTAGGAATATATCTGGATCGTCGTTCACCAGTCGTTCCAAGTCCAGCAAGAAGGCTGAACCATCTTTATAGTTGGTGATGGAAATCGCTCCGTAACTGTGGTCGAAAACAGCTACTAGTTTATGTTGAGGCAATCGTCCAGCTTTAAAAAGTTTTTCCCCGAAATTGGATGTAATTTCGTGGGATTTCACCAAACGAACATGTTCCGACCACAGACATCCTACTGGAATGTATTCGGAGATTTGTTGTTTGTGTGATTTGAAATATTCGGCGTGACGGTTGTTCCACGTCACGCATTTATCGTAGTGCAAGAAAGCCCAGAGAGGCATTTTGTACGGTTCACCGTTTTGGCTTGCAAGGGATGCTTCACCAGTATTAAGGGAGTCAAGATAATACCAGGTATGTGTGCCATTTTGGTTCAATATGATGTTCCTTCCGACGTGATTAAAACCAAAATCTGTGTTCGAAACTAGATTTGCAACCCTGTATTTTTTACAAAAAGATGTCCAAAACCAAAAATCATTCACTAAATGGGTGGAAGTTCGACCCAGCCAACTAGGACAAAAAGGGATTCTGATCAGAGTCCTAACCTGCTGGAACGTCAGCTGGCAAGCATCAATAAAAGATGTGTTCATCGAATCGTCTGATATGTTCAAACCCTTATCTATTAATTGCTGGACTAGGTCGTCACTCAGCCGAACCAGGGGGATAAACAAGGTGTTGTCAGAACGGATCCGGTGACCGTCAAACAGAAAATCGACTCCGCGTATAGGGTTGGAAAACTCCCGGATGGCAGAGATTATGCCTACCGCGAAATCGTACTCCTTGGGTTCCGATTGTTTACCACCACCTAGTGCAAACTGTTTCCAGGATTTGCCAACTGACCTTAGGCCCACGAGGCCTGCCATTAACTTTTGCTGATTGTTGCGTTGAATGGCTAAAATCTTTCCCCAAATAGAAATTGTGACGGAGCTCCCAATCCCTTCAGAGAATAAATCGACGCTCTGTAAGTGTTCCGAATAATTTCTAGGTAGATTGGCGTATTGACAGTCATTCGGGACAAGGGTGATATGTCTACCTCGTGGTAACTCATCAATGATACGGATACAGATGAGGCGATAATAAATAAATTTATGGAGGTCCAATAGCAGTGCTTTTTTGAACGCTAGTTGGATCACGTCAGATTGGTATAGCCGTGTAGTTTTGCGGATTATTGGATGGTTCTTGTACTCGTTTTCGTATATATCGTCGACTGTTTCGAACGCGGGTTCGTAACCTTCGTACATACACCAACGAACAAGGTCCACCGAGCCAATCTCTCCAAGGCGTCCGGATGCCGTTATATGGCGGAACCACCAACTGCTGGATGCGCGCAGGCTAACAGTTAAAAGGTACCGAATATCGTATCCCAATAGCCAATACCAAAGAACGGCAAGCATGTGAGACCTAGTTAAATTTTCGAAGACTACGACTTTTCTCGTCATGTTTTTTGAGGTCGGCCTTGCGGTTTAGAACTCAGGCGGATAAGGGTCATGCTGGATTACTTGCCTGGCTTAGCTCTTGATAGGAACAACCGGTTTACCGCACGTAGTTGTGTTGGATTCGGTGTTTAGTCCCCCTAATGATTCAACAAGGTTGCTGAATTGCATATACGGAATCTTAGGGTTCAGCGGAATCAAGAGACTTAGTTCATATTTGGGATTAAATAAATTTCGTGCGACGTCGATGTTATATGTATTAGGAGAAAATCCGAACCGATGAAATATTTCTTGGGCTTTGATTGTTTCTGATCCAGGGAAAAATGGGACTACGTGTCCAACCCTAGAGGCGTTAGGCAGAATAATTTGGCCTTTCAGGGTTTTTGAAATTAATGAAATTCTCCGTTGATTCTCGTCTGCATATTGGCCTATGTTTTCTAATGCATTACGTAAATTTCCCCTAAGAATTCTATTGTCACCTTCGCAGTTAACGTACATCTCGTAGGCGGCTTCGGCTAGCGCGGAGTAACTCCCAGTTTTATTCTTGTATCTGACCACACTCATTGCAGCGAGTACAGGCCAAGACCAGATGCTGCTTGCTTGCCGTTTGTTTTTTAAAAATTCGGACAAGGCAGTGTCTCGACAAATAGCCACCGCACCTTTTAACACGGGCAGTACCTTTGAAAGGCCAATGAATTTGGCTATTGAATCTGGGCCTAAGGTTTCCGTATCGTTCAGTCCGTATGGGCTATCTTCCAGATAGCCCATGTCATTTTCTGCGCATTTTAGTCTGATTGACTCTATGTCCGGAGTAAGCCCGAATTGGTGAACTACTATAGCCAAACGTGTTTCCGGAGTCAGGTCTTCAACGGGCAGAGAGTAACGATTGAACGCATTCAGTATGCATCTGCCAACGAACTTCGGGACGAGGATGTGGTCCTTGTGTCTACTGTAGCCATTGAACTCGAGAGTCCAGCATATTCCCACTCTGACTGAAGGGAGGCTTACACAATTGTATCCGAGATTCTGGGAGGCAATCGCATCCAATTGTTCCCAAGACGTATGTCCTAACAAGGGGTAGTCCTTGAGGCCTACCCTGGGGACCATGGAGTAATAATTATGGTTCGTGTTGGTCACTATAATCGCTTGGATATTAATTAAGGAAGCAGATAATTTTGAAGGCGACTTTCAAAAGTTCGTTGTAGAAGTGTCTTTGAATAAAAGTGCTCGGCCGTGAGGGTCGGAAGAGTGTTTCCACCAAACCCGCGTTTGAACCTGGCAACATTAAGTCCACGTGGATTGGGCGGTTCGAACCACTGATTATGAAAACGCTGAGGACCTAAGTCGTACCATTCAACACCATTATCTTGTAGCCATTTGATGATGTTCCACTGAATTAGGTGGGACGACGGTAGGTGTTTAAAGTCGGGGTCTCGGCAAGTTGATCCATAGTATGCGTGCTTATCGAACAGAATGGCCAGAGAGAATCCAATCGGCTTACCTTGGTAGGACGCTTCCATAAGGACTGCGTTCCCCTTTTCAATCCATCCCAACATTTCGCTGAATGATGCTTGAGGTCTGCTTTCCCCGCCGCGTTCTGCGGAGTGAATCCTTTGGTAATTGCCGAGGGTCTCTGATGTGATGTTGTTTTCATTCCAAATTGAGATGTCACAGACTTGTTTAGCTTTCTTGACGTCTGATTTGTGCCCTTTCCGAAAATCCGACCATAATGATTCCCGGTCCTTTCGGAGATCAATCACCTGGCTAACGTATGCTAGATCCATAAATCCGTGTTTCAACAACGGGTTGGCCATTGGTATTGTTTGACTGAGAAATGATCGAGCTAAACATGGTATACGGATACTCACATGGCCTACATCATACTCTCGGGCTATTAATTCCAAGCTCTTGACGTAGAAGGACAAAACTCGGTCTCTCAAACTGGGAGATAGCCCATTTTTCATTGCCGGAAACGGAACAGGTATTGGCAATGCCGCTGATCCGCCAAATGAAAAGTGTTTGAATTCAAATTCGGACGAACTCCTTAACACCATTAGGGGACATATTGCTAGAGTCTCATCGTTGTCGTGAATGGAGAAAGAAAGATTCGCTACAAAATCATTCCCAGAGCACAATTGTGCGTATTCCATGTATTGGGAGGTGTGCCAGAACCATGCGTCGTCTGACATCAGCGCGAAATTATCCCAATCTCGCTTATCGGCTTGCAGAGTTATACTTTGCATGCCAAGCCTTTTAGGCGGAGTGTCGTTAGTCCCTGGAACAAGAATGGATTTTTTGATAACACACTAATCATAGTCCGTCCACCGCACTCCAGGTAGGGAGATGCGGAATCAAGGCTTGACTGATGTTACATTGGCCCGCTTTGACGTTTACTGAAGAATCTTTGTTTGCTCCGCAGGCACTTAGAAGTAGACTGTGGGCTTCTGAGTTGATGGTCATGTCATGTCGACTGAAAATCTGATCAACTATCTTGGCTGTTTCACTGGTCGCTCCTTGCGCGACCATTTTGCGGAAAATCTCTTTATCCAAAATCCGGGCCATATGGCCACCATTCCATGAATACCGAACCGATAGTGTGTGATTTGCCACGGCTAATCGATCAACACACCAGTGGTTTGTGGGCAATGATAAGATCGGGTCCTTCTCTCCCTGCTGGAAGAAGTAATGCATTAAAGCCGATGTTAATTCCTCTTGTTGTTTTGGCAAAGATGCCGCTTCAATTACCCGTCCCTCCTTTAGTATGAAATAACCGATTAGGCTGTTCTCAATTTCAACGTTTATGAAGTCGGAAAGGACCACTCGGCCTGCTAATCGTTGGTCCAAAGTTTGCCACCATTTTTTAGTCCGCATCATGCTTAAGAAGAGTTTCTCGTAGGTGCTTTGATAAGCTTGCTCATAAATTGCTATGTTTTCGGATACTACCCCGGTTCGAAAACTAGCTTGAGAAGGAGGAAACAACCGGCTGGCAGAGCTTTCATCTAACGTTAATTCCGGGTGGCAGCCGATTCCAACATACCCCAACTTTGGGTACCAATCATCAACGGCTCTCCTGGCGAAAAGAACCGAGATAGAATCGCCACGTTTACTGGAGCGCGTAAGCGCAGTCTCCATTATTCGAAGCCCCCATCCTTGTCCTCGCAAGGTAGGGTGAACACACACACTGGTAATACCACCTGCCTTGATGATACCGGCGGGAGAGTAAAGCTCTCTGTCCAATATGCGTACCATTCCTAGAATTTGGTGATTGTCTGCAATAACAATCAAATCTTCAAGGTTTTGTAGGGGTTCCAAATCTCTAACACGAGTTAAGTTGAATTGAGCATCAAAATAATTAGGCCCGTAAATTTTGGCAGCCAACTCGTATGCCAGGTTGACCTCATCCAGGCTTCTTGCTCCCCTAACCTCCATCACTTTAATTCCCGTCCACGTTTCCTCGACTTTGAGGCTGTCGGGTTATTAATCATGGTCGACCTTTTCGCAGGATTCTTAAAACATCGGGGCCCTCGTTAAATAAAATATCCAAGGCGGATAGATAAGGGACGAACGAGCCATATAACTGCGTGTATTCAGGATGGCTGTATTCATGATATACGAGGTCAATACCGTTGGATTCAAACAGGTTGTTTTCGTCTATGTAAGACCTTGAACCTTGAGGAGAAATATACCTATTCGCTCCGATTGCATTGCAGACGTCCACTAATAATTCTACTTTTTCTCCCGTCACGCCTAAGTCAGAGCTATTAACTATTGGAGTATAAATCTCCATCTTCTCACAGAACCAATTTATTAGGTCTATGTCTAGTTCAGCCAAAAATTCCCGTCGTTTCAACATGATCTCCGAAAATTCAGGCATGTACCAGTCATAAAATTTTGACTTGGCGTAAACGTGTTTAATGGTAGATAAGTGCTTGTTTATGAAGGGATTTGAGAGTTCAAGGCGAACATCTTTTATGACTTGGTCTCTTTTACCTTTGGATCGGACAGGTACGGTAAGCCACAGAATGCGGTCAGGTGCTTTTATGCGGTTACGTTGTTGCCACGACCGACGATCGAACTGAACGGAATCTAGAAAAACGAAGCAGTCCACTTGATCTATAAGATCGAAGTATCCAAGCCAAGGGAGGTAGGTGGGTTGCATGATGGCCGCAGTGAGAGGGGCCGTCAATTATTAATTACCTCCTTGCTCTACCGCTAAGCCGATGCCGCCTTCTCCGTAATTATTGCCGTTGTAGAGCATATACTTAATGCCTTTATGCTCGAAAACATAGGAATATTCAATCATCTCGGAGTCCCATCCAGAATGAGACACGTCGATTCCGGGTCCTTCGGTACTCCGTTCCCAGCTGATACCGTCATTTGACTCGGCATAGGCAATGCGGTATCTCTCCCCTTTTGTAGAAAACCACATTTTATAGGTGGACCCTTCTTTGAGCACGCAGGGGCGGGCTAGTGCGACCTCTTCCGGAGATTCGAAGTCTATGCATGTTGTCCCTCGACCACTCCAATGCATACCATCGTTCGATTCAGCATGTTTAATATTGTACCTAGGTAGGTCACGGTGCACCCATTCAACACCAGAAACGTACCACATTCTCCAATAACCATTATCAATCATTACGCAAGGTGCGGTATTTAGATAAGGCTCTTCGTCAATTCTGGGCAATAATGGAGCTCGTGAGTACCGGGAAAAAGTCTCTCCGCCATCTTCTGAGATGGCTAATCCGATGTACAAGTGCATCCGCACAGTAGATCCTTGATTCCATCCGGAGTAGAACAGGTATTTTTTTTCGTTATGGTTTATGATCCAAGATGGAGTGACTCCATTATCATCAAAACAACCTAACTCTCCTAATCCCAGCACTGGATTGGAAGAATACCTAAGAACGTTTGCTGGGTCTTTTAGATCGATTTCTGCATATCCGGCTAATGATCGGTTGTTCACATCCCTTCCTGAATAGTAGATGCGGTAGACATCATCATGGCGCCATTCAGGTATAGGTAACATTCCATGTGTGACCATCCAATCAAGGTCTCGATTAGGTTTGATTATTAGCCCTTTCTTAGCCCACTGCCTATTTTTCGAGTCACTCATGAATGGTCATCTGATATTTTTCGATTTACGATCGAGCAGAGTAGGATGTGTTTGCGAAATAATTGAGCTTGGAGCCATCTACAGATTTTAACTCGGCGGCTACGCCTACATAGACGCCTCTTTCCACCGTGTCTTTGACCAATGTCCCACCAGCTCCTAGCATGGTACCTGGAGCTAGTGTGATCCCGTCTCGTACTTCTGAGTTAGTGCCCATAAAGCTAAATTCGCCGATAGTGCAATGGCCTGATACAACGACGTTAGCTAAAAAACAGTGATCTCCGACAACTGAATGATGCCCGATGTGATTACCGCTCCATAACATTACGTTGCTACCTATTTTCACGAATGGTTGAATTGTTTGGTTCTCAAGGATAAAACAATTGTCTCCATATTCAGTGTCAGGCCATTTGGGGAAATGAGAGCTTATGTAATTGACTAGTTGGTAGCCTTTAGTTTTTGCTTCGTGGTATTTTTGTGCTCTGGTCTGGTTGAGCTTACTGTAGCTTAGAGCAACAAACATGTCGTATTTATCTGGTGGGTGAGTGTCTAATATTTCTTCAAATGGGACAATCGGCAATCCCATGAATTCTTTGTCTGTTATGAATTCAGCGTCGGCTGAAAAGGCCACTACTTCGTGTGGGCTGTCGTGGGTAAAATAAAAATGAGCCAACTGCGCGATATCTCCAGTTCCGAATATCACTAACTTGTTCATTCTGTAGTCTCCATGGTGCAAGTCATATTTCGTAAGTAAGGTAGATAGAGCATCTAGTATCCCTCTAATCTTGCCGCAATTCCTTCTGTCTCTCTTTAACGTATGGTGAAAGTTGAACTTGGTAGACGGACTTTAGCGCCTCTAGAGTTTCAAAGTCGTTGTAACGGAGCTGGAGAGAGACTCGAGCCCTTTGCCCGACGTTTTTACCACTCCGGTGAATTAGGCATTGGTGGAAGACCAATAATTCATCGTTACCTAATGGTAGTTCTTCGAACTGAGCGTCAGGGAAATCCTGGATACTCACAAGGTTCTCGTTGTAATCCCATTCCCTAAAAGGAATTGGTCCTAGTTTGTGACTTCCGGGTATGCCTTGTAGATACCCCATATCAGGTGACATCGGGTTAATCGGCATCCAGAAAACAGTTGCGTTTTTGGACACCATTGAGAACCAAATATCCTGGTGTGTGGGAGTAGAGTAAATGATGTCCATTGGACGGTCGACTCGGAGTACAGGTACTGTAGAAGGAATGGGGGTTTCCAATCCTATTTGGCGCGCTATATCGAGAAATACCTGATTGTCGACTAACGCGATGACTTCGGACATCGTCGGGTACATTTCATAGAATGCGCGGGTAATCTCGCGGTCATTTTCATTATTCACACACCAGTCGACTAGAGTGGAATACGAGCTGTCTTCTAGTTCGGCTCTTACGCTTTCAGTGACCGGAAATCGGTCCATGATTTTTAGCGACATCGTCTTAAGTTTGGCGCGGATGTCATTCTGTAAGTCTTTAATTGCTGGGTCTTTAACGATTAATAGACCATTCTCTTGGTATGATGCAATCTGACCTGCGGTTAGTTCTACGGAAAGGTCTTTTTTTATATTAACCATACTTGGACACCTCGGGAAAAGTGTTCGGACATTGTCCAGAAAAAGTCTGGCTCAACGGCTGAAAATCAAAATCTTAAACAATGTTCCATGTGATAGGTTCACCTTCAATTATATCAGTCTTGGCCGTCCGTCCTATCACTGCGGAAACCAATCTTGGTCTGATTCCCCCGAACGCTGGGCGATCAGCTGTCAACATTTCAGCTGTTAAACTCTCCCCAGATTTTATATTCCGGGCAGCCCTGATGCAGTCTCTCCGGGCCACTTCGGCTTCTTCTGGAAGGAGCTTTTTTATCGGTGATCCGAGAGCCTCTTCAGTGATTCGAATAGCATTAACTAGATCGCTGAACTCATGTGGTTCCAAAGCATAGCCGTGGTCTGGACCAGTCAGACCACGGCTTAATGTGAGAGTTTTTTCTATCATGCAGGCACCTAGAGCCACTGCCGCAGCTGAAACGTGAATACCTGGAGTGTGATCCGACAAGCCCACTGGAAGTTGGAACGCTACCCTAAGTGTTTCCATTGCGCGTATATGGGAGTGACGCGGCTCCGTTGGATATAGCGAAGTACATTGGAAAAGCGCAACGTCAAAATTCCCCTCTGAATAAATCACTTCAATGGCCTCATGGATGTCCGCTAAATCGCACATTCCGGTAGATAAGAGAACTGGTTTACCTTTGGAGGCTATATGTTTCATCAGAGGCAGGTTAACTGGCTCTGATGAAGCAATTTTAAATGCCGGGGTATCTACTTCAGCCAGTGAATCTACGCCGGAGTTATCGAATGGACTGGCGAAGAAAATAAGTCCTTTTTGTTTGGCGTATTGATTTAATTCCGGAATCCAATGTCGTGGGAGTTCTACTGCGCGAACCGCGGCATGGGCATCGGTCCCGGCAGGATAAAGGTTGTCTGCCGAGAAAGTTTGGAACTTGACTGCGTCAACTCCTGATATGGCGGCTGCATCAATCAGTTTTTTTGCTTGGTCGAATTTCTGGTCGTGATTAGCGCCGATTTCGGCAATCACGAATGTGGGTTCACCTTTCCCGACCCAACGTTCTCCGATTTGTATTTTATCGACCATGCTAGGATTCTATCTCCAGTACGTCTTGAGGTATGCGCTCAATGATTCGGGTTAGTCCTTTACCGTCCACTAAAGCTTTGCCATTTTGAGACATTGACCGGCGAAGTTCGGCATCTACCAATATTTTTCGTATTTCTTCTGCCAATATTTGAACTGGAATTTGTCCTCCGTCGCCGAGGTGCCTCGTAGTTCCGGCTTGCTCGAATATCATGTTTGGGGCTGATTCGCTGTCGAATCTGGACAACATTATGCTCGGGGTTCCCGTCACTGCTGCTTCATATTTGATTAGACCGTCGCCGATAATGACCAAATCCGAAGATAACATTGCCATTGCAAGGTCAGAATCATGGGCTAACAATTCATGGTCCCCATTGAAATTTTCCAGTAGCTCTATAACTTGTCGTTTGAGGGACTCTGTGTACACGGGGCCTATTACGACTCGAATGGTAAGTTCGAGTCCGTTAATGGCGCATAAGGCTTTAACGATCTTGGAAGTAAGGAAAAGTTCGTCGCTGCCACCGACGCAGACTAATACACGATGGGCGATTGGAACTATATCCCGGGATTTGCTGGAGGCGTTTATGAATTCGGGCCGGAATATAAAATAATCGGGACCGAGTAACTGAACCTGTTCGTTGAGAGTGTTACCCTGATCGGTAGTAATTACGTAAGGGCTCACAATAATATCCCCAGGTAGATCTACAATTTGTCCTCCTGAAAGGCTTAGTAGGAAGTATCCTGTTCCTAGCTCCCTATGATGTTCATCGAGTTCTTGCCGGTCTTCCATCGCAGGACGAGTACATAGGTCGGCTACGATGATTCGAGAGCCGATTTTCGAAGCAATACCTCTAGTAAATTCAATGGCTTCGGTTACTGGAGATTCTTTGTTGACCTGCTCGACATTGAATCCGTATCCTAGGATTACTTTTGCAATTTCGTCATTGTAATTCCTGATGACGAATGTGCTGTCTATATTTCGCTGTCGAAGCTCTAAAGCAAAGGCTAGACAGCGCATTATGTGTCCCATTCCCAGTCGGTCGGACCCGTCGGCTCGAAATAATGCGGATGTCAAACTTGGGTAGCTCCTTTACGGGCGCAGAATAATCGCCAGGCGGCGCGGCGATCTGGGGCAAATAAGTCCGCCTCGGCGTATCCTTCTTTTACGTCATCGAATCCATTTAGCAATTCCCTCCATCCTGTAGAGCTTCCATCGTAGAAAATGTTTAGGCCAAATCGATTGTCGTGAGGGGAGTGCTGTTCGAATCGGTGAGCCCCATCTCCAGTGTCATCAGAAAGACGATGGGTGACTATATTGTTTGGGTGAATCACAGACATTAGCAGTACACCGCCGGGTTTCAGTACCCGGCGGATCTCTTTTATGGCTTTATCTACGAGGGAACGATTACCGTGATAATAAATGGAGTTCCACGACAAAACTAGGTCGAATACCGAGTCTCCGTAGGGTAACTCTACTCCTGATAAGAGATCGACTTTAATCTCAACGCCTAAATGTTCAGCTAAATTCTTGGCTGCGTTGATGCTGTCTTCATTAACTTCTAATCCAAACGTTTCGAACCCCGATTGTGAGAGCATCATCAGGTTGGCACCTCTGCCAAAGCCAATGTCGAGTGCCCTGCCAGATGTCGGGATGTCAATATATTTCCCGTTTAGTAATCTAACTAGGTTTTCATCTGGGTATTGGTTGCCTGCTCCAGATTTGTAGAATTTTCCCCACTCGTCTGCTCCATCAAGCATGAGTTATTTCCCTCGATTCATGAATAGAGGGTATCAGCTCAATGGCAGTATATTCATGAATATTTATTTGGTTTGTCATGTATATTTACGATGCGATATAACCATTTGGAAAGAGGTTGTGGCACGGCCTTTTAAAGAAGCCGGGACAATTACAGTGGACGGAATACTGGTTGAATAGGTGTACCTTCTAATTTGGACTCGATATCGTCCTCGTCCAAGGCCGCCTTCAGAATGGTGAGAGCATCGTAGTAAGCTGCAAGAGTCATATCGATATCGTCTTCGGTGTGAGAGAAAGATATGCAATGAGCTGCGCCGAATAGAACTCCACGCTTAAGAACTTCTTGCTGGAACAGACTTTTTAATATGAGTGAGTTATTGCCGAATTCGTCCAGAAACAATAATGCTGATCTGGGCGAGAGTCCCACTGATGAGGTGTGTTTTTCTAACTTCAGATCCCAGACCATTTTGTTGTAGCCTGTTTGCAGGCGATTTCCCATCTCCCATATATGCCCAAATACATCTTTTACTTGCATCTCGTTAATTGTTGCGATAGCTGACGCTAGCGACAAGCATTCTCCGCCGGCAGTAAATGAATAAAATACTTGGTCAAACACTGCCATGGTTTCGCGGCGTCCGACTATAGCCGAAATGGGCATCCCGTTACCCATAGCTTTCCCAAAACATGCTAGGTCTGGGTATACACCGAACCGTTGATCTACCCCTCCAAGATTGAACCTGAATCCCGTAGCAACCTCATCGAATATTAAGAGTGCACCATTGTCGTGGGTGATTTTGGCTACACCTTCTAAAAACCCAGGCTTCGGATCGACTATACCGTATGGTTCCATGATGACTGCTGCGACTTGACCTGAGTGTTTTTCGAACAGAGAGGTAAGAGAATCAAGGTCGTTATAAATAAAGCCTTCTTGGAGGTTAAACGCAGATTTTGGAACTCCTCGATTGCGAGTAGTGCTGGTTACGTACCAGTCATGCCAGCCGTGATAACCAGAATGAAATACCATCTCTCGGTTGGTAATAGCTCGAGCTGCTCGGACCGCCCCGGTTGTGGCGTCGGACCCGTTTTTCGCGAATCGTACCATTTCTGCCCAAGGTATTATATTGGTCAAGGTTTCGGCTAATTCTACTTCCAGGGGATGCATTAATGAATAACTGATACCAGCATCTAATTGTCGCTGTATAGCTTGATTAACGGTAGGATAGGCATGTCCTAGTATTATTGCGCCCAAACCCATGGGATAATCAATGTACTCGTTGCCATCGACGTCCCATACATGAGATCCGTTTCCTCGTTGAAGGTATTTTGGAGCTATGCCCTGCACGTATTGAGTTGGGCCTTTACTTAGGGTTTGGGTCCCTGAAGGAATAAGGGATTCAGCTCTCTTCCATATTTCATCGGTTTTTTCTAAAAACGGTTTGGGATCGTAACGAAGCGGTGATCTCTCTTCTTTTAAAGATTTTAGGAACCCTTCGTTGCGTTGAATATCTATATTTGGATGAAAAATCTCGGGGCTTAGAGCATATAATCCCAAAATTTCAGTTAGTCCGAATGCATGACCGTGATTGTGATACAAAGCATCATATATATCTGATACTACGGTGTAGTCGATTTCTTCGTCCACTGTTAACCTCAAGTGAGACAAATTGCGGTCACAAGGTAGTCGGTGGACACGGAATTTCCCGCTGATGGCAATATATGGCGTTACGTGTTCTCGTTCGTACTTTTTATCAGCCTCCAGCCAGGCTTTCTCAAGAGACGAACGGGAAAAAATTTCGATATCGAAACCTTCAGGCCATTCGGGACCAAGGCAGAGGTAATCTAAGTGATCAGAATTTTCGTGGTAGTACTGAATTACTTGGTCTATCACCTTGGGATCAATCAAAGGACAATCTCCGGTGAGCCGGACGATAGACGTGGCATCGGTATCTTTCACGGCTTGGTAAACCCTATCTAGGACGTCGTCTTGACTCCCTGTTGCCCAGCTAACTTCTGATTCTTGGGCCACCTGGATAACTGCCTCGTCTTCCGGTTGGTCGGTTGTAGCAACAATTATATTTGATAGGGATTTAGCTAGTTTAACCCGCTGTATCTGATGCCATAACATCGGGCGCCCGCTGATTTTCTTTAAAACTTTCTTAGGAAATCTCGTTGAACCAACTCTCGCTTGTAGAACAGCTAATGTCACGCAGCTAATCCCCTTTTTTCCCCACTTAGCATGGAGTCTTTTATGGCTAAGGTAATCTCTAGAGTTCGTTTTGCTTCAGAAATAGATTGGACGGATTGTTCCTTGTTGTCTATGCAACTTATGAAGTGCTTCATTTCGTCTATATACATCTGGTTTATGTCGTAACATTCGGGCGCTGGAAATACACTCCACGAATCGTTGGCGGCTGAGAACAACCGTACATCACCGTCTTTTATGTCCCAATAAATGGTTCCCTCTTCGCCTACTATCTTGCACGTTCTCCAATAAGTTCTTTGGATATAATCCATGTGAATTGAAACACTAAAGCCTCTCGCCATTTTCATGAGAATATCCGCAGTGTCTTCAGTATCGATTTCTAAAGAGCTGAGTTTACCTCCTTGGCAGTAGACTTCTGTAACTTCTCCAAAAAGCCACCGTGCGTAGTCAATTTCATGTATCCCATCGAGTATCACTCCTCCACCCATAGAGGAGTTAGCACTGTACCCGGTTCTATAGTCCTCCCATGGGTGCCAGTCAGGTAGGTATTGCCCTGAGTCCAGATGTGCTGTAACTATTTTCCCGATTGCTCTTTTATCTAGTAAACGTTTGATGGTGGCTGGTCCATGTTGAAACCGCATGTTGCATGCCACCATTGTTGTTAGCTGGTATTTCTGCACAACAGAAATTAACTCGTCTGCGCCTTCTAAACTGTGACCGAGCGGTTTTTCGATGAAGAGGTGACACTTATGATTCGCCGCTTGAAGCGCCAATGGGATATGCAAGTTGGTAGGCGTAGTTATTAAAGCTACATTTGCATCACGAGACCAACCGTCTTCCAAAGTGGCAACCGTAGGAATGTCGAATTGGCTTTCCACTTCTGATCGGCGCCGGGCTTGCACGTCGAATGCCAGGATGTCGGAAACGCCAAGAGCCTGTAGATTTTTGATGTGGCGCCGGCCAATGGAGCCGCAGCCGATGACGAAATATCTTGAGGCCTGAACCACCGTTATATATCGCTCCCCGACGCATCAATAGATTCGAGTTGTGAGTTCAATGGTTCTTTAATAGAGCTAATCATCAGCACTATAGTGGCGAATTACGCGGGTTACCGCTTCCACGACATCGGCTTCATCTTGCGGAGTCATGGAATGGTATAACGGTAGAGTGATTAAAGATTCATAGCCAGCTTCAGCCACCGGATACTCATTCCCTTGATAGCCGAACCTGTCGCGGTAATAGGGGTGGAGGTGAACAGGTATGTAATGGACATTGACTTCGATATTCTCAGATCGGAGAGCTTGAAATATATCCCTTCTGTCGCCGGTTAATTTCTCTAGAACGAGGCGAATAGGATAGATGTGCCAAGCGCTTTCACCGTCTGGATGCTCTACTAGCGAGACAATCTCGGGCAATGTAGCGAATGCCCGTTGATAGTTAGACGCTATTTCGCGCCTCCTAGCGATATTGGGGAGCATCTTCTTCAATTGGGAAATGCCCAAGGCGCAACCGATGTCAGAAAGCCGGTAGTTGTATCCCAGTTGGGTCATCTCATAATGCCATTGGCCATTGGACCGGGTTTGCCTCTGTCGGACTTCAGTGTCGATGCCGTGGTTTCGAAAAGTTCGGAGCCTGGAGGCGAATTCAGGATTGTTTGTGGAGACCAATCCTCCTTCACCGGTAGTGATGTGCTTTACGGGATGAAAGCTGAAAACAGTCATGTGGCTGACACTTCCCACTGGTCGGTTCTTGTATTTAGAACCAAGTGCGTGAGCGGCATCTTCTATGATTACGAGATTGTGTTGATCGGCCAATTCAAGATAGCCATCTAAGTCGGCTGGCTGTCCGGCGTAGTCTACAGGCAGAATGGCCTTGGTCTGGGGCGAGATGAGTTTAATTACTTGTTGGAGGTCTAAGTTCAGGTCGTCCGCCCTGACATCAGCAAAGACTGGCGTGGCCCCTGTATATAGGATGGAGTTAGCAGTGGCACAGAAAGTCATTGGAGTGGTGATAGCTTCGTCTCCGGGCTCCAAGTTTGCTGCGAACGCTGCTCCATGCAAAGCCGCTGTTCCCGAGCTGTATGCTATAGCGTATTTCGACCCTACAAAGTCCGCAATTGCCTCTTCGAATTCCTGAATTTTAGGACCAGTTGTGATCCAATCTGAGCGTAAAACTTGAACCACTGCATCTATGTCTTCTTCGTCGATATCGTGATGTCCATACGGCAGGCTAGTCTCACGAACCGGAGTGCCTCCGTTTATTGCCAGTGGGCCGGATGTAAAGTACGGGTTTTTCATAAATCCGAAACAATCTTCTCTAATTCGTCTATTGAGAGCTGGGTCCCATTGTTATGGCTGGAATAGCTGAATCCGTCGGGTAATGGCTGTCCTCCATTTAGGCTACCTTCTTTCCACCAAGGATGGGATGGCTGAAGGACGAACATATCGGGGAATTCTAAAGCTTGACTAGCCTCATCTGGGGATAAAAGCAATTCGTGAATTTTTTCCCCGCCACGTACGCCGGTGACCTTAACTTCGCAACCTGGGGCAATTGCCTCGGCTAAATCCATTATATTCATGCTTGGAATCTTTGGTATGAAAATTTCCCCGCCAAGCATCCTTTCAATGCTGGCCAACACGAAGTCCACGCCTTTCTCCAAAGTTATCCAGAACCTGCCCATGCGTTTGTCTGTGACGGTGATTACACCGGTGGTTCGTTGTTGTTGGAATATGGGAATGACGCTACCTCGACTTGCGATAACATTCCCATAACGGGCACAGCTGAATTGGGTGCCATCCGCTCCAGAATATGCATTCCCTTGAACAAATAGCTTTTCGGCGCACATTTTGGTTGCACCGTATAGATTGACAGGGTTTACAGCCTTATCAGTACTTAAAGCAAGAACTTTTGATACTTGATTGTCGATTGCAGCGTCGATGATATTGACCGCGCCCAGAATGTTGGTCTTGACCGCCTCGAAAGGGTTGTATTCGCAAGCTGGAACTTGTTTGAGGGCTGCGGCGTGGATGACAATGTCCACTCCGTTCATCGCACGATACAATCGATCTCGGTCTCTTACATCTCCGATGAAAAATCGTAGACGCGAATCATCATACCCTTGCCGCATGTCATGCTGTTTGAGTTCGTCTCGGCTAAAGATTATCAACTTCTTTGGCGCCCAGTTCTTGAGGAGAATCTCGGTGCATTTCTTACCGAACGAGCCAGTGCCCCCAGTGATTAGAATTGTTTTGTTAGTAATATCATAGGTCATAGAGATAGCAGCTCCTTGCTGTGATTAGGTATTAAGAATAGTTATTCACCATTCCAACTGACTTTCTGAAGAATTGACCTGGCGGTTGTTGTTGTTAACCAGTTATAGATCTAATGGCTGATTCAGAGTCGCCGCGTAAACTTAAGAGCCACTCAACCGCCTCTCTTACAGCCCCGTGGCCTCCGCATGTCTGAGTAACGTATCTGCTGCATTCCTTAACGGCGGGGACAGCATTCTGAACCGCAATTGGAATCCCTACTAATTTCATGATGGGAATGTCTTGGATGTCATCTCCGATGTAGGCCATTTGGGGTGGTTGGATTCCGAGTCGATTTTGGAGATCGGTCAACACTTCTGTCTTCCGGCGGACTCCTTGGTGTAATTCCGTTATACCAAGTTCCTCAGCTCTCCGTTTGACGACCGTAGAACTTCGAGATGTAATTATTACCACTTGCAGTTGGGCTGATTTGGCGAGATTGATTCCCATCCCGTCTTGAACGTGGAACCTTTTTGCCTCGCCGTCTATGCCCATCAAAACGATTCCTCCATCCGTCATCACACCATCGACATCTAATAGAAGAGCTTTTAGATTGACGGCGAGTTGACGAACAATTTCTTGATTTTTGAGATAATTCAAACTAATTTACGCCGTGAGCTGAGTGCACAGACAATGCCATTTTTAATATCGAGCGCATTCGATCTAGAGGAATCATGGTTGCACCATCAGACAAGGCTTGGCTCGGATCAGGATGTGTCTCTATGAACAGAGCGTCTATCCCGACTCCTATTGCAGCTCTGATCTGGGCTGGAATAAACGCTGGTTGGCCGGCTGTTACCCCCCCTGCCCCCCCCATAACCTGTACGCTATGAGTAGCATCGAAAACGACAGGGTATCCAAATGATCTCATGATTACCAGATTGCGCATGTCCACTACAAGGTCTCGGTACCCAAATGATGCCCCTCGTTCGCTGACTAATACATTCTTGGTCCCAGACTCAGTCACTTTTCTAATCGCAAATTGAATATCTTCAGCCGAAAGGAACTGCCCTTTTTTGATGTTTACAGCCTGACCAAATTTACCGCATTCGATGAGTAAATCAGTTTGTCGACAAAGAAACGCTGGGATCTGCAATATATCTACGACCTTAGCGACAGCCGCTACATGACTGGTTTCATGGACATCGGTCAGAACAGGCACCCCGATTTCTCTTTTCACTTTGCTGAGGACTTCCAGCCCAGCATCCAATCCGTGGCCGCGGAAGGACTCTATAGATGTACGGTTAGCTTTGTCGAAAGAGGATTTGAAAACATAATTGATTCCGAGGTCATAACAAATTGACGCCAATTGTTCTGCAACGGACAGACAGAGTGATTCCGACTCAATGGCACAAGGGCCCGCAATTAATGCCAGGGATCCGTCACCGATGGTTATTCCTCCAATCTGGACAGGCTGGTCAAGTTGGCTAAACGGCTGTAATGCCCTATTCCAAGGATCCGGACTACTTTGTGAGTTCTTTTCATCAAGCAAATCTGAAATTAGTCCTTAAAATGTCATTGTGTAGGACAAGCAAGATTTATTAGTGTTCATTACCGAGGATTGTCCTTAGCTTTCATGATTGCTGCCACTCGTTCAAGATCAGCTGGTACATCTACGGCCTGTGGGCGATAATTGATTTCGACGGCGAGGATTGTTCTTCCGGATTCTAGAATTCGGAGTTGTTCCAATTTTTCCATCTGCTCTAGCTCTCCTATTGGCATGTGCGGGTAGTCTTTAAGCACTTGCCGCCTATACCCGTAGACACCGGTGTGCCCCCAATAGTCGGTGGAGGACTGCCATTGCTCAGGGTCTATGTCACGGGCATGAGGGATAGGGCTCCGGGAGAAATAAAGGGCCGTGCCATCTAAGCTTCTCACGACCTTAACAACATTGGAGTTTGCAATCTCTTCTGCGTTTGTTATGCGATAGACAGGAGTAGTAACGTCGGATTTGCTTTGATGTAGAGCATCGACGAGAGAGTCTATTACTTCACCTGTTATTAATGGCTCATCGCCCTGAACGTTAACGATGATGTCAGCGTCTAACTTGTCCATGACGGATGCAATCCTATCAGTGCCAGAATGGCAATCTTTGCTACTTAGACAGGCTTTGACGCCCCAAGACCTAGATTGTTCAAGGATTTCCAGACTATCAGTGACAACCCATATCTCTCCAATAGTTTTTGCTTTGGCAACTCCATCGCAAACATGCCAAAGCATGGGCTTACCTTGCAAGTCCGCCAGGATTTTTCCAGGAAATCTTGATGATTCCATTCTGGCTGGTATGGCGACAATGGCAGACATGTTATTTCAAAAAGTCAAAAATGATTAGGAATGGTGTCAGTTGGAGACGTAAGGGTTAACCTAAATCTGCAACCGAGATATAGCTAAATTCCAGCCGTTTAAACCTGAGCATCATTGATACCTTTGACGACTCTATCTTGGTCGTTTCGGTCCAAACCTACCGAACTAGGCAGGCTAAGAGCCCGTTCGTATAACGTTGGTGCAATTTCCACTCTGTAGGTTTGACAATATTTATAGGGCATTAGTTCGTTTAAAGGCTTCCATAATGGCCTGGTTTGGATCCCTTGCTGTGCCAGCGCTTGCATTAGTTTACGGCTGGTCATACCGAATTTCTGGGATTCAACGAGTACGGTATACAACCAGTAGACATTGCTGGCCCATTCCATTTCCAGAGGTACTCGGATACCTTCTATTGGTTCTAAATTTTTATTGTAATAATGGGCAATTTGGCGTTTAGTCTCTACATAGTTATTCAGGACTTCCATTTGAGCGCAACCGACAGCAGCCTGAAGGTTTGAAAGACGATAGTTGTAGCCGATTTCGTCATGATCGTACTCAATCGGATCTGTTTTGGCCTGGGTTGTTAAGTGTTTGGCTCTCGATGCCATTTGCGGGTTGTTGGTAACGATCATTCCACCGCCACCGGTCGTAATAATTTTATTTCCGTTGAAACTCAGACAGGCGATGTCTCCTAAGTTGCCGATCATACGATTTTTGTATTTGCCTCCAAGGCTCTCCGTAGAATCTTCAACCACTGCGATGCCAAATTTGCTGACAGTATCCATGATTGCATCTATGTCTACAGGGTGACCCAAGATGTGAACAGGCAACACTGCTTTTATACGCCTTCCAGTTTTTATGTTACGTAGTTCTCCATCGCTCCATACGCATTCCTTGTCCAGGAATGCCTTAACTTTATCCGGATCCATCTGCCAAGAGTCGGCTGTCGAATCCATGAAAACGGGCCAGGCACCGAGGTACCGAATAGCATTGGCAGGGGCTACAAAACTTAGAGCGGATACCAGTACCTCATCATCGGGTTGCACTCCTGCAACTAGTAATGCGACATGGAGAGCTGCGGTTCCGCTGGCAGTGGCCACCGCGAACTTTGTCCCGACGTATTCCGCCGTCATTTGTTCGAATTGATCCACGAAAGGACCTGCAGAAGAAACCCAATTTGTGTCTAAACATTCCTTCACATACTTCCACTCGTTACCCTGCATCTCTGGGACGCATAGGGGAATCGAGCCGGCTTTGTACAGCGCACCGGGCTCAGAGGATGTAGGCATCTGTTCTGTAATCTCCAAGGTGGTTCCTTATCCAGTCTATGGTTATACTCAGCCCGTCTTCAAGTGGAACTTTGGGTTTCCAGTTTAAGACCTGGAGCGCCTTGTTAACATCTGCCAATAACTGGCCTACTTCGCTTCCTTCAGGGCGGACACGACCATCAGCTGTCACGATCGGCTTATCAACTCCGATTGTGTGGAGAATGTGTCTTGCAAGGTCGCCAATACTGGTTTCCTGGCCGGAGCCGATATTAATGGCTGAACCGACTGATTCTGGAGATTCTGCTACAGCCAAAAACCCATCTATTGTATTGTCCACATAGTTGAAATCGCGGGTCGGCCAGAGACTGCCCAAGTGAATCTCGTTTTCATTAAGTGCTTGTGAAATAATTGTTGGAATAATAGCTCGATTAGATTGCCTTGGTCCAAAGGTGTTGAACGGCCGGATTGTGGACACTGGGAGACCGTAAGAGCTATGAAACGCTTCTGTCAGCTTGTCAGCGGCTATTTTGGTAGCCGAATAGGGAGATTGGCCTTGCAGCGGGTGATTCTCGTTTATTGGGACGTAGCACGCGGTTCCGTAGACCTCGCTGGAAGATGTGTGAATCAGCCGTTCGATTCCGAGTTCCAATGCTGATTGTAGTACGTTCAGAGTGCCATCGATATTGGTTCGGACGTAAGAACTCGGTGCAACATACGAGTATGGTATGGCAATTAACGCTGCTAGGTGAAATACTATATCTACGCCGCGCATTGCAACCTGGACACTGTCTCTATCGGTAGTATCCCCTGCGATAATATCTAAATCGTTTTTATGCGGAGAATGATCTAGATAACCAGATGAGCCAGCGGAATTGTAATGTACGAAGGCGCGCGTGCTGGCCCCTAATTGAACCAATCGTTCCGTTAGGTGGCTTCCTATGAACCCACCAGCTCCGGTTACCAAGACTGATTTACCCTGCCAGTCCATTAAACGGCACCTGAATTTCTGTCAACCTGGGCTTGTTGGTAGTTCGTCGCGTCACCGATATCTAACCAGTACTCTTGGATTGGAAAACTAATCACGAGTTTGTCGTCGTCTATCAATTGTTTAATCAAGTCGGTCATATCGGACTTGCGGCCTAATGGTACACTGCGTTGCGCTTCTGGGCTTAACAGATAAATACCGGCGTTCACAAAGAAATCGAATTCTGGTTTTTCTGTGATAGCCTTAACTTGAGCGCCATTCGTTTCTAGAACGCCATATGGGACGGTTACTCTGTAAGGTTTAGCTGCAATAGTCATGACTGCATGGTGATCCTGATGGAACGCGAACATGGCCTTAAAGTCTAGGCTGGTGAGCACGTCACCGTTAATAACTAGTAAAGGCTGTTCGCTAGCCTCCATCATTCCGATAGCGCCTGCTGTGCCCATAGGATGCTCCTCTGTCAAATAACTAATCTCGACAGAGAAATCGCTGCCGTCTCCAAAGTGTTGTGTGATCTGATCTCCTAGATAATGGGTAGCCATGTGCAATCGATGTATTCCTGCATCACGTAACTGTTGCACCATTATTTCCAATAGAGGCTGGTCACCTATTGGGAGCAGAGGTTTGGGAGTTTGGTCGGTGAGTGGCTGGAGACGTTTTCCTGCCCCACCTGCCATCACCACGGCTGGAATCCCCAGTCTGTCACTGTCAATCAGATCAGAAAGCCACGCAAGATCAACGATGATTCCCTCGTCGTCTACCAGCGGGAGGTGGCGGATTTTTTGAGTGCGCATCAATGAGAAGACCTCTGTGTGACTCATACCGGGATGACCAATAGTGAACGAGGTATGCGCAACCGAAGAAGCGTACGCTGTCATTGGAATATCATCTAGGATCGCACGCCGTATATCTCCGTCAGTCATAGTGCCAATTAACCGCCGCTTTTCGTCTACGACAAGAGCGATTTGTTTGTTGCCGCGTCCGATAATTTGCATGACCTCCTGGAGCGGAGTCATTGGCGACACCAAAAGAGTCTCGATTGGGATGTTCAAGTACATCGGCCCACTACCTACTAGTAAGAAGCCAGAGGACAGCGAGCACATGCGGGAATCTCATCGAATCTTCCGCTTGCATGTAGATCTCGGAGTCTCTGGTACCGTTCTCCCTGCCAAATTTCTTCGGCTGTGTTCTCGTGAATGTTTCCGACTTGTATCTCACGTGCGGCATCTACACAGCAAACAGACACGATGCCATCAACATGTACGAACATTCTCTGCCATAGCTGGGGACAGCAGAATCTGGTTTTACGAGTTCCAACTGGAATTACGGTCCGCTCGTCGTTAGCTTGACCGGTGTGGTCAAGGTAGTCGACGTACGCCACTGAATCTACTATGGGTTCGAACAATTCCTGAAATGCTTCCCACTCGCCTTCTGTATCCTGCATTTTTACCATTTGAACCCTAGTGAAGGGGGTGACTGATTGCATCTCCTCTCGGACTGCCATGAAACGCTTGATGTTTCGCAGCACCTTGTCGTAATTAGCGTTGACGCGTATACGGTTAAATTGTTCTCGGTATGGTGAATCGAAGGAGAAGAATATCTTATCCAATCCCGACTCAATAAGTTCACGGCAAAGTCGATCCGTTAGAAGTGTGGCGTTGGTGTTGAACATGACGTCCAACACTCCAGCTGCTTTAGCATACTTAATCATTTCTACCAAGCGTCTACTCATTGTGGGTTCGCTGAGATAGTTGTACTTGACCGAACGCAACCCGTTCTTAACACCCTCGTCGATTAGTTGTTTATAGAGATCAAAATCGAAATCTTTAACCTCCCAATATGTCCCGTCAGCCATGAGGTCAGTTCGAGGACACATTACGCATTTAAGGTTACAGTTGCTTGTGGCATCTATGTCGATGTGTATGGGGAACGTACCCACGACTCGGTTTTTTGGATTTTCTTCCCATTCACGTCGGTATTCCCAGTATTCGGGAGGCAATGTAGATTCCCATCGCAGGATTTTATCGTTTACGGTCTGGTGGAAATTGTGGTCAATGGGTGTTTCCACGTTTAGCATAGGTGTGTCTGGATCGAAATCAGCCCTAGTGTTAGTCATTCTTTTCCTTCTCTCTGATTATTTCGTGCAAGAGGTGGACTTCTTGTGTAAGATATCGGATTTGTTCTGATAGATTTGGTAAAAACCGGGTTCCTATAGGGAAGTCAGGCGTTGATTCCGGTTCGTTCTCAATCTGAATAATCTCTATTAGTATAGTCGAATCTGCTGTTTTGACTTTAATGCCCTTTCCTGCCACGACACCAACGACTTCGCCTGTGGTCGATTTGTATTTAGGCCAGGAAGGGTCGTACGAGGCTTTCCAGATTGTTATAGTGCGCCCGGATAAGGAAGTCCGCGCCCCGGGAGCTGGGTGGGTGATGGCTCTAATTTTGTTATAGATGTCCAGGCTGGAATCATCCCACTCAATCCACTCATCGCCAGGGATGCGTTTGGAAAAATAACTCCCTTCGAGATGAGCCTGGGGTGTCGGGTCTACCTTTCCGGTATCTATGAGGTTGACGCCTTCCGAAACCAACATTGGCAAGGCTGTGTGAACTCTCTCCAGAACCGATTGGTAGTCGTCTTCCCAAGCCAGCGGGAGGGCCTGTTGGGCGATGATGTCGCCTGTATCGATGCCGTTATCAACGAAATGTACTGTTAGGCCAATTTCAGTTTCGTTGTTAATGATAGCCCAATTGATAGGGTTACGGCCTCGATATAATGGCAATTTACCGGCATGGACATTGATGAATCCTTTTGGTGCAGACTGTCTAATCTCTTTGCGAAGGATCTGGTCGTAGGAAACGGAGATGTTTAGATCAGGCGCCAGCGCACGTATATACTCTACGAACTTGGTTTCGTTGACTCTGTCAGGGCGGCGACACGTGATGGAATGCATTTGAGCGAACCGCTCCAACGTTGAGTCCGATTGGTCTTTCCTTAGGATTACAGCCAACGCGTCGTGACCCTCTTCTAGAAGAAGCTCTAGACTATTAGCTGCCCACAGTCCATCTCCAAAGAACACAAACCGCATCATTTATCTCCCGGCCTACCGGGCGCATTGAGGAACGCGCTTTCAGTTTCCGTTAGATAGCCCCACTGCGATTGTTTCTGCAGTCTCGGTTATAGAATAGAAGCGTTTCATCAGCAATTTCCGGTCGAGAGGAACTGCATTCAGTTTTTTTACGATACGCTCGGAGGCCCCGCCATCCCCGTAGCAGTTCGGCAGGGTTTCAATCTCGTGGTGAAATTCCGTTGTAGTCGCTTTGGCAATTCCGGTTAAAATAGAATTTTTATCGTGGTTGACGTCTATCACATTCCCACTGCGAATACGACCCAACTGCCTGTCGCCGATATTCACGACAGGTAATTGAAACGAGGCGGCCTCGATTATCCCTGAAGAGGAGTTCCCCACCATAGCTGCTACGTGGCTCATCAAGCTGAAATAAGCTTGAGTGCCCAAATTGGCGACGACCCAGGCATTTTCTTGCTGTTCGACAAACCGGTTAATCAGTTCGATTATCACCTTGCCGTGAGTGTCTGCGTTTGGGTAGGTCAACACAATATTGAAATCGACTTCACTCAAAGAAGAAAGGATTTCTCGCGTATGATGCTCCGTGTTTTCATATTGGAGAGTTACTGGGTGGTAAGTAACCAGCAAAGTAGGCTTGGATAAATCTAGGTCAAAGGCCTGCTCTAGTTCAGTTTTGCTGAGGAGGTCTAAGGTCTTTATGTTGTCCAGACTTGGCGCGCCGCTTATCACAACTCGCCACGGTTCCTCGCCCATCTGAACGACCCTTTGGCCATATACCGTAGTTGAAACGAAGTGCAGATGGCTCATCTTGGTTATGGCGTGCCTGATGCTTTCGTCGATTGCCCCTTCGCTGGATTCACCTCCGTGTATGTGCGCTACCGGAATGTTGAATGGTAACGCGGCTGCAGCCGCAGAATACATTTCGTACCGATCGCCCAATACCAATAGAATGTCTGGCTTGGACCGGGCAAACGACTTGGCGAATCCAATCACACCATGCCCCATTGCTTCAGCCACTCCTTCAGGAGTATCTGAAGAGAGCGATATTTCAACTCGATCGCTGATGTCGAAACCGTCCGCCTCTATGTTGTTTACGGTTGAACCAAATTCGGGCAAGAGGTGCATCCCGGATACAAGAATATTCAGGCTCAGGGTGGGGTCATCTTGGATTCGACGCAACACAGGGAGATAGATCCCATAGTCGGCTCGACTTGTGGTGACCACTCCTATATTTCTCACTGCGATACTTCCATGGTTACTCAGTCCAACATATCCAGGGTAATCAGAGTGTCTGCTTGGATTGCCACATTGGCAGTGCGTCCCAATACTTTTGGCAGCATGGAAGGTGGAAGTCCCACGCCTGGTCGCTTGATAGTGATGGATGATTCATTCAATGTTGTCCCAGACGGAATGTTCTCGGCGGCTACTAGACTCTTACGAGCGACTGCGGCAGTACTCGATTCAGACTGGGCGGGTTCTTTTCGTCCATCTCCCAGAGCCAACTCAATGGAACGGATACCGCTAATCATCGTTTTCAGCTCATCAGGTTCTAGCGAGGCTTCTTGATCCGGTCCTGGAAGTCTCCGGTCGAGAGTGAAATGTTTCTCTATTACTGTTGCTCCCAGACTGACTGCGGCGAGGGGTACTTCTGTTCCTGTTGTGTGGTCTGAATACCCGATTGGAATATCGAATGCCTTGGACATGGTCTGCATGGCTCTAAGGTTGATGTCAGCCGGGTCCGCAGGGTAGTTTGATACGCAGTGTAATACGACCAACTCTTGGCATCCTGCTTCGCGAACGATCTTGACGGCATCATCCACTTCTGATAGGGAAGACATGCCAGTTGACATAATCATTGGTTTGCCTTTGCTGGCGATATGTTTCAAGTAAGGCCAGTTGGTGATTTCCCCCGATGGAATTTTGAAAGCCGCCACGCCTAGGTCTTCAAGGAAGTCTGCACTAATCTCGTCAAATGGCGACGATAGGAAGATAATTCCCAATTCTTTGCAATGAATCCATAGCTCGTAATGGGATTCTGCGGAGAGTTCTAGCTTCTGTAGCATCTCTAATTGGGTTTCGTTATTATCGGTCCTTCTCAGTTGGTACCCAGCTTTAGGTGCTGATGCGCTAGCCAATCTTTCGGATTTGAAGGTTTGGAATTTTACCGCGTCCGCCCCTGAAGCCGCGGCTACGGTTACTAACTTCTTGGCCTGGTTGATATCGCTGTTGTGGTTGACTCCGGCTTCGGCAATTATGAAACATGGATGTTCTGGGCCTACATTCTGGCCAGCAATCTTAATCGCTTGCACGTTCTAATCCACCTTCTAGCATTAGCTCGGCTAAGGCCAGGTCCCAGGGAGTGTCAATATCTACTGAACGTTCCACGGGCATGATGTACGGGAATGTCCGTGCGGTATAAAAAGTTTTTTGATTCAGCATGATTTCACTCTTAACCATGTAGACCGCACCGGTGAGACCATAGGCAGCAGGAAGGTCTTGCCTGCGCTTATAAGACCTGTCCATTGGGACAAAATCTGTAATCTGACCCTCGTCTCCGAGCCGCTTTACCAAGTAAGGATGGTGCTTCAGTTCGCAGAGGCTAACCACACCGTCTGCGTTATTATCGAAGGCAATCTTGATACTATTGTCAATATCCTCAGATGTGCGGAGTGGCGATGTGGGTTGTAGTAACATCACATAGTCTGGAAAGTAGGCTTCGTTGTCTTCCAACCACCTTAACGCATGTTCTATAACCGGCTCCGCCAAAGTGTCATCCGCCGCGAGTGCAAGGGGTCTCATGAACGGAGTTTGTGCCCCGAATTGCCTGGAAATCTCAGCAATCTCAACGTCTTCAGTGGAGACAACGACCCGGTCCAATAATTTAGATCCTAGGGCTGCGAATATGGTGTGGCAAATCAATGGTTTACCGCCAAGTAAACGGATGTTCTTGCGATGAACTCCTTTAGACCCGCCACGGGCCGGAATGACGGCTAGAACGGATGGCCGGCTACTGGAACTTAGTTGGTTCAATCGGTTCTTGACTTAACTTCGGTTTGAGTTGGCCGTCGGTTCGTGTTTTCGATTTACGCGCAATGGAGAATTCTGGGTTCCTGCTGCGGGTTTGTTATGGACGAAGTCTGGAATCACGGGCTCTCCGTGGCGATCTCGCCAAGCTCTCTCGTATTCTTCGATTCGCTTGTAATCGTGGTTGACCATGAGCTCTCTGAGACCTAAGAGTTCAACCGCATTAAAATTTTCGCTGATGACTGCCGTGATCTTGGTGGCGTCGCCAAGGTCTAACAAGAAAGCTTCAAGGTCGCCGTCGTATTGCTCTAGGATTTTTTCCTTGTAGGTGTAATACCATTCGGATCCGGGATAAGGAGTTGCGAAGAAAGGCTTATTTTGTATTCCCAATTTTTCCCAAGCATGCATGCTGTCACGAATTGAATCAAAAAATTCATCAGGGAACCCTATAATCTGGTTGGGAAGCGGCCTTATGCCTGCGTCCATTGTGGCTTTCAAGGCATTTTCGTTAGTAGCTGCCGTTGTGCCTTTGCCTAGGTTCTTTAGGATACGGTTGGAGAAGCTTTCCAGCCCGTAACATAACTGGCTACATCCAGATTCGTGCAGTTTTTGTAGTAGCTCCGGCTTCAGAAGTGTAGCGTGGCTGGTACCACCCCAATGGACACCCTCCGTGCAATTTTTGGCCGTGTGGGGCACACCCTCACGGCGGCATGTCGGTTGAAGTCCTTCTTTGATCCATAGGTCTGCGATCTCTGGCAGCCAAGTCCATCCGCTATGTGCATTCATAGTCATCAGGTTCTCATCCAAGAACAAAAGGAAGTCCACGCCGTATTTCTCGTGAACGTGCTTGACCAAATCGACTATATAACGTGGGCTGTGCCACCTGATGTTTCGGTCGTAGGTGAAAGCCACATCTAGTCCGTCGTCTCCGTCTACATATTGTAGGTCGCCGGTTATACCAAGATGAAAACAAAAACGGCAAATCAGAGAGCATCCGTAGCTGGCATTAATATCTAACCTACGTTTGGATGTGAACGCCTCTTCGCTGTAGAGCAATCTGCTGTTCTTCCAGTATTTATCCAGCGGATACATATCCCAGGCGGGATAAGGAAGAGAGTCAATATCCTCTACCAATGGCCTTGGTGGGGTCAACTTCACCTTCCCTTCATTATCTCGGTAGGCCACTCCACTAACTTTTGACCAATCGGTCTCTCCGCTGTCTACCCTTCCAAGAATCTCCGGGAAGGTTATGAACCCTTCACCAACCACGCCTAAGTCAATTCCTGGCATGAATTCCATGATGTCTTTGGGCATGCTGGTCAGGATACCGCCGCCGACCAACAAGATAGCATGTGGTGCAAACTGTTTTGCCATCTCTACAATTTTTTTAACGTGGCCGTAAGTGGTGGTAATACCGCCGGTGGCTACGACGGTCCATTCATCCGCTAGTAGA
>Ga0310344_10000404_pt1 | contig 34467 bp, 24 predicted proteins | sample HC15DNA20200_MG_FD_203801 | JGI IMG/M metagenome (GOLD analysis project Ga0310344, IMG submission 203801) | Marine microbial communities from station ALOHA, North Pacific Subtropical Gyre - HC15-DNA-20-200_MG | ecosystem: Environmental > Aquatic > Marine > Oceanic | place: Pacific Ocean: North...
AAGCAACTATCAGATGCAATGGTTTCAACATCAGGTGCTGGAACATATTTGATTGATGAGTCAGGTGTCCACGATGCAGTTTACGGTTTGAGAACAACGACATCATCTACCACTGTAAGTAATTATGCTGTCACATGGGATTCATCAACACTTGTCAATCAATCAATTAATGGTAATGATATAGAAAATGCAACTCCTCAATGGAACTCATGGGTTGTATCAAATGAGAAAATATCTGACGGTCAAAGTGTAGAGTTTGACATTAATACGTGTAATAATAACACATTAGGATTAGATCCAACTGGTTCCAATGACAATTCATCAGACGTTTACAAAAATGCAGATTATTCATTCCACACAACAACTGCAAACAATAACATCTATGAGAATGGTTCACAGGTAGGTAGTGGACAAGCAGTATGTTCTAGTGGTTCAACTACATACAAAATGACTATCAACGGTGGTGATATAGAATATTACAAAGATGGCTCTTTGGTTCAAACATCATCAGGTGCTAGTGGGGAATATTACATAACGGTAGGTATCGCTGACAATGGTAGTAATAATGTTGTTTCTGCAACAATAGATAGTTATACAGCTTCATCAACATCAACAGTAACACCGACATTCGAAGCAGGCAAAGTCGGCACCCAAGCATTAGTATCTCCACAGATGTCAGTAGTTGCAAAACCACTAACAAGTCCTGGTGCAGTATCAATAGCAAGTAACGCTTTCTCACCAACACCACTTTCAATTCAAACTGGAAGCACAGTAACATGGACTAACAATGAAACTGCTGGCTCCAATAATTACAACGGTGCTGCAACATGGGATGCATCTACTTCTCAAAATATTAACATTAATGGCGATACAATAGATACAACAAACGCAGGCTGGTCCAACTACATACAATCAACACAGACAGATATTACATCTGGAACAATAGAAGTTACATCTGATTTCTATTCAGATGGTAGAGGTATGGTAGGATTCGGTCAAGGTCCACTTGGAGATAATACTACACTTGATTTCGGTTGTTATGGAACTGATTCTAGTACAGCATTAATGTTTATGGAGAACGGTTCAGTCGTGCATACAGTTCCATCATACACATACACATCATCAGATATTTGTAAGATTGAGATAGAGTCAGATGGCACTGTAAAGTATTATGTTAATACTGATTTGAAGTACACTTCAAGTAACACAGCAAGTGGAGAGTATTATGTTCAAGCCGTACTCAATAAATTTGCAGGAGGTACAACTCCATCTGCAAGTGTTGATCTTGATTATGATATACCTACTGGTATTCATCAAGTAGAGTCAACAACATTAGTTAACAATGCTTCAACTCAAGGAGACAAATTCCCAGTTGATGTATCAACAGGTGTTATTGATTACACTGGTCATGGCACATCTGAACATCACAGTGTAAGTGCAAAACTTCCATCAGTTGCACAAGACCAATGGGTCTTAAGATTTGAGCATACAGTTGATTCAACAATAGGCACCAGCAACGGAGATGTTAATGTGTTTATAGGAGTTGGAGATGACCCAACAAAGCACTTCCAAGAAGATCAAGATTGGATTGGAACAAGACTCTTGTTGTCTGCAAACACTGGTGGTAGTTATGGTCTTGTCAGACCAAACAGTGTAGATGATTCTGCGCCACAATCAGGGCAGTGTAATAATTATTGGGGTTACATGGGAAGTGGAACTGAGAACACAAAATATTATCTTGAGATAGTTAGGGACGGCAGTGATTATGACTTTTCAATCTCAAGCTCAGACTCGTATTCTGGCGATGTCTTGAATGTTGATAATTGTTCAGTTAATGGAACACCAGAAAATCTACAATACCTAAAGTTCGGTTCTAGTGCTGGTTCATCTGCAACACACCCATGGGACGCAATTATTGAAAATGTTCAATTCTGGGACGGAACGACAACAGCAAGTGGAGATGGAAGTGTTGTATGGCAGGAACCATTGTTTGATTCTAATAATATCAGTGCAGGCGGTGGAACATTCTCACACACATTCACAGAAGCAGGCACATACAACTATGCAGATCCATTATTCCCTGACAGATGGGAAGGTGGTACAACAGTAACACTATCACTAAACGAAGCTAAAGGATTCTACTCCCAGCTTACTGGAAATAGTTGTAACACATCATACCAATCAACTGATTCAACAACATATGTTCAATCATCTGGTGGTTCAGGTGGCTGGTGTTTGAGTGGATATGTTGACTATGATATTTCCTCATTACAAGGTCAAACAATTAACGAAGCCAAATGGATTCAAAGTCCTACTAGCTCCGCTGCACAACCAAATTCACAATTAGTGACACTTGCAAATGATCCAACAGGTAATACCGATTCAAACACTTGGACAGATATCTGGGCTGGTTCTGATATAGGATCTGCATTTGACTCTACAACATCAGGAGAAGTTGATGTCACATCAAGTGTTCAAGCAGCACTATCAAGTGGTAGTTGGTATGCTGGTGTAAAACCAGTCGAAACAGGTAATCATGTAACATCATGGTCTCCTGGTGGTTCTGGTTCAACAGAACTTGAGATAACTTACGGTGGAACATTTGTACAAGGAATGACTGGACAAATTGTAGTAGCAGATTCATACTCACTCCCAAGTGGAACTGAGGACTTTACCGTTTCATCATGGATAAAGACAACTCTAGGAGCTGGAAATATAGATACAGATGACTTTTCAACTGACAAGGGCTGGGTCACAAGCGACTCAAATAAAGTGAATGTTGAAAATGGAAAACTAAAGTACGATATAGCGATGGATAGCACATACGATGGTGCTTCATACGATTTAGAAAGTCCATTGGATTCTAGTAGTTGGATTTTAAGATTCAAGTGGGATATTGACGCATTATCAAGTGGATCGTCAAATGGTAGTCAGGGATATATCGGTATGTCTGATAAAGAACATTGGACTTCATCATCTCATTCTGCTGATATAGCTGGTATCTCTTTCGTCCAACAACATAATTCAGTTGGCGATATGGTGATTAATGCCTCTGACGATAACAACGACCCAATGAATTTCGGTGGATCAGGTAGTAGTGGACGACAGATGTCAGTATCACTTCAAAGTGGAACATCATATTATGTGGAAATTAAAAGAGATGGAAATGATTTCACAACATCAGTTAGTTCATCTAATTCATACTCTGGTGACTTAGGAACTAACACTCAAACAGAAACATCAACGGCTGACTTACAATACATCTGGGTACAAGCCCAAAAGGATAGTTCAGGGTCAACTCTTGAAACGGACATAGATGAGATTCAAATATGTGATGGAGAAGTAGACTGGGCTAATTGTTCAACTGTAGGTGACGGAGAAATAGGAACCGTCCTATCATTTGAGACACAACAGGCTTCTACATCATCAACAACTACATACCTTGATGATGACTTTGCAAGCGACCCAAGTTGGGACACAGATAGTTCAGGTCATTGGAGTTCAACTTATGAAGATATGGAGTTCAAGTTTGAACGTTCAAATACATTGATACGTGGTTCAACTGATTTAGGTCAGGATCTTTCTGGAGTGGACTTTACTATTAGATTTGATATAGATCCAAACTCATTCTCACAGGGAGGAGATAACTTTGGTTGGTTTGGATTAACTGACAGCCCAACAATAGGTCGTGCTTCACAAGACTTCTTTGGTATGATGATTAGAGGCGATGGTTCAAACGGTAGATATTGTGCTAATGAAGGTTCATCTAGCACACTTGAAGGAAACTGGTGTGCTGGTTCACACGTTGACATTGGTTCACAATGGACTGTAGGTACTCATTATTACTTTGAGATTCTAAAGGTTGGCAATACAATCGAAGTTAAACGCTACACAGATGATACATACGGAACTGTTGCAGATACAACTGGCGCACAGACTGGTACAACATCAACTGGACTACAACACTTCAAATATACAAACTGGGATAGTGGTTCAACGAATGGTTGGATGCACGGACATATGGATAACTTAAACATCTTTGCAGATATTACCACAACATACCCAGTCAAAACTACAGCCTTCGAGGTTGAACCAACAGCAATGAGAATTGTTGACATTGAACCAGCAAACGCTGGAACACCAAACTCTATCAGACTAAGTGAGGACTTTGCAGTTGATGATTGGAATTTCTCAGAAGAAGTTCAAAATGGTAGTATGTTATACAGTTCAACACCATTAACAATTTCAGGTGGAAATGCAAACATTGATTCAACAGTTAACATGAGTAGTGGAAACTCAAACAATTTTGCTTCCACTAAAGAACTAGACGGAGATATAAATGGCGAGTGGTCTATACGTTGGACACAATCAGGAATGCAAGGTCAATCTGGTAATGACCCACGTTCAATAAGGATTGGTATACTTCCAGAAGTTTTGGACGCAACTAATGGTAGCCCTTGGGATGATGGTACTGATTACGCATTTGCGATGTTCTCAACACATGATAATTACATAGCCGTCTATGCTGGTCAAACTCCAGTCAGTGCATGGTGTAGTGGTATGTCAACATCTAATACATACAAAACATTCTACGGAGAATTAGTTTATGATGGTTCATCAGTCACATTCAACTCTTATGACTCTGCAAGCGATAGAGATTCTGGTAGTAGTTCAACATTAACTTGTTCACAATCAATAACATTCCCAGATGGTCAATTTGATGCTGGTTATTGGGGATTCGCACATGGTTCTAACGGTGGGGCTTCAACTAACCTTGCAGTAGATATAGATGATATGGAATGGTGTAATAGTTCTGATTGGGCTAATTGTTCCAACTCAGACGGCCAAGCACCAACACCAGAAGTCAGAACCAACATCTTAGAACAAACAGTCACATTAACACCAAACGATTGGAAACATGTCTCATGGGTTCGTGATGGAAATGATTGGAAGTCCATAGTAGATGGAACCCAAATCGGTAATACAATAACACAGGCTACCAGTCTGGGAACAATTAGAGCTGGCTTATCAACACAGATGGTCGATAGTACTTATGGATTAACATACACAGATGATAAAGATCATTACTCTAATGGTTATTACACAAATTGTCTTGATTCATACTATTCAAATAGTTATGGTAATGGGGATGGCATAATTGAAATATCTCCATATCATAATGCTTCATGTCGTTCAGGTTGGATTGAGTTTGAAGCACCAACAAGTGCAGTGACAAGTGCAACCTTAATTTATGATGTCACATCAACTGGTTCAGCCACAGATAGTTGTACTTGGGTTGACTTGAGAGCAAACAAACCATCAACATCAGGTGGTAGTACAATATTTAGTGACTTTGGAAATTCAGCTTATGATATAATGACTGGTGATACTGACTGTGAAACTGTTGGAACTGACAAGGAAATAGATGTCACAACATATGTTAACGACGCAGTTACGAATGGAAGAGACTGGTTTGCAGTAGGTGTTTTCTTTGATGGTTATAGAACTGGTCATTATCCTGGTTCTTACGGTGGTTGGAACTCTGATAATTACAGAGTCCTAATACCTACACAAGTTGAACAAACAGTAACAATTGAACCAAAATACTATATCGGAACTCAACCAGATCTCACTTCACCATTGGCAGTCATTGATGAGTTACATATCCACTCTGCACCAGCAGAAACAGTAGTAGCCAAATCACATGACAGAGGAGACGCAGAATTTAACTTGGTAGGAACAGTTCCATTTGCAACCGAAGGCGCAACAACAACATTCGCTGATACATCAGTAACACCAGGAGATGCACCAATTTATCAGATATACTCTTACAACTTGGCAGGCGAAACTGAACTACAAACAATGGTTCAGGGAAGCACAGTATCATTAGCAAACGCTCCAACTAATCTACAAGTAACAAACGGAATCACACAAGCACAATTAACATGGACAGTTAGTTCTGACCTCGGTGGAGGAAACAATATGGGTAGTGCAATATACCGTTCAACAGATAATCTAAACTGGACATTGGAAGCACAACAGTCAAGTACAACACCAGCATACACTGATACTACAGCAAATGTTCTCGGACAAATTTATTATTACAAAGTCAGCACGGTTAACGAAGCAGGCATAGGCGCACAATCATCATCTGCAAGTGTATTGATAGCCGACTCTCCAGATGCACCAACGGGCCTAACAGCAACTCCAGCAGCAGGCAAAGTAGTAGTTCTAGATTGGACCATACCAAATGACAACGGTGCAGCAATAGCATCATACTCTGTTGACCGTTCAGCAGATGGCGGAGTGACATATGGTAATGTTGCAACAGTAAACACAAACCAATGGACTGACACAAACCAAGCAAAGTTAATCGGAACAACATACTTCTATCAAGTATCTGCAACTAACTCTGTTGGAGTATCTCCAGAAAGTACAAGTGCTAATGCATTAGTAGGCGATGTGCCAGATGCAGTTACAGTAATCTCAGCAACAGCACAACCTAACTATGAGATAGATGTAACATGGGGCGCACCAAACGATAATGCTTACGCAATAACATCATATGATTTGTACCAAGATGATGGAATAAATAATCTAAAAGTATACACAGGTCCAAACACATCATTCACATCAACTGGATTAACTGCTGGAACCATCTACTCTTACAATGCAGTGGCAACTAATGCATTAGGAGTAAGCCCAACAGGAACTAGTGACGTTGCAACAGCAGGAGATATCCCATCAGCACCATCTAACTTGACGATAACAGTAGTTCCAGGAGGACAACTAGATCTATCATGGACTACAGCCAATGCTAATGGATATGCTTTCACTGGAGAGATACAAGTATCAACTGACGGTGGAGCCACATGGACAACAGAAGTTGCATCACATCCAGCAGCATCTACACAATACCAAGACACTGGATTGACTAACGGTGTAACTTATGATTACAGAATAAACGCAACCAACGCATTGGGAACAAGTGCATGGTCTAATGTAGCAGGAGCAAAGGCTGGAAACGTTCCAGATGCACCACCAGGATTATCAGCAACAACAATTTCAAGTACAGAGATAGATGTTCAATGGTTAGTTCCAAGTGACAATGGTTACGCAATTTCACAATACAACTTGGAACGTTCCGTTGATCAAATAACATGGACCGTTATAGCAAACCAGCCAGGAGTAACATTCTCAGACACTGGACTTACACAATCAACAACATATTACTATCGTGTTTCAGCACAGAATGCATTAGGAACTTCACAATACAGTACCACAGCAAGTGGACAAACATTCGGTGTTCCAGGAATACCAACAGGCTTGACAGTAACACCAATCAGTACATCACAATTAGATCTATCTTGGACAGCACCACCAATGAACGGATATCCATTTGTCAGTTACACAATTGAACAGAGTACAGACGGTGGAACTACTTGGAACACATTGACAACAGTAGCTCAAACAACATATAGTCACACTGGTTTGACAGCAAACACCGACCACTTGTACAGAGTATTTGCAACTAACTCATTCGGAAGTGGAAGTCCAAGTGTACAAGCATTGGCACCAACATTACCAGAACCACCAGCAGCAGTTACAGTTACAGTCGTAAGTGATACAGAACTTGATGTAACATGGAACACACCAACTGGAAGTCCACCAGCAACCACAGGTTTCAAAATAGAACGTAGTGATGATCAAGGAACAACCTGGACAATAATATCTGCAAACACAGGTAACACTAACCAACTTTATCAGGACTCAGGACTAACACCACTAACTGAATACTATTACAGAGTATCTACAATCAACGCAAGTGGAACAAGTGTTGTCAGTCCATCAGGAAGCAACACAACATATGGCCCACCAGATGCACCAACCAGTCTAACTGCAACTCCATTGCCAGGCGCACAAATTAAACTTGATTGGATAGCACCAGTAAATAATAACGGTGACGCTGTTAACTCATACCAAATAGAACGTTCATTAGATAATGTTTCATGGTCTGTATTGACAAACACTGGAACAACATCAGTTACATACACAGACACTGGACTTAACACACCACAGACTTACTATTACAGAGTAAGTGCAACTAGTGGATATGGAACAGGTGTAGCATCCAACATGGCAAGTGCAATCGCATCTGATGTACCAGACCAAGTAACTGGATTGACAGGAACCGCATTACCAAGTGCAGAAATTAAAATTGATTGGACCACCCCAGCAAATAATGGATATGCAATTACAGGCTATGTTATTGAACGTTCAATTGATGCTGGACAAACATGGGGAGTTCTTGTTGCAGATACACAATCAACAGCAGTAACTTATACTGATACAGCATTAACAATTGGAAATACCTACAACTATCGTGTTGCTGCAATCAACGCAGTTGGAACTGGAGTAGTATCAAGTGATGTTGCAATAGTAGCAGGCGACATACCAGATACACCTATCATAACAATAGTAGCACAAGCAGGAAGTCAAATTGAAATTACATGGAGCGCACCAAATGCTAACGCATATCCATTGACAGGGTATGCAATTGAACGTTCAACTGACGGAATAAACTGGAGTCCACTTACAACACCATTAGCAAGCGCAACTAACTTTGTTGATACTGGATTAACAGCAGGCACAACATATCATTACAGAATGGTAGCAATTAACCAAATCGGAGCAAGTGCATGGTCTAACGCACCAAGTGTTGTAGCAGGAGATGTTCCAAGCCAACCACAAGGCGTAGTGGCACAGGCAGTAAGTGATACAGCCGTACAGATTCAATGGCAGGCTAGTAATGGAAACGGATATGCAGTAATTGGATATAAAGTAGAACGTTCAACTGATGGAGGAGCAACATGGACAGTTATATCACCAAACACACAATCAACCACAACAACTTACAATGATTCAGGACTAACTCCACAAACAGATTATTGGTACCGTGTATCAGGAATTAATTCAATCGGTGCAGGACCAGTAAGTCTTAATGCTTCATCACATACATACGGCCCACCAGAACCAATCACAGTTAACAATGTAAGTAGTGATACATCAAGTATTACTCATACTTGGAGTGCACCATATGATCATGGAAGCCCAATTACATCATACAGACTTGAAGTAAAATCATGGTCAACAGGTCAATGGATATCACTTGGACAGACACAATCACTTACAGATACACATAGCAATCTATTCGCAAACACAGAATACGAGTACAGAATAATGGCAATTAATGCATATGGTGCTACACCAACAGCAGCATCAATATTCATGCATACTCAGCCAAACGCACCAACAGGAGGAGTTGCAACAGTAGTAAGTGGAACACAGATTAATGTTACTTGGAACGCTGTAAGCGACCAAAATAATCATGGTAATACTTTGTATGAGATACAAATTTCAGATGATAATGGTGCAACATGGAATGTAGGTGCAACATCATTAAGCACAACATCATACAGTGCAACAGGACTTAATGCAGGATCAACATATGTATTTAGATTACAAGCATCAAACCCACAAGCAACAGGTCCATGGTCCAGTCAGTTCGGAAGCAGTACAACATTCACACCACCAAGTGCAGCAACAAACCTATCAATACAAGCAACACTGCCATTGGAAATTAAACTAACATGGTCACCACCAACAAGTAACGGTAATGATCCAAACGGATTAAACTACCATGTAGAACGTTCAACTGACAATGTAACTTGGACAAGTATTGCAACAGGAGTTACAACATTACAATACACTGATAGTAATCTTCCAGGAACAACAACATTATACTGGAGAATTGTTTCACACAACAGTGCAGGAGCAGGACCAGCAACACCTAGTGTATCTTACACAACACCAAGTCCACCAACTCCACCAGCAAACTTAACAGTTGAACCAATAGGCTCAACAAACAGCGCAGCAAAGTTAGACTGGGACCCACCAGCACAAACATTCGGATATAATATCTTAGGATATATGATTGAACGAGAAACTAATGCAACAGGTTGGGTAACAATAGTTACAACAACAGCAAACACATTGACAGTTTATACCAATACTGGTTTGAGCGGAGGCAATGATTACGAATATAGAGTAAGCGCAATAACCCAGGTAGGAACTAGCGGCCCATCTAATACAGCATCGTTAGAACTAATGGATGCAGTTGTTGATATAACAGGTAATGCCCTTACAGGAAATACAGTTGAGATAGATACAGAAATTGACGTTGATAGTGGAACTCCGTTACCAACAGTCATCAAGGTAGAGTTATATCAGAATAACGCAAAGGTGTCAACTGATGCATATGCAAACTTACCACTCAACATAAGTCCACCAGTAGTAACACTGAACACATTGTATGCATACCCAACAATTCAAAGTGACTTTTATGTTGTTGTGACATTTGATAACTCTTACACATTACAATCAAACACAATTAGCCTAACACCGACAGCACCATTCACAGGTGACCTTGAGATTGACGAGTTCAGAAATACAACATTTGATCAATCAACACTAGAGTTCACAGTACAGCCTGTGGGAAGTGATATAATTATCAAGTACCAACCACAAGATCCAAACGAAGAACCAGTAATCAAGGGATTCACAAATGTACAACAGACTGTAACTGAGCTAACTCCTGTACTCAATAACAAAGATTACTATGTAAGTGTCTATGTAAATCCACAGTATACATACAGTGTTAATGCAACTGATAACACAGTAACCACTACATGTGATCAAAACTTGCAAGACCTGGGCCTATGTGATCCAGACGATGTACCAAAAGGAATACCAGCACAAGCAACAACAAAGAGTTTCAAGGATGCAAGCACAATGGGAGGTCAGTTAGGTATTGAACCGATCGGTGATTTGTTTGGAATTCCTATGGTGTTCCTATTTGTAATCGGACTTGCAGGAATATTCACAGGACGTTCAGCACCAATGGGAGGTATATTCATCGCAGCAACATTAGGTGTAATGCATTATCTAGGATACATCAATTTCACAAACCCAGAAGCAACATGGGCATTGATTGTTGTAACTGCAATAATAGGAATCTTCTTAGGTAAACGCTGGAGTTAATAAATTTAAATTTTATATACACCTAAAACGAAATTTGAACATAACATGGTGATACCTCTATTTGAGATGAAGATCTCAAAACAACCAATTGCAATCATAAAGTCTGGTGACAGACAACTTCAATTCGTTAAGGTATCAAAACATTCTAGTAAGTACTTTACAACAAAGGATGGAAAAATATTTGAATTAGATGATGAGTATGAATACAGATTACATAAGGGAAAGACAGGAGTATATTTCTATAACTTTAGCAATAGTAAACCTCTATCACTTTCAGCAATGAGTGAGGTTGATGAAAAACTAAGAGATGAAGGAGAGAGTGAACTTTTCAATAAACAAAGATTTGTAGCGAGTCTAGGAAACGACCCTACTATAGATATATCAAAATTAGAATTACCAAAAGACATAGAGGGCAAAATGTCACCAGAAACAAAACGATTCCTTCAGGACCATTCAACAGATGACGAAACAGCAAAGAGTGAAATCATGATTAAGATACACAGTCAAAAAGGACCTATAGAGAAGTATAGTTCAAATCTCCTGGGAATGGGGATGAATAGGGGTGACTGGGCATTTGTACAGGTAGGATATCGTAAATTAGATGTGTGCCGGATGTGGGTGAATAACGATAGAGCATATACAAAATATGGAGTGTTTGAGATAGAACGTGATAATATTTACTTACTTAAAAAACAATTAGTTTGTTTCTTTATTGTTTCAGAGGAACGTGAAAAATTAGAGGAGGCTATGCCAAAACATGCAGAGAAATTAATGAAGAATATGGTTAAGAATAAGCGTTGGAAATCATTGGAGACAATGCACACACCAGCAAAACCAACTTTAAAAAAAAACGACGATTCTCTTTCAAGTTTAATAGACGAAAAACCAAACCTACCGAAGAACGTGTCGATGTCAAGCGAGAAAAAACTAGTTCAACATCAGGCGGACTCGCCAAGCGTTTATTTCACAACCCTAAAAGAACTGCATCTAAGCAAACAAGCAGTAGCAACAAACCTAAGCGATCCAATGAAGAAGGTGATTCCGATAGCTCTAGTTTTTGGAGGAGTTATGGGCTTGGCGGTACTAGTCTCGAACATGCCTCCGATAATTGATGAGATTGCAGACATAGCAGGATTGAGCCCACCAAAGGTTGTTTACCTAAGTCCTGAAGAGGCACGAAAGGCAGGCTTTGACCCGAAGGAACTGCCGTTGGCTCCTGAGAAGGAAGTTACACTTGCAGATACAATGCCACCTGATTTGGAGGCCCCACTATTATCATGTATCCCTATGCTCAATGAGGATAGAACCGAACAAGTTCAGGGTGAATGTCCGGACCTATTCTTTGAGGCTGACAATACTAACGGATACAAGATAGAGTACAAGAAGCCAATGGTTACAGATAATGTAGATGAAGGGTTGATAGCAGAATGTTCACCAGCAAGTAAACGTATACTCCCAATAGGAGAGCATATAGTTACATGTCATGCAATGGATAGCAGTGAGAATTATTCAGAAATATCATTTAAGATAACAATTACTGTTAGAGAAGGTATCACCCCAGGCTCAATAGTACCAAACATACAACCAATGCCTTAAAATTAAATTTCATATACTTTCATTGATTAAGGATAACATGCTGCCTTTCAAATGGATTTTAGCCGTGGGATTAATGGCATTAGCTCCATTCGTACCGATCGCAACATTCACAGCAGATGCGGCCGTATTGACAAGTGCAGTTGAATGTGCAGAGAAGATGGGGAGAGCCTGCACATGTTGGGAATTAGGTAACTGTCAGTTTGTAGATGATCCATTAAGTGTGATGCTACTGCCATTCGATTCCATATTTGGTGGACTTTCAATAGTTATATTCTGGTCAGTTTTAATCGGAATTTTGTGGCTAAGAACAGAAAACCCACAACTTGTAGGAATGATAGGAATAGCAATGGTTAGCGCATATATGTACTATCTTGACCAGAATCCAGACGTTATGCCTACCAGTGAATTCGAAACCGCAAGAGTGATAGGAGCAACATTAATTGTAGTCAGTCTGGGCATAGCAGTATATCAAATGATCATTTATCGTATATTACGTGGTCCTGAGTAAAATTACAATTTTATATATTATGACAATGGAAACATAGTATGTCATACGATCCAAGTGGCGGCCCAAACTTAGCATCCGATCGGGCTATTCAACTTATCACAGAGGCAAGAGAACATGATGATTTCCTTTATAGAACATTATTTGGAAACAAGATGCTCCCTCACGTCGTCTATCAGTTGGAACATTTCACAGTACTCTTTGACATAGTGAATGATATTAGAAGACAAACACTCCAGAAATTCTACGGAATTCATAGAAATACTTTAATCTCTACAACCAGTATTGACGGAAAGACTCTAGACATATTAACTCAGACTAGAATCAAACATACCACTGAAGCAAAACAGGCCAAGAAGGGAGGCTTTGGTGGTGACGCTGGTGGCGGAGGAGGTATGTTCTAATTATAATGGCTGAAACATTACGAGACTGGGAAATGGAACAAATGTTCGGTAAACCAGATAATGAAAAAGAAACAAAAAATAAAAGAGAGAGACCAATAAATCCTGATACTAGTTGTAAATGTGTTCATGTTGATATGAGAACTAGAACATCAGGAACACCATATTACAAGGCATGGTGTTCAAATTGTAAAGCCTGGGTTTTCACAGATAAGACATTCTGTATATGTTGTATGAAACGAGTGAAACACAAGGTACATCATCTTCACACTAAGAAGGTCATGGATAAGTTCTCTGATGAATACAAGGATAAATTAGCCTCCTTTGTAGAAATGGGGATGGAAATGGCTGCCTTAATGTTCATAGAGACAGATTATAAGGATAGACGATACCATATACCAGCAAAATATGTCACTCAATGGGCCAATTTACCAGAAGGTATGAATAGAAAAGACCTCATGGCAGAGATTTTAGACGTAATAACTACAGTTAGAAAGTAAAATTAAATTTTAAATAGACATACTAGGTTAAACTAGTCATGCCTGAAGTGTTTTATAACATGTACCTGAGAAAAAAAGAGACTGTTCCTGATAACAAAATCAAGGTTAAGAAGGTTAACGGTAGATTTCAACTGGTAGGTACATCAAAAAATGGTAAGCCTTTGTACAAGTTTGCCAGTGAAGCAACCGCAAAAAAGTACAAGTAGACTATAAATTAAATTTTAAATTCTACTTTCTTTTATTATTTATATGGTAACTAGAGGCGGCCAGATTGGTGCCCGTAGGAATAGATATAATGAACAGCGTAGAAGGCGTGAAGCAGCAGCTAAAGCAGCAGCACAAAACGCAAAATTCTATGATATTTTATCAGGTGCAGGACGACCTCCTTCTAGACCTACAGGTGGAACAAGTAAACAAGGTAGACCAATAGGAATAAGAAGCGGTTCAACTGGATGGGTGTCGACACAAGTATGGACAGGTAAACATTCTTCTGACTTTAGACCACAGCCAATAATGAGAACTAAATGGGAATATCAATATCAGACAGGAACTGATATGGTTGTTATCGGCAAGAGAGGTTATGGTCCAGGAATTGTAGACGCAAGAATTGAATGGAAGGGCGAAGAAGATTGGAAACGAAAAATAAATGCAGCATATTGGGGAAAGGCAGCATTAGAACGTGAAGCAAAAATAAAACAACAGCAGATAGGTCCTGGATTTACAATTGGATTACATTGGAAGGATTCAGGTGTCAAGGCCGGTAAGAGAGCAAGCGCATTGAAGGCGCAAGCGCAGAAAAATGAAGATGAAAGAGAGAGAAAACTAAAAGCAGGGGTTGTTACACCAGGCGAACCAGAATTTGGTGGAGGAGTAGGTAATGAAGATAAAGCACCAGGCTCAGCACATGCTAACATAATTGCGTATGTTAAATCAGGTTTACTACGTGAAGAAGAGATAGCACAGAAAAAACTAGAGGACATGGGAGTTGAAACATCATCACAATCTTACGCACGAGAACTATCAGCATCTTTAGCAACAGGCAAACCTACTTCTTGGAGTAAGACCACATACAAAAAAGATAAAAAAGAAAAGTCATTTGATGGAGATTGGCAAAACTATTGGAAAAATGTAAATGAAGATTACATATACGACCCAAGTACAGCATTAACAACAACAGCATCAAGTAAGGATTATCAGAAACAATTACAGGCAATGTTAGAGTTCGAACAAAAGAAAAAGACCAAGGCCCCTTTGAGTGAAGCAACAAAGAAAATTCTAACAGAGAAATTTGGTATCACTACATTTGTAACAGACAAAGATGGCGCATCAATATATGATATAAGTAAACATGGTTTAGGGTACAAGCCTACTCCAGGTGGAACACAAACAAAAGTTGATAATTTTTCATATACTTATCTACAAGGTGAAAAGTCTAAGATAGAGGCAGCAATAAAATCAAAGAAAGATAAAGGTGCCAAAGTACCGGCCCAATTAAAAAAGGAACTTAAAGATATTAATAAAAGAATAAAGGATGTTGGATATTCTCCTGTTACACAAGACCCAAGAATTGGAATGAAAGCTGTAGATCCAAACCAGCAGAAGATAGATATTGTTAAGGCTGAATTAAAGTTTGTAAATGAAGAACTTTACAAAGCAAAGAGATTAAGAAACACAAGTTACATTGTCAAATATCCAAACCTAACAAGCATTGAAGAACTAGAGACCAAACAAGGAGATCTACGGGAACAACTGACAACACTGACTATAGGTGAAGCACCAACACTTGCAGGAGTAACACGAGAAGCATTCATTCGTTCTGAACTTGACAAGGTGGATACTGTGATTAAACGAAAAGAAGGATGGTCAGAACAAAAAATCGCAGAGGAGAAAAACAAAAAGGTATATGAAAGAAAGGAAAAAATTGCATATCTTAAGGACACACTTGGTAAAGAAGGTGTTGCTCATTTGAACCCAGAACAGATAGAACCATATTTTGAACAGTACAAAAAACAAGAAAAAGAAGTAAGGGATGACGTACGTGGAATGTATATGCAACAACTTAACCCAGCATCAAAATTAACAATGACTAAGGATGCAAAAATTGCAATGGGGATGGTTGATGATGAGGGCTACACACTTTTGGATAACACAAGCGCAGAAAGACAACAACAAGTTAGATTACAGACAGATAAATACAGACAATTGTACCAGGGAAACCAGGACGCAATTACACAATTCCAGCCAGATCTCGATGAACCAGGCAAGAATACACTCATTAGATATAGAGGAAGAATAAGAAAGACACAGGCATACATTCCGGAAGGTGAAAAAAGAATACAGACAGCAAAGGATAGATTAAAACCATTACAGGAAGCAAAGAGAGAAAGCAATGAGAAGTACTCAGCATATGTTAAACAGATTAATCAGAGACAGAAAGAGGCAGAGCGTAAATATGAATCAGGAGATATCACTCAAGCAATCAATCCGGCAAGTGGTCAACCAATAGCAAATACACATTCACTTACATCTATTTATGACCGTTCATTTGGGGAAGAATTACGCACATTCGCTGACAAGCGTGAAAAACTTAGATATGAACTTGCAGTAGCAGAACTCAAGTATGAGCAGGAACGTAAGGACTTGAGCGTACTTAAGGAACAATTGGAATTCATGAAAAAGTCAGAAAAAGAATCAAGAAGGAAATCATTATCAACTAATAGAGGTGGAAGCCCAGGACGAAGTGGTGGGTACGCAGCATACCAAGGCGCAAGTCGAGGTTCACCAGCAGGAATGTCAGGTAGAAGCAGAATGCGTCAATATGGAAGTGGTAGAGGTGGAGTGCAAAGACAGAGAACCAGGGCAGGATATGTTAGATTAGGAGGTCTAGTATAACGATATGCCAAAATATACACGTATAGATAATACAAGCCCAATGGGAAGAACACGTCCTGCTAAAACCAGAGGTGGTTTTACTCAACCATTAATGAATAAGTTGGGTACTTTGAGAAATAAAATACAAGAGATTGATGCAGTGATAATGTCAGAATCACAGAAATTCAAACAAACAAATAACCGAACACCAAGTGAAGAAGAGTTAAGAAATCTACCGAAGGTGGCAGGCCTTATGGCAAGAAGAGATCAATTAAAACAAATTTACATAAACACTGTAAAGAATGCAGATGTTATTGCAAATGACATGACTATGATTAACAGAATAGATCCTGTGAAACAAGCACAGGCTAGCTTTAGCGGAATAAAATTCTCCAACCCAATGAAGAAAGGACGTGAGTATAAATCACCATTGACAGTCCCAGCAATGAGCCCTAGCAATAGAATTCAAAAAGACCCAATCAAAACAGGCACACTATGGGACCCAAGATATGGTCTTCGTGATGTAGCAGTACATCCTAAAATTAAGAGGTACTATGATATGATTGGTGGTAGATTTTAGATGAGATCACGCGGTGCGACTAACACTGTTAGAAAGAAAGAACTAGCAGCAAAGTACGGTGTAACACCAAAGAAGACTCCAACACAACCTCAACCACAACCTCAAGCAAGAGCGGAGACTACCGGCCAGAGAGGCGGGCCACCACAGGCAGCAGCACAGACAACAGCCAAAAGAATGGAAGAGGTTGCAAATGAAGAGAGAATAATAGCAGATAATACAGCACAAAAAATCACATCTACAGATCTGTTGGGGCGAGAAGTTAAGGAAGACATTATCGGTGTTGACGATAATGATGAACATAAAGAGGGTTTAAGAGGAGTAGCAGAAGGACTCTTAGCACCTACAAGTCAGATAGCCCAAATGCCTAAAGATGTCCTTCAGGGTGTTGCAACTGAAGATCAGCGAATGCAGACAAGTTGGATAGATCTTCTTATCACACCAGCGATAGCACCTATTTTGGCTGCTCCACAATTAGGTTTGACATCACGAGAATATTACAATCCATTAGCATTAGCACCAAGAGATGCAGAATGGGCAAAGTCATTGCCAGAGTTCTTAAAGCAATCAGAGACACCTGAAACCAGAGACGCTCTTACAGGAATGGCAGATAATTTAATAGCATTCAGTGAGGCAGTAACAAGTCCTGAAGTTGCAAGGCTAAGAGATGAGGGAGATGTTGATAGAGGTATCACAGGCTATAAACAATCAAGTGCAGAATTTATGAAGTATCCAGGATATTACATAGCAAGTGGAATTGGTGAATTACCATACATGTATCCCCCAATGGCAAGTGTACGAGTTTCATCGAGAGTTATGGCCGCAGTAGTTAGGATAACAAACAAGCCTGGTCTTAAACCATCATTCCTCAGCGCAACATCAAGATTGGAAAGAGCGACAAACAAACTGAAAAAATCAATTACAGTTGATAAGAAACAAACAGCCAAGGATCTACAAAATGCAATGGAATCAAGAACAAAAATAAAGGACGTGACCGACACCAAACACGGAACAGGTAAGGCTGTAAAACTTGCAGAACGTGAGTTTGAGCACTTCACAAAGACAGAGATAAAGACAAGAGAATCAACTATTAATGAGTTAAAGAAACAACGAAAAGCGAAGAATCTTTCAAAGGAAGAGACTGAATTCATTGATAAAACAATATTTGATGAACAGAAGACCATAACTCAAAGACAAGCAGAATTGGCTTTAGTAAAGAAAAACCTTACAAATAATAAAGATACTTTGAAGAAAGCAAAAGATATTTTCGATAAGGCAGAGATACCTACCAAAGGTAGTTCAGAAAAAGTAATGAGAAAATACGCTGAAAAAAGAATTACCTATCTGAAGGCAAGAGAATCATATATGGACTCTATGGATAAAGTGGTATCTAGAAGATTCGACTTTTCAAAAAAGAGAAGTTATGAAAAGATAAAAACATCATATAATGCATTCAGAAGTGAAGAGAAAGCAAAACTACAACTTAAGATATTAAAACTGAAGAAAAAGAGGGATGGTTATACAACACAAAAGTTTGGTCTTAATAAATTCCAATTAGAACAGATAAAGAACTTAGAAGATACCATGGTTCCTCCAGCAGAAAAGACATTAATCAGCACACCAGGAAAACCAAAACTAAAGACAAGTAAGCAATTGGCAGAAGATAAAGAGATGGCAGAGTTCATAAAAAAACAGAACTCATTACAAGAGACAAGGTTTGTTCCTGGTGAACTAGGTGATGATGTAATTGCATCTGTATCGAAAGTAAAACTAGAACCTGATACTCTTATAGGCCCAAGATCTCCAGGCGAGAATGTATTTGTTGATGGATGGAAAATGAAACCAGGTAAAGGCACAATACAGGAAAAACAAGGCCCATATCAACCAGGGAAGAATTATTCAAAGTATGATAAAAAAATAAACAAATTACAAACAAAGATAGACCGTTTGGAGAACAACCAAATTCCATTATATGAGAAGATTGCAGTTGGGCTAGAGGAGTTACCATATAAGGGAATATTACCACTTCGAATGGCATATGCTGGTAAAACACCAGAGCAGGAAACAAAAAAAGTCTATGATGAAACTACCAACGCATACGTAGATTCTACACCAACAACTGCTGAAAAGATTATGGAAGTGCTAAAAATACCAAAAGAAAAGATAGGTGCTGCATATGTCAGGAAAGAGCAAGCAATAGCCAATATGGTTGAAGGACATCTAAGATTACCTAATAGAGTGTATGTTCAAGACGCAGCAGATCCATCTAAGGGAACCGTTGTACTTGATATGTCAAAATCTGATTTCATTAAATTCAAAGAAAAAATGAGTGATATCGACACCAGAATTTCTAATGCAGAGTATCCAGATGAAGCAACTGCTCTACGACAGCAAAAGATAATACTTGAAAGAGAGTTACAACAAACTGCCAAAACAGTCGATGTTGAAAATACATACGTCCCAAAACAGGTTTACACTAAAGATGGGAAATCATATAATGTAATCGACCCAGAAGATGCATTTCGTGATGGTAGAGTACCACAGTTGGAAGTGATAGACACAGCAAACCCAACAGTACGAGTAACTCAGGGCCTAAACAAAGGGGAATGGAACATATATCTTGATTATGCAGATGAATTGGTAAAGAAAAGTGAAGGTAAAATAGCACCTTTAGATATAGCAGGAACTGCATTTTACCGACCAAGAAAAGACATATCAGTTGATATGGGTAGAACATCTGTGGAGAATCTAAAGGGAAAAGAGTTATTCTTTACATTGACAGCTCCAGAAGATAGAGTTCTTGGAATTGGTAATGTCTTTAGGGGTCAGAAATATACTAGGTCAGGCCCTGTTGTTATTTCAAAGGGTGAAGACATGAACTTGGAGTTAATCAAGGAACTTGGTTTGGAGCCAGAACCTATGATGCAAACAATCGGCCAGGAGTCAGTGTTATCATTTGCAGGATTATCCAAGCGAAACTTTAGAAAATTATTCAGAAAGAAAAAAGCACCAATCAGAGAAGCAAAACAGTATGAAGGAAAAGGAGTGTATATGATGATTGACCCTTCCAAATTTGGAAATAGGGTTGATAACGCATGGCAAAAGTATGCGGAATCATATATGACTGATTCAGAGGCAGGGGCTGTTAGGATACGATATGATAAAGATGGTATTACCATAAACACTACAGTGAAAGAGTTGTTTGAAAGAAGGATGTTATACCAATCAAGAGGCAGTGAGGTGTTCCAGGAACGACAGTTAAAACTAGAAGCTCTTACAAGGGACGCAAATGTAACGATGAAGTTATTACAAGAAGAGAAAGATCAAGCAACCAGAGACTTGAACGCAATGAATAAACCATTCGAAAATAAGGTTAGGATGCTTGAGGATAGTATAGACGCTCGCAAATCAAGCATAGCCGCAATTCAGGCTGATCTTAAAGAAGGTAAACAGAATATAGTTGTAAGTAACAAGGCAGTACCTGTCAAGATTTACAAACCTAAAACAAAAGAGCATGAAGCACTTGAAAGAAACATTGCAGAGATTGAAAAATCAAGAGACCCTACAGGTAAATTGGATAAGAAGACAGGTTATACAGAACAGATGCTTGTGGATCTTAAAGATAAATTAAGAGATGAAGAGGTGAAATGGGAGGATAGGGCTGAAACAGTATGGCAATACGAGAAAACACTAGGATTCAAAGAAGAGTCCGCTGTTTTTGAATATGGATGGGACCCTAAAACCGGATTAACAGTACCATGGCCAGGTGGAATAAAACTATCAACAGGAAGAGTAAATCCAGACGGACCAGGACCTAGTGTACCGATGTATTTTGACGAGTCAGGTAATATCAGATTTGCAGAACAGGATGTTATTCCAGGAATGCCACAGGTACCTGAACAAGGTTATATCGGAAAAAATCCATTATGGCCATTCATGCCACCTGGTGAACGAATCGCCAAGACGGGACCTGGTGCTGGTATCATTGCTCCTGACGCACCTTACAGAGTACCTACAGGAAAAATTCCAACCGACAAAGAGGGAGTAGCTACAGGTACCTCCAAACCATTAATGATATACAGTCAGACACTAACACCTAAACAAGCAACGCAGTTAATTAAAAGAGAAAAGGCGAATATCAAAGAAGCTCAAGAAGTATTAGAAGCAATGAAAAAATACGGAATCCATTCAAGCATGGCTTATCAGGGTGAGAAGTATAAAGGCCTTACAGGTGCAGCCATGATGGAATACAAAAGAGAACAGGGTTATAGAAAACTAAAGAGGCAGAAACTAATAGAGGAGATTGAGGAGGCAAAACAAGACCTCGGGAAAAAACAACTAGAAACAACATTAACAGATGCAGAAAAAGGAGAAATAAACAAGGTAATGGATAATATAGAATCAATTGAAGCTGGATTATACGCTGACAAAGATTCAGTGATGGAGGAATTAACAAAACAAGATTTACGAATGCAATCAGCACTTCAAAATAAAAAAATATCACAATCTGAATATGATGATTGGAGTAACATATATGAGGAATTATGGTTAAGTTATGACAATCCACAGTATTTGGAAAAGGCAACTATTTCTGTATTAGAAGACTTTGATAGAAAAATAACAAGAAAGAAGGCAGTACTTGAAAAACAGGCTAATGATCCCGGCCGGTTAGGTAATTTCGATTCAGAGTTTGAACTTAGATATTATGGTATTTTGAACGTATTTGAAGATGTAGTTGGGACAGAAATAACAAAGAAAAGAAACAGAAAAGTTCAAGGTTTAGATGAAGTCGAACCAGATTTAGGTACACCAGACCCAGGTGATTTGAGCATACGTGAGTTGAAGCAGAAGGTTAGCGCGTTAGAATCAATGTCAAAAAAACTTGGTAGTATGTACGATACACCTGAAAAAAGAAAATTAGGTAGAGCAGTAGAGATTGATCAGAGAAAATGGAAGGCTACGACAGATGATAATGATTATCAAGTATTCCTTCATGATATTGATTTAAAGAAAAAGAAGATAGCTGAACTTGAAGTATTGATAGAGCGTAAAGCGAAGGATGTTGATACATATACAACAGCAAAGAAACGTGTGAATGAAGTAGCAGAACAATGGGATGGATTCAGAGAAAAGTATAAAGAAGTACGAGGATTTAGTCCAGGAATACCAAGAGGTAAGGTTATCGAGTTTACAGAGACCGCTCTGAAGAAAGAAGGAATAAAACTGGTTGATGCAAAGAGTAAACCTCTACTTGAGCAGTCATTATTCATGAGGCTCCCAGACGGACAGGTGATAACAAAAGGAACAATAATATCAGAAAAAGGACAGGACAAGATAGACCTAATAGTTGAGAAAGCAAGAGAACGAGCTGCTGGTGCAGAGGAAAAATATGGAATAGATATTCTGGATGTTAGTAGTGGATTGAATTTCAGTGAAATGAGACAGATAAATAAGATTCGAAAGGATAACAGTCAAGACACGGTATTCATATTTAAAAACGAAGATGAAATGTTATCTAATCCAGACAAGGGATTAATCTTAACAAAAGAACATGCTGATAAGATAGAATTCGGAAATAGAACAGATGAGATAATGAAACTGGTAAAGACTGACAAAGAATACCCAATGGAATATGGTATGTCGAGAGTTGGTAAGTTCAAACTGAATATTTCAAGAAGAGTGAAGAATGATAGAGAGGCAGCATCTCAAATATTCGGAATGATAAAAAAGTCACATGACGAGCGTATGGCTAAGATACCAAGAGGTGTTGGGTTTGATGGTGGTGAACTTAAATTTAATAAAAAACCTATAGCCGAGAATGTGTATCCAGATGAAGGAATTAACTTCGCTATGATGGGAGGTAGAGAGCGTGTACAGTTCAGGTTTGATCAAGTGAGCCAGAGCTGGGTAAGCATAGAGGCTGGAAAACCATTTGGAGTGGTCCCAGGACGATTGACAAGAGAGAAAATGTCAACAAGTTGGGCTCAGGACAGAAATATGGAGATAAGTAGACTACTTGCTGATTCTAACCAATTCCAGTCAATAGGTGAGATAAGATCAGGCACAAGAGCATTCACAGTCTACGAACATTCACCTACAATTGAAGGTGTACCAGGAGTAGGTCAGCCAGTATCAAGGTTAAAGGGTACTCCACAAGATGTACCTGAAAATATAGAAGGAATTGAATTGTATAGATACTTGAAAGATAAAATGAATCCACTTGAACAAGCAATGTTTGATACTTATGTTAGAAAACAATATTCAGATTTCGTGGCCAGAACTGATGGAGGTAAAGTATTAACAAAAGAACAGAGAAGGGCATTACCAAACGTAAGAGATGTGGAAACTGACATAATTGCAAAGATTGACAGTGACCTATTCCGTTCAAGTACTGTAGGTGAAAGAAAGAAGATCCGGGCAAAGAAAAACAAGGCTGTATTCGACACTGAGGCTGGAGACTATGTGACCACTTATCCAGAAACAATGAATATATCAATAGCAGATAAAAAAGGAATAATTGATGCGAGAGCAATATTTCGCGCAGTAAAGGGAATAGAAGATACAGATAAACCTGGTAGAGGAAGGGCTGTTTTAACATATGTGTCACAAAAAATAGGTAGGGGTTCACCTGATATAGTATCTGAGGGTGTTTACGAATATGCATTTGAAAATGCATCTAGGCAAAACATGTTACTAGAAGGATTAAGAAAAGGACTTGAAGAAGGAAATATAACAATTAAACAGATACAAAAAACTAATCCTGAATTACTAAGAGAAGGTGAAGATGGTTTAGTACTAAAAGGTACTATTGAGATGAGACCAGAGGTTGTACAAGAGTATAGGTCTGAGTTACTTTCACCACGAGCATTAACACTTGATAACGCAGATGCTGATACAATAAAACAGGCTAGAGTAAAACTAACTGACGTTGAAAATGATTTACTTGATAAGAGAGTGACACAGTACTTAGATGACATTGAATATGAATACCAGCCTGATGCGTCCGGGTTACCGACCATAGGTACCAAAACAGTAGCAAAGCCAGGTAAGTCTTGGGAGACACGTCATTCAACATCAATCGGTGTAGAAATGGTTCAAAAACAGAGAGGGTATGAAGAGATTCTATTACAAATAAACAAAGGTGATGTCCAATATACAATGAATGATTTGTATGCAAGCATTAGAAGATTAAAAAGTAAAAAAATAATTAAAGAAGTAGCAGCAACTGAGGCATACACACGTAGAGAAAAACCCGTATCAATTATAATATCAGATTCAAAAATAACAAAATACACGAATAAGATAAAAGAATACGATGCAATATTAAGATCAAATCCATCTGATAAGATGAGAAAACACATACAGAAATTAAGAGATAAAAAGGAAGGACAGTTGGCTGAACTAAAAGACGAGATAGCCAATGAGAACTTTATACTTGATGGTTCTGAACTTATAACATGGCATCGAAATAGACTCACTAATTCATGGGAGGTAACAAAACGTTCAAAATTACAGATGTCAAAGGATAAGGTAGTTCTCCAAAAAGTGAGTGATGAGACATATCGTGACAGTCCATATGACATAGAAGGATGGAGAGGATTTAACGAATCATGGAATAAGCCAGGTGCAGATCAGTTGGCTTCAACAGCAGGCTCAAGAAGGCAATATGAAATAGCCCAATTAGAGCGTGAGCATGAAAGATTAACTGGTTTCTTGAAGGGGGAAGGTAGTCTTGCTGGTAGAGCAGATACTGATGAGGCACTTGGATCTATGCTAGGTGATACCCCACCACCAAAGGGAACTTTAACTAAGAAAGTAACTGTCTGGAGAGGTGATAAACAATTTGAATTAGAAGTTGATATGGTTGAAACTGATACAGGAATTAAGATAGATTATTCTAGTCTTTCAAAAGCAAACGATGATCTAAATAGAATGGTAAGAAAGACAGACCCAGAGGCACCTGTAGTGAGACTGTCAGAACCAAAGGGAGAGGCTCAACTGAAAGAGAACTATCAAGTTATAAATCCGTTAGAATTCGAGGATGAATTGATTAGAACAACAATGGCAACTGATCCTGCTGTAGGCCCAACAGGCCCATTAGCAAAATGGACTCCTGGAGATGTAGAAGGTACTTTCTTTAAATCTACATGGGTACGACCAAAACCAAAAGGTGCAGAACAGATTTACAAAGACACTCAACTTGAACTAAGATTAAACTATGGTATAGGTGAAGATATTAACACATTAAGCCCAACAAAGAAGATGCGTAAGCTGGAAACTAGTATGCAGTTAGATGATGAGATACCAAAAATAAAAACACGTATAGCCGATATACAGAAAAAGTATGATTCAGAGAAAAACGAGACCAAAAAGAGCCTATTATTGGATGATCTTAAATCACAAAAGAAAGCATTGAGTCAGTCTGAAAATCAGTTATCTGAGATAGAAAAGGCAATAGCCAAGGATTATGATGCTAATATACAAGCAAGGAAAGGAGCCATAAAGACAATAGATACAACTATCAAGAGAAAACCTACAAATGAGACACCTGGAGCATTACAGGCATACGGTGTGCCTACAACCAATGTATTACAGGCAGCATATGCTGAAGAGCAAAAAGGGCCTACAATACCAGGCATACAGATACCACGTCCACCAGCCCAAGAAACTGAACGCCCATTCGATGTAGTTCCAAGCACATTAGTAGGAATAACAAAGGGATTTGAGGCTATGTCAAAGCAAGCTCAAGGCTCATCATTAGGAACTGAATTAAGCTCAATTTTAAGCGGTAAATCAGGATGGAGAGAAGGTCAATGGGAAAGACTACAAGAAGGTCAACTACAAGAATACTTGAAAAAAGAGAGTCTGCTTGAAGCCGAACGTGCTCCTACACTATTTGCTCAATCCTTGATACAACGAGCAGGATTACGTGATAGGTTACGTGAAGATGAACGACAGTTAATAACACCTATCAATCAAGAGTTCTTACAAGCAAGGCAACGTAACTATCAGAATTTTCCTCCAGTAACACCCCAAATACCTGTGGCACGTCAGATACCTATAGGACCTGGCTTTATAGCCCCAATGTGGGAGACTCCACAGGATAGATACCTACGTACTAAGCGTAAAAAGACCAAATCTAAGAAGATATACTGGGAGGTACCTGAGTATTGGTTCCAACCTGGTTATTGGGGTGGTAAGAACCAAATGGGTCCAGGATACCGTGTTTTCAAGGGTAGAGAGCCTAAAAAGATACGTAGGAAGGATAAGAGGAAGAATTTGGACTAGTTAGCCAAAAAGAAGCTCAAATCCAGATGTTAGATAATAATTTTTAAATTCTGAAATGCTGTTAGCCTAAGAAGAAATTATTCTGGCATTATAAAAAGTGAAGCCACCAGCAGCCGCGGGCACGGCGGCTGCTTGAAACTTTTTGTGCCTTCTTCAGCAGCCCCCCGTTCCCGGGGGCTGCGGCACAAAAAGTTTCTGGCTTCACTTTTTCTTATTTATACTATTTTTGCCAATCGCAAGCGATGGCAAAAATAGTAATCGCTAAGGGTATACTAAAGTATACCCTTAGGAAGAAAAGAAGAAACTATCAGTCGTTAGAGAGAGTATCGATTGTGGTGTCTAGTGAAGCGTCGGGAGCCTATTCAGGTCACGCACTAGAGATGCAGTCTACTGTAGCAACAACCCACAGATGCTTTTTCTTATCCCGAATTATAGGTGATAGATATGTCAAATGATATATTGAAAACTCTAGAAACTGCCTTAGGCGAGGGTAAGAGTCGTAAGACTTACACCCAACAGCCATTCCTTAAGAATGAGCACGTCCTCGCAGCAGCCTCTTTCCGCATCTCAACACAAAAGATGTCAGGAGCACTACGTTCTAACGTAGAACCAGTAAAAATCTGGAACAATAACGGTTCCACCGGTTACACAGAGTCTAAAACAGAAACAGAGACAGTCCACTACCTTGACCTTGAAGTAACATTCAAGAAAGCCTCTTCCTACATTAGTAGAGAGACAAAACAAATTGTAAGTGTCAAGAAAGGTGAGACAGTTCTCATGACTTTGAAGATTCAACCAAAACACACTGAAATGCTCTTACTCTTGCAGAAATTGGCAAAAGCCAACAAAGGAAAAATAGAAGGACAGACAGTACAACTAGAAGTAACAGGAAACGCTGGATTCGAAAGAATAACACCAGCCTCAGGTTCTATCAAATCTTTAGCAAAGAAAGCAGAGAAATTATAGAATCATGAACCCCTCTTTCCTTTTTTTTTATGTTAATTATCCCTTGATATGGAGTTATCCATGAGTGGTATAGAAGCATCGAAAATGTTACCAGACAACGACCCTACCATCTTGTATGTTCAAGAACGTAGATGTTGTGTCTATGGTTGTAACAGTACCCGGTTTGAAGAAACCGAAGTCGACAGAGTTGAGAGATACTCATTCAAAAACCCTAAGTCAGGAAAAATGAAAATCTATGAAGTACCAGTCACAATAACTGTTCACGCATGCCGTAAGTGCAAAGTAGTACAAGAAGACCTACCAGCAATTCAACATCATGAACATGATCCAATCGAGTGTACCATATGTAAACAAATATGGACATCCATTCTGAGAGAATCTATAGATGACAACAAGGCTAAGAAGAAAGATAGATTCGCTATTCAGAATAAAGATGGCAGTATTGACCTAGTGGACGAGTTAGGTATGGGAGACCCAACCAGCGAACGTTCAGAAGCAGTATTGTTATACATCAGAGAAAGGGATCTCGCCTTAGCCAGAAAGAGATCCTCTCCGGGAATCATGGTAGACGGTTACAAGTCAGCATGCAAAAAATGTGGTCCAAAGGTCCACGAGCATCATGTGAAAGAAAAATTCTACATCAAAACACCTAACCTTACAAAGTGTTGGTTAGGAGATTGCGGTAGATGCAATACATGTAAAAATAAAAAAGAGATGGAAGAATATAGAAGTATTCTTGAAACAAAAGATGCAATGTTTGCAACTAAAGATTGGGAAAGAAAGAAAAGATACATCAAAAATGATGAAAGACGAATGCTGGCAAAAGGTCAGACAGAGTTCACAGGTCAGTTTGGAATAACAGCATCCATGCAAGATCTAAGAACATTCAAGAAATACTTTGGAAGCCGTCTAAAGAAAAAGAGAAGTAGATGGAACATTAGAGGCACACAGTTAACAATGCCTTACGATGACGTTATTTCTCTTGAGAAAAGATGGTTCCAGTTGAATAAAGGATTTCATGAGTGTATAGACGGTGAAGCAGACAGACCTGTAGATGCCACATGTCCACAGTGTCATGAAATGGAATGCATTGATAAACAGTTCATAGCAGACAAGAAATACATAGAACCAAGATGGGTTCAAGTAGGTGTCTGGAATGAAGCAATGCAAAGAACAGAATGGAACCATTCAGTAGATCTAGAATTGGTTACTGGAACATTCGTAGAACTTGAAAGACAAAAGAAGTTAGGTCTAAGAGAGTATCCATGGACAGAGAACTTTGAGATATCGATAGAAATGCTAGTAGATGCATCAAATGAGAAATTTATAGATGATAGTAAAATATGGTCTACAAACATACACAATCAGATACATGTCTCAACGTCAACAGACTCTAAAACAGGAATCAACATCGGTACAAGATCAGATGATAGTCTTGAAGATGGTTCAGAATCGGAGATGACAATATGAATCAAACATACCAAAACGAAGTAGTACAATACATAGAGAATGAAATGTGGAAATCAGAACACGATGATGAGTTCTTGAAAGAAGTAAACTTCCTAAACAACCAAAACCCAAAATGGGAATATACCATAGATGTAAAAATACTACAAGAGACAACAGACGACATCAAAGGTATGGGAATCGGATACTTCACATATATAATGATAGCAAGCTACACGCAAAAACAAACACCATACCAAAGAAATGAAACAATGTATGTGATGAACGAGGAAATACGCCAAGCTCAGTCCACTAAGAAAGATGGTATGGAACAATGGTACGATGAGAAAAGACGAATCTGATTACCTCCAACCTTTTTTTTATTAATCATTATTGACGATATGCCTTGTATCGGTTTTGAAGATCATCAGTTGGGATACGAAAGAACATGCGTGAAATGTTATAAGCATATTACTGAGATCTGGGATAGCGGAGAAGGCGCATTTGATGAAAGAGAAATACATGAGGATACAAAGAATTGTTTACTTTGTGATGATCATACAAAATGCACATGTGGAGGAATAGTAAATGCCTGATGATATTTGTGATCAACTCGAAGAAGTAAGAACCATTACATTCACATTAAAGAAAAAGATTAAGATAGAACATTATAAAGGAGATAGTGGATTTGATTTTAAAATAGACGGTGTTGATGAATTTGAACTTCTCAATTATATCATAAGTGATGAGACAATGGACAAAGATCATAAATGGTTAAAAGAACATTTTCAAGTAGATAGTAAAACAGAATGGAAAATATTAGAGGCAAGGATATGAAAGAAAAGAATGCTAGTGAATTGCTTAAATCTGGAGAACAAAGAACATTGGAAAGACTTGCCAATATGGATATTGATTTTAGTGAAATACAGAAATTACAACATGGATATGATGTAAGTATGGTACGTGAATTTCAAGAAAAGATAGAGGCAGTATGTAAAGAGTATGATATAGATATCTCCCCAGATACTATTGCCGGTTTAGCATATAAGATACTGTGGGGATCATTACAGTTACAACTAAAAGACATTTATGCTCAAGAGAGTGAAGAAAAAGTATGACAACCATATTTGTTTTCGGTAGTAACTTGGCCGGTAGACATGGTAAAGGAGCTGCTCTCGCCGCACGTCGTCAACACGGTGCAACGTATGGACAAGGGGTTGGCCTGCAAGGTAACTCATATGCAATACCAACCAAAGACGAAAACCTGAGAACGTTACCCATACATGTTATCCGTGGATACGTTAATGACTTTGTAATGTTTGCAGCAGCAAACCAGCATTTAACTTTCCAAGTGACACCAGTGGGATGTGGCCTTGCTGGATACAAGCCAAATCAGATAGCACCATTGTTTAGAGGTGCATTGAACTTACAGAATGTTACACTGCCACCATCATTTGTTAAAGTTCTAAAAGGACAATCAGTGAACAACTGGTCAAACAAGTGGGAATTCTAATCTTATAATTACTCATGATATGGGTAATGATGAATGCTTGATCTGTAACAAAAAAGCTAAAAAATTCTGGTTCACAGTAGAATATGACAGAATAATTTGTGAAGATTGTGTTGAATTAATAATTACTAATAAAGTTAAAACTGAAGAAGCCGAAGTAATACGACAAGAATTCAAGGAGTTGTTAGAAGATTGAAAAGAGTAGAAACACCTCATGTAGATCTAAAAGAATCAGGAACATCAGAACCGTCATTCCATTGTTCTTGTTGTAATAGAACATGGGATAAACGAGACCCAATGGCAAGAAAATATGATTTAAGAATAAACCTACCGTATAAAATTATAGACGAGCAAATAATTCTTGAAAATACTTATGGTTTCTCGTTTTGGAATTATAGAATGTGTATAGATTGTCTTAGAATCAAAACACGTTTTTTAATAGAAGTTCTAACGTGTTTGAACAAATGCATCACATCCAACGGAGTAGATTGGAACGTGTTACCTGATGCTTTAAAATCATTACCTTACAAATCTAAAGAAGAGGATGTGATTCCATATGACTGAAGATGACTTTATAGAAAATGAAGAACCTTTAGCTCCAGTTAGAAAGGTCATATGGGATATAGAAACAAACAATCCACATGTCATGCAGAAACTCTTAGATGAGGAATTTGAAATATACTCAAGACAACAAAATCAATTCCAATATGATTTATTGCAAAGATTGGAAAGAGTTAATGGTGAAAAAGCAGTCAGAGACATATATGCATGGACCACTAAAAGAGACTTGGCTAATGGAGATATATAATGAACTTTAGAGATCTAATTGATATATGGAAATGGAGTATAGGATGGAAGTAAACGATAGTAGGATATGGGAACATAGAACAGATAAACCTCACAAATGTAATGCTATTGATTGTGAATCTGAAGCATCTTACAAAGCACTTTGTAATGTAACAATTAAAAACCCAAAAGGAGGATATCAAGACATTGAATCGGATGTTTATTTCTGTAAGGCCCACTGGGAGACACAGTGTGAATACGAAAAAAGAACCAAACATGAGGAATTTGTGAATTGATAAAATACAGACATGAAATTGAAGTGTTCCAATTGGATTGGGTAAAAGATGTGAATGAAAGTTACGATAAAAACATTGGCTTTACTAAAAGTGTATTACTTGAAGACAAATCAGGAAAAGGCCATATCGGTGCACATGTAAACATCGAGACAACTCAGGCATTCTATTATGTACAACTTGACGAAGACACAGCCAAAGCAAATAACCAATCACCAATGGATCAGATACCACCTTTAATTGAAAACTTCCAGGGCATGAAGCCAGTGAATAAAGATTTAGAAGAACCAATTATGAGTTATCAGTTCATAGGAGAAGGATGGATGACAGGCGGCCAGCCATTCAAAGAGGGCAAAGAACCACCTTTAAAATACGGAGACATATCAGCAATGCCAAATAGAGAAGAAGTGTTAATGGAGACAAGAATATATTTAGACAGGCCAACTTTTTCAAGAATGTTTAAGATAAAAAGATATGAAAACGGTCCAGGAGTTGAAAAATTTGAATTGTTTATTGAAGATGATAAAGGAGAATACAAAAGTTTCAAAACACCGCCTATTTCTATTAATAAATACCAATGATATATAATGAGGAAAGGAGTAGAATTAGAGTTATGACCTTAACTATACCAGAAGCAAAAGGAACATACGAAAAGCACGATTTTCTCCGTGCAGCAGACGTGAACGAAGCAGGCGGCAAATTTGTCATCTGTGCAGAACCACGCCAAGGCAATACACAATTCGGTGAAAGAACTTTCATCGACGTAAAGCCACTTGAAGGAGAAAAGGTGTTTACGTGGGTCATCAACAACACATCTCTCAGATACCTTGCAGACGAATGGGAAACGAAAGAAGAGGCAGATTGGAATGGTAAGCCAGTCTCCTTAGTAATCGTTGCATCAAACATCGAAGGCAAGTTGAAAGACGTGATTTATGTTGAAGGCTCACTCGCAAAAGAGTAGACATAGTGTGTCATAGCGGTTTAACCGCATACACAGTATGCCTCTCAAAATCTCTTTTTTTTATTTTAATTAAAACCGGTAAAATGATAATTGAGATAGAATGTACTTGCCCTAAATGTAATCACAACTTTGAAATAGAACATGAAATAGATGAAACAGATATGATAAGCGGAGATATAAATGACCTTGATTAGAGGACCAAATGTAAAGAAATCAGGATGGCAAGGAACAAGTCCTACAAAAAGAGTTTTAATAAAATACCACAATCCACCAAGAGACGAAGACTCAATAACATTAACAAATCCACAAGGAAATATTATACCTCCAGGTGGAGAGTATTTCTATGAGCCAGATTTTAAGAAATGTGCATTATGTAAAAAGAGTTTGGGAAAACTAGAAGAATCTCTTGCAGATGTATTGTCATTCAAAGTGAGACATAGATTTGAATTTGTGAAATACAACACTAATGACGATGAGCAAGCCGCGATAAAAATAATGGAGACTAATTTGAATTTACCAGATCCATATGAAAACATGTTCACTTCAAATAGTAATACTACAATAACAACAGAACGTTATGACAGATTGGCAAAAAAATCAATAACTTACACAACCCAGGGCTTTCAGCCACACATCTGCCTAACATGCTTCAGAGAAGAGACAGAGCAAACCCATGAATGGTTTGACATAGCACCACCAACCAATTGGAATAATGTTGTGTTCAAAGGTAAAAAAATAGACAAACACAAATATCCGGAGGATGCCTCGTTTGATTCTCAGATGTAATTTATGCCCATTTGACCTGGATACAGAAGATTCTCTATACAGTGAAATAAAAAAGGCACATGAGAATCATCATGAAGGCACAGAACTTTTTGTAGTAGGAAGATTCGGTGAAAGAAAGAAACGTTGTACAAACAGAATCACAGGAAAAGTAGTGTGGTTAAGTTGAATTTAAGAATAAGATGTGAAAACTGCAATCTTCAGGATTTCACAGAAATCAAAACACAGCCAGAGTCAAGCGGACTGATACCAAAATTATTCAGATTAAAAAACAGATCATATGTACATTGCATTGCATGTGGACATGTAGAAGATTTCGAGATTAGTAAGAAAAGGATGTTAGAAAATTAATGGAAAAACAAGACATACATGATCTTAATTACCTAAGACTAGATGGAAATATTGCATGCTGTAAATGTATAAGACACTGGGTCCTAATCCAAGATCTAAAAAAACAAGGAATAAAGTTAGACCTTGATAGAAGTATGAACAAATATAACAACGGATACTACTATAGTGAATTTTTTGCTTTAGGTGATTTGATAGATACAAATCTTAACAACGGTGAATTATGTAAGGGTTGTAACGGCCCATTAGGCAATGATAGAATGATAGGTGGAGACGGAACAACCGGATGTGACATACTGCCTTTCAGATATCACGAGAGATGTTTCTACGGAAGGTTTGGTTATTTTGATTGACGAATTAAAAGAAGATCTTGATAGAAAGAAAAAAGAAAGAGAAGAACGTTGGATTGAATATAGAAAGAAAAAAGATGAAGAAAGAGCCGAATACAACAAACAACTGACAAACATCAAAGAGTGTTCAACATGCATACCTAACAGGTATGAAGATTATGCAAATTGGGGAATAAAAAAAATAGA
>Ga0310344_10000406_pt1 | contig 34446 bp, 29 predicted proteins | sample HC15DNA20200_MG_FD_203801 | JGI IMG/M metagenome (GOLD analysis project Ga0310344, IMG submission 203801) | Marine microbial communities from station ALOHA, North Pacific Subtropical Gyre - HC15-DNA-20-200_MG | ecosystem: Environmental > Aquatic > Marine > Oceanic | place: Pacific Ocean: North...
GCCCAGTTAAATCGATCCGACGATTCTCAAATAATTCTAATTTGTCCGAAGAAAAATCTTCACCTATGACCGCGACAAGCCTGACATCTGTAAAGAATGAAGCCGCGATACTAAAGTAGGTAGCAGCTCCACCCACAATTCTAGAAACTTGACCGGACGGAGCTTCTATAGAATCAAATGCGACTGAACCAACGGTAAGCACGGGCTTCATCTTTACTCCAAATACCTTCCAATGATCGGCTTTAACCTCACCCGAACATCTGTATCGATTGAATCTGGTTGAGTAATAATCGCTGAAGAAAGCGCATTGGCGCATTCACAGTTACGTTCTACCGGCAACCTATTTATCATTGACTTTATGACAGTCTGAGCCGTCTCAGCATTTCGTGTTAAATTTTTTACAATCATATCAACTGTGACTTGGTCATGATCAGGATGCCAACAATCGTAATCAGTAACCAAAGCGAGAGTCGCGTAACAAATCTCTGCCTCTCGCGCCAATTTCGCCTCTTGCAAATTTGTCATACCGATAACATCCATCTTCCAAGATCGGTACAGCTTAGATTCCGCCAAAGTTGAAAATTGTGGACCCTCCATACAAACATACGTTCCATGTCGATGCACTCTTGCGTTTGACTCAAAAGAGGAATCGTAAGCAAGACCACTGAGTTTTTCACAAACAGGATGAGCAAATGTAATGTGCGCTACTATGCCTTGCCCAAAGAACGTGCTTATTCTCCCTCGTGTTCTATCCAAAAACTGATCTGGGATTACGATATCCAAAGGGCGATAACGTTCTTGTAAACTACCAACAGCGCTAGCAGAGATGATCCATTCGACACCGAGAGTCTTCAAACCAAAAATGTTTGCTCTGAAATTTAAATCAGACGGCAAAATCGTATGCCCTATGCCGTGACGAGCTAAAAAAGCGACTCTCTGTCCTTCTAAGGAACCGACTACATACGACGCGGACGGTTCACCGAATGGGGTCGACACTGAGATCTCTTTTCGATCTACAAGACCGGGCATGTCGTACAGTCCACTTCCACCAATAATGCCAATGCGAGTCGCCTGATCAGTCATTACTTGCCTTTCTGCTTGAACTCTACCAAGACCCCATTAGTACTTGACGGATGAACAAAAGCCACTAGAGCACCTTCCGCACCAAGACGAGGTTCAGAATCAATCAAGCGAACGCCCTTTTCCTTCAGCTGTGTAAGAAGAGCCTGTATATCATCAACGCGAAACGTTATATGATGCAGACCAGGCCCTCTCCTCTCTACAAATCTACTAATTGGAGAGGTATCAGAGGTCGCTTCCAGCAACTCTAGAGCAGCACCTCCTACGTCGATAAAATGGGCTTTAACATGCTGTGAGGGCACATCTTCGCTCAGCGTTATTTCTAAACCAACTGCATCTCGATAAAACGCAAGCGCGTCTTTAAGATCAGTGACTGCGATACCGATGTGATCCAATACTGCCTTCATTTCATTTGCTCCATAATCGCATCCGCGGCCGCGTAAGGATCCACCTTACACGTTGCTATATTAGTTACAGCCTCATCGACGAATTTACTCAGTTTCTCAGATTGGTCAAATCGATCCATCATGCGCTGCCGTAAAATACTTATTAACCGGACCTGTGCCCGTCCGTAACGGCGCTCACTCAACTTTTCTTTCCGTCCCTGAAATTCGTCATATCTCAGAACAGCATCGAAAACGGTTGCTATATTGGTTCCCTTTGTACCCTCAGTTAAAAATACTGGAGGACACCACACCCCTTCTTTCAAATCTCGCAATTTGAGCATCGCCTCTATTTCACTGGCTGTCCGCTCCGCTCCAGGACGATCGGACTTGTTGACAACGAAAATGTCGGCAATCTCCATGATGCCCGCTTTCATCGCTTGGACTTCATCTCCAGCATCTGGCACAGTAACCACAATTGATACATCTGCGGTACTAGCAATTTCTACCTCTCCCTGACCAACACCGACTGTCTCAACTAGGACGACGTCAAATCCTGCTGCATCCAGGACAACAATTGCGTCACTCGTTGCATACGCAAGACCACCTAAATGCCCTTGGTTGGCCATGCTTCGCACGTAAACACCTTCATCCAAGGTATGACGTTGCATCCGAATCCGATCCCCAAGAATGGCTCCCCCTGTGAAGGGACTTGTTGGGTCGATAGCCAAAATGCCAACAGTCTTTCCTTGATCTCTACAAATTAGCGCAAGCTGATCCACCAAGGTGCTTTTACCCACACCAGGAGCACCTGTGACGCCAATCACTCGACCTTTACCGGTATGACCAAAAAGACCTTGAATTAAAGATGGCGTCTTTTCCGGACTGTTTTCAATCAGTGAAATAGCACGCGCGATAGCCCTATGATCACCAGAAAGAATTCGGTCTACTAATTCCACTGCTATTACCTCAACGTCGAAAACAAGGATTACAAATTACAATAGATCGTAATAAAAACAGAAACAGTCCCAACTTCTGAACTCACCTGCCAGACACAATCCTTTTCGTTTTGATGTTGTCATCAAGCTTAGAGTTATACATTTTTTACAAAACAAATATAAAGTCGACACTACTTAAATCGTCCAGACTCTATCACACCACTTTGATCTAGTTCTGTGTCCCGAGTACAGTCTAGGAAAGCTATGCGCAAACGCTTTGCTCTTATGTGTTTCCTATGCTGTCTATTCATGGCGAATAAGACATCAGCCGACGTTACCGGTTTTGTCGGGGCCAATCAAACTCCTTCTACACGGACCGTACGAGGCTTAGCTTTAAGTTTTTCACTTTTTTTTGTGGGACTTGAGTTTGAATTTTCTGACACACAAGAAAACTTGAAAGAAAATGCGCCTGGACTTCGAACAGGGATGTTCAATCTTGAGTTCCAGTCGCCTCAAATAACACGACTCGTTTTTTATGGAACTCTCGGTGGTGGCATCTATCAAGAGCGCCTTTCCGAACACCGCACAACTAACTTTGGAAGTAACCTTGGTGGCGGAGTCAAAATCCCCCTTGGAGGCCCGCTAGGTCTTAGAATAGACCACAGAATTTTTTTGCTACAGGGAACCCCTTTAATTAAGCGTCCCCAACGTACTTACCTTGGACTAAACCTGGAGTTTTGAAGCGAGATTATGAAAAGGGAACTCCGGGAAATCCCGCAGCCCCCCATTAAACGTGTTTTTATTAGCTGCGTTTAATAAAATTAAAAATCGACTGCTAAGTCCAAATTAATAATCGCCTGCCCACCACCAAAGGAATTATTAAATGTTTCGTACAATTGTTGGACTTCATCAGGAAATTCTTCGTTCAAAATCGTTGAAACGGCATAATCTGCACCCGAAACAGCTGGATCAATAAACATAACATAGAGCGTAGTGTTACCTTGACCAGGTTCTTGGGCCTTATAAAGTTTTATACCTTCCGCCTGTCTTTGGCGCTCAGGATTATCGCTGTTCTGAAGAGCGTCACGAAGTCTTCGCATTACACCTTCAAAATCATTCTCACTACCTGCCTTTATGTAGTTCAATATCATTCCAGAGCCACCAGACAACGCCCGAGCCTGAGCTTCAGCTTGGTGAGCAGTGAAAGTTATTCCAACTACGATACCAATGACCAACGTAAAAACAAGTGCAGTTCCAATAATAATATTTCTCTTTAGTCCCGACTGACCCTTATATGAACGCATTCTTAGCCCCTCCTTACGAACGGTTACTCTAGCGTACTAAGCTGCCTATACGAAAGTCCCCATTACTTCATTTGAGACAAGCATCCCAGACCGAGTAAGTCGCAAATGCCCATCTGAATGAACCAAATGGCCTGAATCTAGAAATGGTCGAAACCTATCGCCGTATCGTTCCATCACGTCTATGTCGTACTTAAAAGCGATTTTCTCTAAATCTAGCCCTTCAGTAAGCCGAAGACCTGTAAATAAAACGTCCCCAATCCGCTCTTCTCTGCTTAATTCGTGCCTATCAATAATAGTCGAATGTCCGGCAACAATTGTTTCAATGTACAGCTCCGTATCTAAGATATTTTTCCATCTCTGACCTTTTCGAGTCGAATATGCTCCACAACCAAAGCCCAGCCATTCTCCATCCTGCCAATATTTCAAATTATGACGACAACGTTTTTCTGGGCGTGCAATATTTGAAATTTCATATTGCTCATACCCGGCAGCGTCCGTTCTAGACAAGGCATTTAAATACATATTCGCAACGTCCTCATCAGGCACCTGAGACCAAGAGGCCCGCGACATTTCTTCCCGTAAAGGTGAGTTCGGATATAGTTCTAAAATATAAAGTGATGCATGATGGGGCTGTAAGTCTAATAGCGCATCTATCGAACGAGAGCAATCAGCTAGTGACTGCATCGGCAACCAAAACATTAAATCAACACTGACATCAAAACCCACACTCAGCGCTTCTTGGATCGATTGCCTTGCTTTAGCAGCACTATGGAGTCTCCCCAAACGAGACAGTTCCTCATCGAGAAAAGATTGCACGCCAAAACTGATTCTATTCACTCCTACACTAAACCATTTTTTTAGGAGCTCAATAGATACAGTCTCAGGATTAGTTTCTAACGTTATCTCTGAAAAATTTTTTATCCTAAAAGAATCCTTACACGCAAAAATGAGGCGCTCAATCTCACGAGGAGTCAACAAAGATGGCGTGCCTCCACCGAAATAAACTGAATCGACGGTCTCTTTCGCTCCCGCGGACAAGATTTCTTTTTCGAGAGCATCGACGTAACGTTGCTTTACCGAAGAATCCAACAAACCGCGATTAAAATTACAATAATTACAGATCGATTCACAAAACGGAATGTGCAAGTAGATACCAAGGGGCTCAATATCTTGCATGGCTTATTAAATTAACTACTGGCCTTTCCCCCACTCCACCCAAGGTCAAGACGACCAGATTTTAGTTGTGCACGAGCACGTACCGAAGCCCGCCGCGGCAATTTTCGACGGGGTTGAGTTTTCCATCGCTGAAAAAGATCTTCACTAGTTGGAGGGTACTCAAAATCCCTATAATCTGGGCTTCCATACTCCAAAAATTCACACATTTCTCTCAGCCGAGAATGCATACGAAATCCCACACGAACCAACAAGGAATCAAGATCATCAGTGTCAGGCACATCTTCATAATTCGAAGTAAAGATTGTAGGAAGTCTGTCGTTATATCTGGTGTTGACGATTAGATTCATAGTCTCTTCGACCCAATCTGTCGGCCTTTCAGCCCCCAGATCATCAAGAACAAGAAGTTCTGCACCCATTACCCGATCTAAGATGTCCGCCTCTGATTTTCGCGTAACAGGATTAAAGGTACTTCGGATGGTGCTCAATAACGTCCTAGTATCGAAATAGAGACCACGAATTCCTTTTTCCACAACCGCCTCTCGTAGTGTCGCCACTGCCAAATGTGTTTTTCCTACACCAGGTGGTCCAATCAGAAGAAGTCCTTTTTCGACAACAGGAAAAGAATCAGCAAAAATCTTTGCTCTCTCAACTGCCCGCAAAAGCTGTTCGTTTGGGTAAGTCACAAAGTTTTCAAAGTTACACTTTTTGTACCGTGGTGGAATGTTCGCCTTGTTAAGTAAGGTTAGCGCGACCTCACGCCGCCAGCAGTCACAACGTGCAACAGTTCTGACTCCATCGATTTCACTGGCACTCCAACCTGTACCCTGACACGAACTGCATTCCATATAGCACCCTTGTAATCTAGAACAAACTCATCCTACGAGGTATCCTCTAACAGAATACATTTTCTAGAAACAACAGTCTGCCATCTAATCACTTTTTTTGGGTAATGGTTTTAGATTCCCCTAGTTTAGGTTCTACTGTCACCGGAGGAGATGGTCTAACCAATGTCGAAGGTGGCGAGGGCACCAAAGCTGTTCCGAGTCGCTCTTCCCAATCATCGAGCCCTCTCTCCATTTCTTGCTTAACGTAAGCCATGAATTCATTCACTTCCCGCTGCATTCGATCCATCTTTTGGCGCATGTTGAGAATAATTTCTACACCGGCGAGATTGACACCAAGGTCTCTAGTCAAAGCCAAAATAGTTTCAAGACGATCCAGATCTTCTTGAGAATAAAGTCTCGTATTCCCATCTGTGCGCGACGGTGTGAGCAAACCCTCCCGTTCGTACAAACGCAATGTTTGCGGGTGAATGTCGTAACGTTTCGCGACTGCACTGATCATAAACAGCGCTTTACCAGTGTCATTTTGGGTCATTTGTCATTACTCTTTGAATACATTCTTCCTAACATCGACGGGATTAAGCTGACCAAACTCACGTAACAATTCTTTAGAACGCTTATCTCGTATCGCCGGTAAAACAATGTAGACACTTACCAACAGATCTCCTCGACGTCCTGTCCTGGGCGAAGGGAATCCATATGCTGGCAGTCGAAATATCGCCCCTGATTCGGTGCCTGCTGGAATCTCAACTTGGGCTGCACTACCGACGGTAGGAACCGAGATAGTTGAGCCAAGCGCTGCCTCGTGCACACCAATGGGCACACGAATCAATAAGTCGTCACCCTCTCGCTCAAAAAATCTATGCCGATCAACCTTCGCAGTAATGTACAAATCACCAACAACCTGCCCCCCTGGGCCAACGTTACCCTTACTGGGAACCCTCATCCGAGAACCGTCAGCAACACCAGCAGGAACTTGAATCGTAATTTTCTCATTAATCGGAATGGTTCCTTCAGCACGACAATTTGAACAAGGTCTCTTTCGCTGTCTTCCTGAGCCATCACAATGATGACAGGCTTTCGAGAAAAGCATGTGCCCACGGCGCCACTCTGCGGAACCCCTCCCACCACAATGCTTACAACGAGTTTCTTCGGCGCGACGAACACCGCTGCCTCCACAGGTAGAACAAACATCCAGCCGCGTGATAGTTAATTGACGTTCTACACCCCGAAGCGCATCCTCAAAACTCAGCGAAATTTCCCCATATAAATCACTACCTTTTTCACGCTGCCCAGTGACATCAGCAGTGCGGGGTAATACGTCAGCGAACAATTCACCGAATGTCACGGAAGCACCTGTAGCAGGAGTAGAGAAATCGAATCCGCTAAATTCAACTGACGTTCCCTGAGTTACATTTGCAGTCAAACTGCCAGAATCGTATTCCTGTCGTCTCTCGGGATCATGAAGGGTTTCATACGCCTCCGTAACTCGTCGAAAAAAAGCTTCAGCTTCGGTATCACCTGGATTGATATCTGGATGATATCGACGCGCCAAACGCGTATACGCACGCTCCATATCAGCTCGTGACACACTACGATCGACGCCTAAGATTAAGTAAAAGTCCATCTTTTATTTCTTGTCGTCTTCTTCCACTACTTCAGCATCGATTACGTCCTCACCCTCATCTGTCGCGGATTCTGTTTCAGCTGAAGCCGCTTGTTCCCCTGAGGGTTGGGCGGTTTTGTAAAGCTCTTCCGCGGCCTTCTGTTGCACAATATTTAACTGCTCTAAAGATTTATTGATGGACTCTACATCGCCACTTTCTAAAGATTTTTTCGTTTCATTTATGGCATCTTGAATACTCTGCTTCGCCTCATCGCCAATCTTTTCACCAGAATCCTCGATCATCCGTTCAGCAGCGTAAATTAGCTGATCAGCTCGATTCCTTGTCTCCACTTCTTCTTTACGGGCCTTGTCATCCTCAGCATTGGTCTCCGCTTCTTGCATCATGCGATTAACCTCATCTTCACTGAGACCACTAGACGAAGTGATAGTGATTTTTTGTTCCTTACCAGTTCCGAGATCCTTCGCAGAAACGTTAACAATACCGTTCGCGTCAATGTCAAAAGTAACTTCAATTTGTGGAACACCACGTGGCGCAGCCGGAATACCGACCAGGTGAAATTTTCCAAGCGTCCGATTGTCTCTTGCCATCGGTCGCTCACCCTGTAACACATGCACCTCAACGCTAGTTTGACTGTCAGCTGCCGTAGAAAACACCTCACTCTTTTTAGTTGGAATAGTCGTGTTACGAGTTAGAAGTGTCGTCATAACTCCACCAAGAGTTTCAATACCGAGCGATAGAGGCGTCACATCTAAAAGAAGGAGATCTTTAACCTCGCCAGACAACACTCCTGCCTGAACAGCTGCTCCAACTGACACAACCTCATCAGGATTAACTCCCTTATGAGGCTCCCTACCAAAAAGTTCTTTAACAATCTCTTGAACTTTTGGAACTCGCGTAGAGCCGCCCACCAGAACCACTTCATCAATTTTGGAAGCATCAAGACCAGCATCAGACAATGCCTGCTTGACCGGTCCTACAGTCCTTTGCAACAAATCTTCTACGAGCTGTTCAAATCTTGCCCTAGTAAGGGTCTTTTGGAGATGCTTTGGACCACTCGCATCAGCAGTAATAAATGGAAGATTTATCTCCGTCTCCATAACCGTTGACAATTCCATCTTAGCTTTTTCTGCAGCCTCTTTCAGACGCTGCAAAGCCATCCGATCTTTACCAAGATCTATACCTTCATCGTTCTTAAACTCTCCAACAATCCAGTCAATAATTCTTTGATCTAAATTATCTCCACCAAGATGGGTGTCACCGTTCGTTGATTTAACCTCCACAACACCTTCGCCTACCTCAAGAATGGAGATGTCAAATGTTCCGCCACCAAAATCGAATACTGCAATAGTTTCATCTTTTTTCTTATCAAGTCCATAGGCTAACGCCGCTGCGGTCGGCTCGTTTACTATCCGCATTACCTCAAGCCCAGCGATCTGCCCGGCATCCTTTGTTGCTTGCCGTTGCGCATCGTTAAAATATGCCGGTACCGTTATCACTGCTTTTTCAACAGATTGGCCCAAATATTCTTCTGCTGATTGTTTAAGTTTCTGTAAAATCATGGCAGAGATTTGCGGCGGCGAGTATTCTTTGTCGATAGCTTCAACCTGGGCTGCGCCATTAGCCGCCTTACTTACAACATACGGAACCATTTTCATCTCTTCACTAACTTCATCATACCTACGGCCAGTAAACCTCTTGATTGAAAAAACTGTATTTTCAGGATTTGTCACTGCCTGTCTCTTTGCAACCTGCCCAACGAGCCTCTCGTCATTCTTAGTAAATGCAACCACTGAAGGAGTCAATCTTCCTCCTTCAGGATTTGTAATAACTGCAGGCTCATTTCCTTCCATAACCGCCACAACGGAATTTGTAGTTCCTAAATCAATACCAATAATCTTGCTCATCTTTTTCCCCAATACACCAAAACCTAAGTTACAGACCCCACTATGAGGACCAACATACTGACAATTTTAAATATCTACATAAATATAATTATAAAATCTTAGTATATCCTTGTAAAGTATTATTTATCAGTTTTTACTTATCATTCTTACTATTAAGTAAACTTCACATTTTATTCCGGTAAAATCTGAGTCTAATTGGGGGACCTTGAAACTGACTGAAAAGAGCAAACCTTACTCAAAGACGATAATAAGCGGCCTGCTCATCACAGCGTGCGTTCTAGGCTTAATTAGTGGAGCGATTTTTGCGTATTCTCCAGACTTGGAAATCATTTCTGAACTCGACAGTTACACCCCTGGCACAATTACACGAATCCACGCTAAAGACGGCGAGTTAATCGGGGAATTCGCTACAGAACGAAGGGTAATTATCGACTACGATGAAATCCCAGAAGTCCTTAGGCAAGCGATTATTGCAGCAGAGGATGGCAGCTTCTTCACTCATGTCGGTTTTAATCTTCCTCGAATTCTAGCAACCATTGTGGACAACATTCTGTCTGGTGATTTGACCGCGGCAGGGGCGAGCACCCTCACCATGCAATTAGCCAGAAACGTCACACTGGGAGGAGAGCAATTAGGGCTCGAAAAAACGTGGCAACGAAAACTCCGCGAGGCCTACTACACATTTCACATTGAAAAGCGCTATACCAAGCGAGAAATCTTTACCTTGTACTGCAACCAAATGTGGCTAGGAACTGCGACCCATGCCGCAAACGGAGTCGAAGCTGCTTCACGACTTTACTTTGGAAAATCTGCAAAATATCTAACTCTTGAGGAGGCTGCCCTAATAGCAGGAATCATCCAATCTCCAGCCAGGCAAAGCCCTCTTGTGAATATCGATCTTGCACGCTCTCGCCGAAATTATGCGTTACAAAGAATGGCCACCGAAGGATTCATCACAGAAGAAGAAGCCAACATTGCGAAGGAGCTTCCAATTCGACTAGCTCAGCGGGAACAACGTAGCAATTCGGTAGCGCCATACTTTATCGAAGAAATCCGACAGCATTTAGAGAAAGAATACGGCGCAAAGAGTTTATATGAAGACGGGTTAGTCGTACACACGACCCTAGATGCAACACTCCAAAAAGCGGCAAATAAAGCTGTTTCCGAAGGCCTGCGCCGAGTCGACAAACGACACGGGTTCCGCCCCATAACGAAGAACGTTCTCGCAGATACTGAAAACCTCGATGCGTTCAGACACAGTCGCTGGAATCTTCCAATGAAAATTGACGACGTCATCCCAGCCGTTGTAACTGATGTGTCGGACAATACAATTGCGGTGAGATTTGGAAATCACCAAACCGTAATCGATGCTGAAGGCTTCAAATGGACTCGGCGTCCTGCAGAACGCCTTGTTTCCATTGGCGATTTAATCGAAGTGCGCATTACTTTTCTCAACCCAGAATCCGGACAGGTTCAAGTCACACTCGATCAAGAACCGACTATAGAAGGCGCACTAATTGCTTTAGACAATCAGACAGGCCAAATAATATCTATGGTCGGAGGGTACAGCTACGAAAGAAATAAATTTAACCGAGCTACCCAAGCGAAGCGACAGCTCGGCTCTCTGTTCAAAGGCGTACTCTATGCTGCCGCAATCGACCAAGGATATACAACAACCTCCTTACTGGAAGACAAGCCCATCAGCTACGAAGTAGGACCTGAACAGGAACTATATGAACCCGAGAACTACGACAAGAAATATGAGGGACCAGTTACTCTCCGACGGGCACTTGAAAAATCTCGCAATGTTCCATCGGTGTGGCTCATGAATGAGATCGGACCACAAATCGTTGTAGATTTTGCGAGAAATCTTGGTTTCACCTCTCCGATACCACCGTTCCTCTCCGTTGCACTCGGATCAAATGAAGCTTCATTAACTGAGGTTACCAGTGCATACTCAGTGTTCCCAAATCGCGGCATCCGAATGCTCCCCTATCAAATTGAGCAGATTAGAGACCGCGAAGGAAAATTACTTGAAGAAGGCAGACCCACTCCCCAAGATGCAATACGCCCAGATACTGCGTACATCATGGTCTCGCTGATGCGTGGTGTCGTTCAGCGGGGAACAGGACGAGGGGCACTACGCTTAGAGTGGCCGGTAGGCGGAAAAACAGGAACAATGGACGACTATACCGATGCTTGGTTCGTAGGTTTCGATCCAGAGATCACTGTTGGGGTTTGGGTCGGCAATGATGAAAAGATCTCTCTCGGCGAAAACGAGGAAGGCGCAGCCGTTGCCCTTCCTATTTGGCGAGACTTTATGCAAGCATACATCGCCAAACGTGAAGGACAAGCACCTGAAGGTTTCTTGCCTCCACCGAACATTATCTTAAAAGCCGTTGATGAAATGACTGGAGAACTAGCGGAACCTTGGGCAAATGGTGCAATTCAAGAAGCATTTATTGCAGGAACAGCACCGGGAACAACGTTTCGTCAATAAAACTGAAAAGCATCAAGAACTAGGTCTTTTTATCAGTAAAAATCATATCGCTGGTTTTCTGCATTAGAAAACCCTTAATAAAGTTGTCGATATCCCCATCTAGCACTCTCGCTACATTGCCAACCTCAATTTTCGTTCTGTGATCTTTAACCATCTGGTAAGGATGCATTACATAACTACGGATTTGGTTACCAAAAGCAATATCTTTTTTTTCACCACCAATCTGCTCAAGACGATTCTGCTGTTCTTGGCGCTTAAGATCAAAGAGACGGGAACGGAGAACTTTCATTGCAGCATCACGATTACGATGTTGCGATCTTTCATTCTGACAAGACACCACTATACCGGTTGGAAAATGGGTAATCCGAACCGCCGAATCAGTAACATTAACGTGCTGCCCCCCTGCCCCACTTGATCGATATGTATCGATCCGAAGATCTTTATCATCGATCTCAACTTCTACATCATCAGGAAGCTCAGGCCATACAAACACTGAGGCAAATGATGTGTGTCTTCGTGAAGCCTGATCATATGGCGAGATCCTTACCAGCCTGTGAACCCCGGCCTCAGCAAGCAACAACCCATAAGCATAGTCGCCTGCAACAGTAATAGTTGCGCTCTTAATACCAGCTTCCTCTCCGGGTTGAAAATCAATTACTTCACTCGAAAAGCGTCGACGCTCAGCCCATCGTAAATATGTGCGGATAAGCATTTCCGCCCAGTCCTGAGATTCTGTGCCCCCTGCCCCTGGATGAACTGACAGAATGCCATTGCAGTAGTCATGTTCCCCACCAAGCATTTTCTTGATTTCCGCTGATTCAATCTCAGTCTCCAGATCGCTTAGGGCAACAGTCAAATCTCCAATGACGCTCTCACCTTGATCAACCCATTCGATTAAAACATCAAGATCTTCACTTTTGTGCTTGAGCGATTCAAATAAATCGTAATCTTCCTGTAACCGTCTTCGGCGGCGGAGAACCTCCTGTGCGGTTTCGGCATCCTTCCAGAAATCAGGTTGAGATGCCTGCTTTTCTAAACGTGCTATCTCATCAATAAGACTGACCGAGTCAAAGATAACTCCGTAAATCAGAGGCCCTCTTAACAAGTTGTTGATACCGCTTTACTAGTTCCTCACGTTCAATATCCACGAACCATCTCCGTTCTATGTCTCAGAATTTAAATTCCCTAAACAAACTTTGCCTTTAAACCACAGATTGCTAACAGACAACCGCTAATAATTACACACATGTATTCGAATAAATTTCCTATGCGACTATATATTGTACGTGTTTCAAGTAGTCTCACATCAGTCGTCAGGATCTGCCTCTCAAATAGTGCCGTACGTTCAAGCACTCGGCCGTAGGGATCGATGACGCCACTAATACCTGTATTCGCTGAACGCACAAGAAAACGGCCGAGTTCAATTGATCTCATAGTCGCCTGTTGAAAGTGTTGAAAAGGAGCTGAACTATCTCCATACCATGCATCATTCGTTATAGTTGTAAGCAACTGACTACCACCTTCAACCGATCTCCGCAATAAATCAGGATAAATAACCTCGTAACATATCGCTGTACTAACGGGTCGTTTACCCATCATTAAAATTTGTGGCCCAGGCCCGGCAGAAAAGTCAGAAACCGTTTCAACCAAAGGTGACACAAAAAACAGTGCGCTTCGAAACGGCACATATTCTCCAAAGGGCACGAGATGATGTTTGCGATATATACCTTCTGTGTCACCTCTAGAGTTCACCATTACCGCAGAATTGTAGTAGTGCACCCGATCCTGCTGAGGAGTAACTTCAGTTGTTCCCAGCAGTATATGAACATCGTGCTCTTGAGTGAGTTCTCTCACCGGTTTAGCTAGACCAGGATTTTGTTCAAAGGAAAATGGAGTCGCGGCCTCTGGCCAAACAATTAACTCTGCTCCATCAGCAATTGATTGCCGCGTTAAATCAAGATACGCTTGATAAATATCATCACTTAGCGCTGGATTCCATTTGTCATGTTGCCCGATGTTGGCTTGAACTGCAGCAACACGCAATGGAGCCCCTTCCTTGAGAAGAGCTCCGTCACTTAACCGTGAAAGGCCATAAGAAACCGTGGCCAAAAGAACAGCTGTAGTGGCAGCAACACCAAACACTCTACGAGAATCCTTAACAAAGATCGAGAAAGCAACCGTCGAATTAACGAGAACTATTAATCCCGAAAGTCCCATTACCCCGAAAATACTCGCAAGCTGAGCTACGGGAAGCGCCCCCGTTTGGCTATACCCGAGCAGTTCCCAAGGAAAGCCACCAAAGATATACAACCTCCCTACCTCACTGGTCACCCAAAGAGTAGGAGCAAAGAAAAGCCCAACAATACCAATACGACTGTGTAGCAAAAATACCCCAATGGCAAAGAACGCCGGAAACAAACTGAGATAACCAACAAGCAAAATATAAACGAACCCTGAAACACCATATGACAGTCCGCCATACTCATTGGTTACTTGGGGGATCCAATTAATCACAATGCCAAAGTAGAAAATTCCACTTACCAAACCGAGCCAAAACGCATCTAATACGTTCCTCGTTCGAACAAGTGCAACCAAAAGTGGAACAAGTGAAACCCACGCTAGAAGAGAGTGGCCATAACGCGGAAAACTAAGTGCAAGGACGCAGCCTGATACAAAAGCTAAAATAATATTAGAGAAACGTGAAGGCCACACTATTGAGTGATCCAAGGCTTGAAATCTTCTTCGCGTTCCAACCGCTGCCGAATATGTTCAGCCTCTTGGTGCGCAGCATATTGCCCTACACGAACGCGGTAAACAGAAGCGGGCGCACCAGGTGACGGCTCAAGAACATACGCAGGAAAACCTTTAGCAATCAAATGACCAGCAACTTGTTCTGCCGCCTCTGGAGAACGTAATGCCGCGACTTGAACAGTATAAGCAGGCCCTGGAACTGTGGCGTTTACTACCGTATCACCTATGTCATTGCCCTCTAGAATAGTTCGACCCTCAACAGCATTATCAACCGACTCTTTCGGAGAACTATTCCTCAAAGAATCTGGAGCAAAAGATTGAGCACCCTCGATATCACTGCCGACCGGTGACTCCATACTAAGTGTATTCCGGTTACTTGGAAGAGATTCCTCAACTGGAACATCGCTCTGCAGCCTCAGCGGATAGCTCAATTGATCTTCCGCAACAGCCACCGCAGAAGGGGCACCATTTCTGGTTTCTATAACAGGCGGGAGAAGTTCTTGTTGAAATCTTGAATAAGAATCTTGTTGGCTTGCACCAGCGGTTCGCCCCCCCCCACGCCCAACAACAACTCCAAATATAAAGACGATTACTGCTACGGCCGTCGCGGCCATAAAGAGAAATACGACCTGCTTCGCACTCGGCGTAATGGTCTTTGAAGTTTCAGAAGATTCTGTCATTCTTTAATCTCAATCTATCCCGAACACTTAAACACCAACCCTCCGCTTACGGTGTAGAGTCTTTCTTTGGCAAAAACTGACTCAATAGATCCATCGGTAAAGGAAAGACCAAGGTTGAATTCTTTTCACCAGCTATCTCAGTTGCAGTTTGAAGATACCTAAGTGTTACAGCTAATGGTTCTCGACTCATCGCATTCGCCGCTTTAGCCAACTTCTCCGATGCAATAAATTCACCCTCGGCGTGAATGATTTTAGCACGCTTCTCTCTCTCCGCTTCCGCTTGTCGAGCCATCGCTCGCTGCATATCTGGAGGAAGGTCCACATGCTTAACTTCGACAGAAGACACTTTGACACCCCATGGATCCGTCTGCGTATCAAGTATTTCTTGGAGCTCCTTATTTAAGCCCTCACGTTCAGACAACAAACCGTCCATTTCGACTTGACCAAGCACACTGCGCAAGGTGGTCTGCGCCAATTGAGACGTAGCGTAATGAAAATTCTCAACCTCTACAATAGCTCTAAGAGGATCCATTACACGGAAATAGACGACCGCATTAACCTTTACCGAAACATTATCTTTAGTAATGACATCTTGCGGAGGAACGTCCATAACGATCGTTCGAAGACTCACACGAACCATTCTGTCAAGGGGCGCAAAAACTAAAATGACGCCGGGGCCTTTGGGCTGCGGCAATAATTTACCCAGTCGAAAAATTACAGCTCTTTCATACTCGTTTAAAATCTTGATAGAACTTACAAGATAGAGCGCCACGACCAGAAAAAACAAAAACGTCGGCTCCATAGAATTACCCTCCAAATTAAAATATTTATTTTCGCTTGACTGTAAGCTTTAGTCCACTAACTGACACAACTCGGATTTCTTCACCTGCTGTAATGTCTACTTCAGCTACAGCCGTCCATAATTCCCCATGAGTAGAAACTAATCCCGATGACCCCACAGAAATCGATTTCGTCACGAGTCCCGCTTGGCCAACCATACCGCTGCGACCTGTTACAGGCGTTGCAAGTTGAGCACGAAGTCCCAGGCGGGTCAAACCTAAGACAATAAGGCCAAGGGGCAACATCAAAGAGACAATAAAAAACCAGCCAAGTTGTAGCTCCGGCAAAGGAGAATCTATTAACATCAAGGAACCGAGCACCATACTTACAATTCCCCCGGCCGCCAGTAAACCGTACGTAGCGGTCATCATTTCTGCCACAAGAAGGCTGACACCAAGTAAAATCAGCAGTAAACCCACGTAATTAATTGGCAATATTTGAAACGCAAAAAACGCCAAAAGCAGGCACACGGCTCCGGCGATCCCAGGAATTATGCCTCCAGGATTCCAAAGCTCAATGGTCAACCCTAATGTCCCCAGACTCAATAGAAGTACCGCTATTTGAGGATGCGCAATCGCACTCAACAAACGCTGCCGCCACGTCATCCCTATTTGTTCAACCTCTACACTGCCAATATCTAAGACGATAGTCTCCCCATCCCATCGTGTCACCTCGTATCCATCAAGAAGTTGAAGAAGATGATCTACATCATCAGCCACAAAATCAATGAGCGGGGGTTCGGCTTGCAGTGCTTCTTGTTCTGTAAACGATTGACTCTCTACAACCGCCATTTCGGCTAATTTGACGTTACGATGTCTTTGGCTTGCCAAAGACCTAGCATAGGCTGCCACATCAGACGCAGCCTTTTCTGCCATCGTTTCATCCATAGTTTCGCCAGTTCCAGAAACAGGATGGGCCGCACCAATATGTGTACCTGGAGCCATTGCCGCCACATCAGCCGCGATAGTAATAAGAAAGCCTGCTGACGCCGCACGTGCTCCACTTGGGCCAACATAAACGACAACAGGTGTATCTGACTCAATAATACTCGTGTTAATGGCTCGCGTAGCGTCAACCAAACCACCTGGAGTCCGAAGCACGAAAATTATTAAATCGACGCCATTTGCATCAGCTTTGTTAACAGTCTGGGCAATAAATTCAGCCGAAACAGGGTGAATCAGAGAATCAACTTCAGCAACGTACACCTTAGTTTCATTTACATCTTGAACTCTTTCCTGCGCCCTTACTAAAAATTTTCCTAGCGAGCAAAAAACTATCAAACACAGTATTGGGCAGAACAAGCTACGATTGTTAAGCGGTTTCATAAATCTCTGCACGCTATGACTCTATATGGTTATAGTGACAAGGTATCTAAGTCCCCCTAGACCTGTCAACAACCAAAAGCTCACTCCAAGCAACGTAAAAACGAATCAGTAGACATTCGAATCTGGTAAGGTTAATCGATTCAATGCAGACAGCAGTGATTCTTGCAGGTGGGCAGGCACGTCGTTTTAATGGACAAAACAAACCACTTCTTCCTATTGGAGGAACGAGCATCATATGCCGTCAGCTCAAACTTTTAACTTCCATCACCGACTCCGTTGCAATCGTAACGAACGATGTGCACAGTTACTCGCACCTTGAAGTTGCTATTTGGAAAGATTTAATTCCAGACGTTGGACCACTCGGTGGAATCTATACTGCGTTGAGCAATTCTCGAACTGACCGCACTTTAATCATCGCAGGAGACATGCCTTTCTTGACAAAGGAATTTCTTCAATATGTCGTCCATCTTCAAAAAGATGCAGACATCGTCATCCCACACAGTACAGATGGCTATCAACCACTATGCGCTTCATATGGAAATAGTTGTCGAGACTTGCTTAAACAGCGTATCGACAAAGGATATCTGAAACTTATCGATCTATTATCAGATTGTCGTGTTTACGAAATTAAATCAGAAGAAATACAATCACTTAACCCAAACGGCAATTTATTCTTTAATATCAATACACCCGAAGACTATCGACAGGCTAATATTCTCGCGTCCCAATAAAATCTAATGATTCTTTCAGTCCATAACATTTTGCGCACACGGCTGGCTAAAGCCTTGGGCACTCTTTATAAACTCGACGCTGATGCAGTGCCCTCTATCGGCATTAAGTACCCTCCAGACCGGATGCTTGGTGATTTAGCAGTCACTCTAGCATTTGAATTGGCACGCACTCTTCGCAAACCACCAAAACTCATCGCCCAAGAGTTGAGAGCCGCCATCGGTGATATTGAGGAAATTACGAAAAGTGAAACCACGCCAAACGGGTACATCAATTTACACCTTGATCGTCGGCATCATCTTCAGGCTGCTTTTGGTCAACCAGCCAGCACACCTCCTGGAATAGCAGGTATGAAAACAGTGGTTGAGCACACCGCAATTAATCCAAATAAAGCTGCACATGTAGGCCATTTAAGAAATTCGGCTTTGGGAGATACGCTCGTTAGACTCTTACGCTTCCAAGGACATCCTGTTGAGACTCAAAATTATATCGATGATACCGGCGTTCAGGTTGCCGATGTTGTAGTTGGTTTTGTGGAAATAGAGCAGATGAACTTGGACGAAGTAAAAGATCTCGCGAACACGACGCAATTTGACTACTACTGTTGGGACTTATACGCCCGCGTCACAAATTGGTATGAAGAAGACCCAACTCGACTAGAAAAGCGAACGCAGACATTACACGCATTGGAACATGGCAAGAATGACACTGCTACGCTCGCCAATTTTATAGCCGAGTGTATCGTACGTCTCCATCTCAAAACGATGGACCGTCTCAATATTGAATACGACCTGCTAAGTTGGGAAGGACACATCCTGCAACATGATTTTTGGGCGACAACCTTTGAAATCCTCAAGAATTCTGGAGCAATCTCATATGAAACAAGCGGAAAACAGGCCGGCTGCTGGATTATGCCGATCACCGACGGAACAGACAATGAAATATCTGAACAAGAAGAGGCAGTGGCCATCGAAAAGCAGGCTCGAACAAAAGTAATTGTTCGATCTAACGGAATCGTAACTTACGTCGGAAAAGATATTGCTTACCAATTTTGGAAATTTGGCTTATTGACAAATAACTTCTATTACGACACCTTTAACGACCAACGTTCAGGAAAAACTCTTTGGACAACCACTTCAGACCATCATTCTTTATCTTCGAAAAAAACCGCTCAACCTGATTTTGGAAACGCTAGCGCTGTTTACAATGTCATCGATACCAGACAATCATACCTCCAACGCCTACTGCAGCAAGCTTTACACGCTACTGGCCATAAAGCAGAGTCCAACCGTTCAATTCATTTTTCATATGAAATGGTAGCTCTATCAAATCAGACAGCGAAAAGCCTCGGTTACGAAACCGATAGTGAACGTCCCTTTGTTGAGGTCTCTGGAAGAAAAGGACTCGGCGTTAAAGCGGATGACCTTCTTGATCTGGTAACGGAAGCGGCCAAAGATCAGGTCGTCACACGGAATACAGAACTGACGGAAACAGAAGTACATTCAATTTCCACTGCAATAGGAGTAGCAGCCGTTCGGTATTTCATGATTAAGTACTCGCGGGTGAAAGTAATCGCATTCGACCTTAACGAGGCCCTCAGCTTTGAAGGCGAAAGCGGTCCCTATCTCCAGTACGCAGCGCTCAGAGCCATGAACATCCTCGACAAACTTCATTCTCAGTACGAAACAACCGAAGACATAATCATTACTGGACTTTCAGAAATTCCAGACACTGTGCTTTATGACCAGAACAATAACGACCTCTGGAACTTAGTATTGGAATCTTCTCGACTTGACGAAATTGTTGATCAGGCGATCCGCACCTTAGAACTATCGGTTCTGGCAAAATATAGTTTCACTCTCGCTCAACACTTTAATGCCTTTTATCATAAATATCCTGTGATAAAAGAAAACGACGAAGCTGTGCGCCTCTATCGCGCGGCAGCGGTCCTTTACTTCAAGCGACAAATAACGCAAGCATTACATCTAATAGGCTGTACTGTGCCTCATCGAATGTAGCGTGCCCACGATCCAGTCACGATTCAAATTTAATGCGCGGAAAACTAAGACGATCACGTAACAGTCGATCTATTTCTGATCTTACAGCACCCTTGAATACTTGGTCAGTCATTCTATCTCGATAAGCGGATAAGGCTTCTTCCGCCTCTATCTGTAGCGCCTTACTTGTTGACGGACTCAGATTCTCCCATCCGGCAAGAAGTAACAAGCGATCGATTTTTCTTAGTTCTTCAATCAGGCAATTCCGTTCCGCTCCAGTCGCGCGCTTGGCACCTGAACGTAATCCATCCAACTTTTCTATAATCTTCTTGACCGCATCAACTGTCTGCGCAGGCTGTTTGTTCTGGCTGTGCCACTTAGTTAATTCGAGAATAACGCGATCAAGATGCGCGACGAGCGAGAAGCGTCGCGACATATTTGCATCATCGGTTTGAAGATTGTTATCACTGGAAGTTCCAACAGCCCGTCTCCATTCCAAAAACAACTCCATCACATCATCTTCGCAATACTCGATACGAAGTGGCCTACGTACTATTCCGCTGGACTCACGGCGACCAACCACACGATCAATCGCCTTATGTACAACACTCAAGGGAATTTGTTTCTGAGCCCATGTACAAACCAGTTCAAACGCTGGCCCAACAATTCTTATTAGATGACCATCGTTACGCCGACAAAGATAAGATTCGACATCACGACAATAGACGCCTTGATCCATTCCGTTTCCACACTGTCTGCGAACCCAGTAGGACTAACCTGATCTTTCTGATATCAATTGCGAATAACATCGTAGCCCTTATGAGAGTCTAATTGCGCAGCGCTATCTCTCCACTCGACGTCTCCCGCCCACAAGCGTTCAATCTTTTCGTTAGAGAAAACAAGGAGCGCGCCTTCGTTATCTATACCTTTTGTAACTCCGTGTCGGCTTTCATTACCCTCAACCCACTGAATTTGAGTCTCCTTGCTCATAGGCGCTAACTCTGACCACCGGTCTAACATCGCATGTTCGTACCCCTGCAACATTTTAAGACGCCATTCTGACATTGCGGCTAACACCTCAATAAAAACTAATGCCCGTTCAACCTTCTTCCCGATTTCGTTTTCAAGCGAACTTGCCTGGACTGTAAACCCAGTCGGATATTCAGTCGTAGTGACATTAATACCAATACCGATAACAACTGCGTCGGCTGCTCCTTCAACTTGGCAAGTCTCCGTCAGAATACCTCCGATTTTTGAAATCTTACTCTTCTTACCGCTACTGCAGGGCCCTTCCACGACCAGATCGTTGGGCCACTTAATCAGAACAGGAACGCCTGTTGCAGCACGAATACCCTCTGTCACTGCCACGCCAGCCATTAACGTAATAGTCGGGGAATAGACACCTCGTAAGATAATCGAAAAATAAAGCCCAGCCACTGCAGGAGAAAACCACTCCCTCCCACGTCGACCCCTTCCATTTGTTTGACTCTCCGCAAGTACAATCGTTCCGTCTTCTGCCCCCTCCGCAGCTAAACCCATCGCCACATCATTAGTAGACGGTACTTCTGAAAAAAATCTAAGACGATCACCAAAAAGCCCAACGCGGTTCGCGCCAGCAACTAAAGCCTGATTGATATCGGCAGGAATCATTAGTCCATCCACTTCTCGTAATTGGCTGTTAGTAGGTGAACATCAGGTCACGTTTTTGAGCGTAAAACTACAATTTAATGCTGGAGCAGAATGCGTCAACGCTCCGACAGAAATAAAATCAACTCCGGTTAAAGCAATCTCACGAGTTCGCTCGATACTGATGCCTCCAGATACTTCAATGGCTGCACGTTTATCAATCATCTTTACCGCCTCTCGAACCGTTCCAGTTGACATGTTGTCCAGTAAGATGATGTCCGCACCAGCAGCAACCGCCTCCTGAACCTCTTCAAGAGATTCTGCTTCAACTTCCACTGGTTTACCCTTGTAAGTGTTAAGCCCTAATTTGACCGCATGGCTTAATGATCCAACTACCTGAATGTGATTATCCTTAATAAGCAGACCATCCTCGAGAGAATAACGATGATTTTCACCACCGCCTACACGTACTGCATATTTCTGGAGAGTTCGCAAGGTAGGAATAGTTTTTCTTGTATCCAAAATGACGGCCTTGCCATCTGCCGCATCAACGTACTTACGTGTAAGTGTTGCCACCCCTGACATCCATTGTAAAAAATTAAGCGCCGTCCTTTCAGCCTTCAAAAGAGAACCTGCCAATCCCTCAATCCGAAGAATTACCGTGTCTTTCGAGCAAATTTGACCATCTCTCTGTCGCAGATCAATTCGTACATTAGAGTCAACCTGTATAAATGTCTCGACCGCAATGTCCAGCCCTGCAAGTACACAAAATGATTCCTGCGCTATTAATTCGCCAACCGCATTCTGGTGGGGAGAAACTATCGCAGCGGTAGTAATATCACCGCCTCCAATGTCTTCAGTTAATGCCTGCGCCACAATATCGCTGTATTCTGCTCGTTCAAGACGCTTTAACGATTTTTCCTTCACCCACCAAGCTCCAACAGTATCTGTTCAAGTTTTCCCTGCCGTTCTCTTAAATCACGTTCTTGAACTCTTGCCTCTGCAACCACTTCCGGATCGGCGCGTTCGACAAACGCTTTATTCTTCAATCTAGCCTCCACCGATTCACGCTGTCGAACCAGCTTTTCCAGATCTCGTCTAATTCGCTGAATCTCCTTTTCGCGATCTACCACTCCCGCTAAAGGAATGTGAATTTCAAAATCTCGAACAACCCGACGAACCGTCTCTGGATCTCTTGGCACATGATCAGAGAAGTCGAGGGAACTGAGCCCAGCCAGCCGTGCAACATCTGTAGACTGCTCCGCGACGTTATTTCTTTCCTTTCCATCCATACCTTGAATATAGACATTCACCCGAGCAGACGGAACAACACCCCATTCTGATCTGGTAGTCCGGATAGTAGTAACAATCTCTTGCACTAAAGTCATCGTCGAAACCGCAGCCTCATCAGTCCAATCCGAGTTAGGTTCTGGAAAAGACGTCAACGTGATCGTCTGCCCCTCACCTCCTGGCGCTTGCCCTTCGTCTCTTCTCCGAGGAAGAGCCTGCCATATTTCTTCAGTCACAAAGGGCATAAATGGATGCAACATCCGCAATATCCGATCATGCACTTCTAGCAAAACAGCAAGAGCGTTTTCATTGTATTGATCGCCCGGTTGCAGCTGTGGTTTAACGAGTTCAATATACCAATCAGCGTACTCATGCCAAAAAAAGTGATACAAACGATCAGACGCCAAATCAAATCTGAATTCTTCAAGAGCAGCCTGAACGTCATGACTTAAAGCACTGGTGCGATGAAGAATCCATCGATGCGCTACACCTAATGATGAAACCTGAGGAATTTCGGGACGACTGATCGTTGTTTCAGGAATGTTCAACAAAACAAATCGAGAAGCATTCCATATTTTGTTAACGAACTGTCTATACCCTCTCAGGCGTCCCTCCGACAAAGAAATATCCATCCCAGGAGATGCAAGAGCGGCTAGCGTAAAACGAAATGCATCCGCACCAATTTCATTAATGAGTTCCAATGGATCAACAACATTTCCCTTGGATTTACTCATTTTCTGACCATGAGCGTCTCTCACCAGCGACGTAATATAAACCTTTTTAAACGGCACCTCTCCAACAAATTTTTTGCCAAGCATCATCATCCTGGCTACCCAGAAAAAAATTATGTCGTGGGCGGTCATCAAGATGCTGGTCGGATAATAACGGTCCAAGTCAGTTGTTTCGTCTGGCCAGCCTAAAGTGCTAAAAGGCCAGAGTCCTGAACTGAACCAAGTATCAAGGACATCCGTATCCTGCCTTAATTGTCCCCCACACGAACAAGTCGAGGGTGTGTTCTCATCAACGACAACCTGGGAGCACGATTCACAGTGCCATGCAGGAATACGATGTCCCCACCATAATTGCCTCGAAATACACCAATCATGGATGTTCGACATCCACTCTTCGTAAGTCTTTGTCCAATTATTAGGAACAAAAACTGTTTCTCCGTCTTTAACGGACTGACTGGCTTGTTCGGCCAGCGGCTTGATCTTTACAAACCATTGGGTCGATAGTAACGGTTCCACTACTGTCCCACAGCGCTGACAATGCCCAACAGCATGGGAGTGATCTTCAACTCCGACAAGCAATCCCTTATCTTCAAGTTCAGATAGAACAGATTTCCTGGCCTTAAACCGATCCTGTCCAACATACTCGCCGGCATCAGCAGTCATTCGACCATCTTCATCAATCACAGAGATCTGTGGTAAATCATGACGCAGCCCCATTTCAAAATCGTTTGGATCATGCGCTGGCGTCACCTTCACAGCACCCGTTCCAAATTCTTGATCGACAAAATCATCAGCAACAATTGGAATCCGCCGACCAATAAGCGGTAAGACAACATCATTACCGACGTGAGTTCTATATCGCACATCACTGGGATGCACAGCAACTCCAGTATCACCTAACATTGTTTCAGGGCGCGTTGTTGCTACTGTAAGTGACCGCTTTCCATCAGAGAGAGGGTAGCTAATATGGTAAAGCTTTCCCTGCGTGTCCTTATGAACAACCTCTAAATCTGATAGAGCGGTCCGACAGCGAGTACACCAACTAACCAAATAAGTGCCTCGATAAATCAGTCCTTCTCGATACAGAGAAACAAATACCTTACGGACCGCACGCGACAAATTTTCATCAAGGGTAAATCGTTCACGGGACCAATCGACAGAAGAACCCAATTGGCGCATCTGGCTTGTAATCGTGCCGTGGCTCTTTTCTACCCAATCCCAGACACGCTTTTCAAAAGCATCTCGTCCAAGGTCGTGCCTCGTCTTACCCTCTTGAGCCAGCTTTTTTTCAACCACATTTTGAGTCGCAATACCCGCATGGTCAGTCCCAGGAAGCCATAACACGTCGTAACCTTTCATACGTTTCCAACGGGCAACAACATCAGGAAGTGTCTGATTAAGAGCATGGCCGATATGTAGCCACCCCGTTACATTTGGCGGTGGCAGCACCATACTGAAAGAGGGTTTATTTGTTGCAGGATCGGCACGAAACGCGCCGATGCTTTCCCAGTACGCATACCACTTTGGATCGATCTTCGCGTGCTCGAAGACCTTCGTCAGTTCACGCATGTTGCCTCATCGTATCAAGAGAAAAGTTGGACGCAATTAGGAATTAAGACACCTTAAATTATCAATTACTCAACTAATTTTCGTTCTCGCTGCTTCTAGAGTGAGACTTGATAAATTGGGTTATTTCATTCATTGAAGTACCTGGTTGAAATATTCCTTCAATTCCAATTTGGTTAAGTTTTTTTTCATCAGCATCAGGAATAATACCGCCAATCACCACTAGAACATCATCCAACTTCTTCTCAGCAAGTAATTCCATCAAACGAGGACAGATATGGTTATGCGCACCAGACAATATGGACAAGCCAATCACATCAGCATCTTCTTGCAATGCAGCATCCACGATCTGTTCAGGGGTTTGTCTCAAGCCGGTATAAATGACTTCCATCCCTGCATCCCGCAAGGCTCTAGCAATAACCTTCGCGCCCCGATCATGACCATCTAACCCTGGTTTAGCTATTACGACTCGTATTTTTCGTTTCATCACTTAAAAAACCTGTGCCAATTATTACTGTACGCTCTCAAATTGAATAGACTAGAACTCTAGTGCTCTCTTACCCTTATAGGCATAACTCCTAATCTAAACACCCATTAGACTACTGGAGTTTCTTCAAATTCACCCCATACATCACGCAGCGCATCACACATTTCTCCGACGGTAGCATACGCACGAACAGCGTTAACGATGAGAGGCATCAAATTTTTATTTCCTTTAGCCTCTGTTCGTAATACGTCCAACGCCTTTGAAACAGCACCTGAATCACGGCGTTTTCTTAATTGATGGACCCGTTCAATTTGCTGCTCCTCCACACTGTCACAAATTTGCAAAATCGGAATATCTGGCATTGTTTCATCAATAAATTGGTTGACTCCAACAATACCTTGGTCGCCAGCCTCCACAGATTGCTGAAAGCTATAAGAACTATCTGCAATTTCCCGCTGAGGATATCCTTCTTCAATTGCTTCAACCATCCCTCCAAAGTTATCAATAGTTTTAAAGTATTCTCTCGCTCCGGCTTCTAATTCTTCGGTCAATTCTTCCAAGCAATATGACCCGCCAAATGGGTCAACGATTTCCGTAATTCCACTCTCATGAGCAATAACCTGCTGAGTTCGTAAAGCCAAGAGCGCTGCCTCGCTAGTCGGAAGTGCAAGCGCTTCATCCAGTGAATTGGTATGTAACGAGTTAGCCCCACCCAACACAGCCGATAATGCTTGAAGCGCTGTCCGCACTACATTGTTGTAAGGCTGCTGGGCCGTTAACGATACACCTGCGGTTTGAGCATGAAAACGAAGTTTCCAAGATCTCTCATCGGTTGCCTTGAAACGTTCTTTCATTGTTGTAGCCCACAGACTTCTTGCAGCTCTATACTTAGCAATTTCCTCAAAAAAATTACTATGGGCATTAAAGAAAAAAGAAATCCTCGGCGCGAACCGATCAACCGATAACCCGGCATCGACACCGTACTGTACATACTCAATTCCATCTCGAAGCGTAAAAGCCAGTTCCTGGAGCGCAGTTGCACCCGCTTCACGGATGTGGTACCCACTTACAGAAATCGTATTCCACTTAGGCACCTCATCAGCACAAAAAGAAAACACATCGGTCACCAGACGCATCGACGGACGCGGTGGATATATATATTCCTTCTGGGCAATATATTCTTTTAAGATATCGTTCTGAATCGTGCCTGAAAGACTTTCCCACGCAACTCCTTGTTGTTCCGCCACAACGAGATACATAGCAAAAATTATTGCCGCTGGAGAATTTATCGTCATTGAGGTTGTAATTTCATCAAGACGGATTCCTTTAAATAACATCTCCATGTCTGCTAAAGAAGCGACACTTACTCCACATTTTCCGACTTCACCCAAAGACAATGAATGATCAGGATCCCGTCCCATCAAAGTAGGAAGATCGAACGCAACACTAAGCCCAGTGCCACCAGCCTGCAGCAATTCACGATATCGTTGATTAGTCTCTTCTGGAGTCCCGAAACCTGAAAACTGCCGCATGGTCCACAACTTTCCCCCGTACCCACTTGCGTGAATACCTCGGGTATAAGGAAATTCTCCCGGACCATCGACGTTACCGACTGAGTTAGCCGTTCGTTCACTGTCTGTATATAACGATTTAAATTCGGTAGTTAAACGAGGTTTTGAAGTCATGAACCTAATCTAAAAGCAATAAGTTTTGTGAGACTTTTCATAAGTGAAGATGCGGTAAGCTCTATCACATATTCACCAGGAGCCAGGTGAGCAGTCCATAAATCAACCTGGTTTGGAAATTCGGCGTCAGCAATCTGAACTTCAAGTGGATACATTACTTCACCCGTTCTATTTAATAGACGTGCGCCAACCTCATCAACCTTCACACCTGATGCATACGCATTAAAACGAACCAACACACGGTCTGTGCGACGGAATTCATGCGTTAAGGTCGGCACAGCATCCCAATTAGAAACCAAATCGACCCATTCCATATGGTTGCGTGCACGAATAAACGTCGGTGTTGTTAAAACGAGTTCGGAGCCTGTGATATCAGGCACGTTTATTTCAATCCGTTCGCGATCAAGTACTTCCTCTGCATCGTCCTCAATCACTACACCTACTTGAACGCTTCCTGGCTTCGATAAAAATTCAACCTTACTTGCAATTACACCGAGACTTTCTCGCCCATCAACCAATGTTTCTGACATTGTTTGACCGGGAACTCTTCCACGGTACAACGCTTCTCCTGTTTCATTCATTGCGGTCAGAAGCACTTGAGCTGGTTGTTCAGCATAATTTCTTCCGTCAGTAACTGGTTCCCACAAAAAAGTGACTTTGGTTTTCCCATCGTCGCCTTTTTCCATTCCGAACCAACTGCGGATAAGCCTTCGGCCACGCCTTGGTTCCGCCAAAGCGCCAATCGCAACATCTACGGCCTTCGGAGGCTCGTTCTCCGTAGCAGTCATCGCTCGTTCTACATCTCGTTCAGTAAGAGCCCAAAATCCTTGTCGATGCCTCAGATCAACACCTGTTCGTTTTACACGAACTTCGAGTTCATGAAATTTGCCATCACTGGCGGACCGAGTCGAATTGTAACCAAGCAAATAATATGCACTGGAATCATGCAGCATCTGCCTCAAACCGGGTTCAAAGTCATTAGTATTCAGAATCGTTCGGCCATCTGTTTCACTAGCCAAAACATATAAAGTGTCTCTTGTTGCTCGCATCACACGGTCATCGGTTGCTCGGTCAACAATGGGTTGACTCATATCAAATTCGCTAACTGCAAGCCCACGAGGATCAAGGGAATAAATCGTAGTATTAAATCGATTTGCCGTGGAGAATACATCTCTCAGATCGAAAAAAATGTTCTGATCTGAAAAAAACTGCGCCGTTTGTTCATATCTTGGATTCGACTCAACTGGCTCAGAAAGGCCACCAAACATCTCCGCATTCATATTCCTCAAAACAGGCGGCACATAATTTGAAAATCCCTCACTGATCAAGAGAACATTCTTCCGCCCCTCTCTCAAGGCACCCATGCGAATCATTAATCCCTCAAGCGCAGATAACGACACATCATTGCGAATACGTTCGACAATTTCGCTGGGATACTGTGAATATCTCTGCTCAAACATATTTACAGGTTTGTAGTCATACTTGCGTCCATAAAAGTTTTCGACCGCTTCAAAAACAGATTCGTGATTGCGTGTCAACCGAACTGAATCAAGTGGCGTAAGCGGATGCATGAGTCCCACTAAATCTGTTGGAAACAGATTATTCCTGAGAAATTCTGACAACTCCTGACCAGCACGAGCACCATTTTCCCAGCGGACATGATAATCATCAAAAAAGATAACGAACACACGCGTGTCAGTTCTGGCAGCTTCTCGTTCTTCGTCAAATCTATTAATAATAGGGCGTGGCGGTTCGGCACCGACATCTTGAATTTGATTAATCTCAATCAGCTCAAAGGTTTCAATGTCCTGCAGCTCACCATCTTCATACACTTCAAAGTCTGCGAGGTCTAAATCACGAATATGATTACCATTATTATCTGTTGCTATTACATCGACCCGAATAAAATTAATGCCCGTTCTGAAAACGGTTTCATCGGAGGTTGCCTCAACATCCTGACTGGTAGTCTCATTGCTGTCAAAATTCTGGGACTGTGCTTGTTGCGTAGCACTCACAATAAGGCCGAGCACTAAACAACCAAGGACAATTGTCGCCCATCTAAAAAATAATTTACGCATAGTTAACATCAAAGATTCGGCATGCTTATTCTTATTGTTCAATGATAACATCGCTTTTACACATGACAGATCTTTCTGAATATTCACCTCCTCTAACCACATTGTCCGAAGAAGAAGAGTTCCTTCGGGCAAACGTACGAGCATTTGCCGAAACGGAAATTAGTCCGCTCGTTCGGCAAATGGACGAAGAGGCCAAAATACCTCAACAAATCATCGACAAACTGACCGAACTCGGTGTTATGGGCATCGAAATACCCACCGAGCTTGGAGGAACTGCTGGCCATTTCTTTTTGTCCGTCATTACCGTTGAAGAACTTTCTAGAGTTGATCCTTCTGTGGCGGTGCTTGTCGATGTCCAAAATACTTTAGTGATAAATGCCATCCTCAAATGGGGCAATCAAAGCGTTAAGAAACGTTTTCTTTCACGACTAGCGAACGGCTCAGTCGGCGCATACGCACTTTCAGAGTCAAATTCTGGAAGTGACGCATTTGCAATGTCAACAAAAGCCGTTGCTGACGGAAATGATTACATCTTAACTGGGCATAAATTATGGATCACCAATGCAAACGAAGCAGACATCTTTATAGTCTTTGCAAATGCCGACCCCGACGCGGGGCATCGTGGAATCACTGCATTTGTAATCAACCGTGACACCCCTGGATTTACTGTTGGAAAAAAAGAAGACAAACTTGGCATCCGAGCGAGTAGCACGTGTGAATTAATTCTAAACGAATGTAGAGTGCCCTCAACCGATATCCTTGGAGAAATGGGTCGCGGTTACAAAGTCGCGATCGAAACACTTAATGAAGGTCGTATCGGCATCGGTGCACAAATGATTGGAATCGCCCAAGGTGCATTAGATCATGCGCTTTCGTTTGTTCAAACGCGCAAACAATTCAATCGCCCGATCAGTGATTTCCAAGCCGTTCAATTTCAACTGGCACAAGCCGCGACAGAACTGGAGGCGGCTCGACTAATCGTGTACAACGCTGCGAGGCTACGAGATGCTCGACGACCATTTGTCACCGAGGGAGCGATGGCTAAACTCTTTTCTTCTCAGATCGCTGAAAGAGTCAGCTCTCTGGCCGTTCAACTTTTTGGTGGCGTCGGTTACACAAAAGACTACCCAGTGGAAAAACTGTATCGCGATGCAAAAATCGGTCAGATCTATGAAGGAACTTCAAATATGCAACTTCAAACGATTGCTAAAGAACTATTAAAAAATAAGAAATGAGCCCTCTTAGAACAGAGAATACGTGACGAGAAGATAGATTAGATCGAAATTTAATTTTCGAGGATACGAGAGAAAATAGGCCGGAGACGCTCAATCGTCTGATTTGGCTCTTCAGGAACAACACGGGTCTCCCCAACTACCGTCATAAAATTTGTATCCCCGTCCCAGCGAGGTACAACATGAACATGAATATGATCAGGCAGACCTGCTCCGGCAGAACGTCCGAGATTAATGCCAACGTTAATACCGTTGGGTTTATAAGCCTCATTGATTACTATTTCGGTGGTTCGTATCAACGCTCCTAATTCACTCAATTCCTCATCGTTCAATTGTTCCAGTGTGGAGATGTGGCGCTTCGGCACAAGCATGAGATGTCCATTATTGTAAGGAAACTTATTGAGAATTATAAAAACGTGCTTGCCGCTAAATAGGATGAGCTCTGTATTGTTTGTAAGTGCTGAACAAAAAATACAATCTCCTGTATCGCCTGAAGCTGCAGTCGTCACGTAGGCCAGTCTCCATGGTGAGCGAAGATGTTGCACTTTTTCTTTAGTCTTCTATGAATTACGAGATGAATCATCTCTTTCGAAGACGCCTCAACTCTAAATTTTACGGACGTTTCTAAACTGACACATCACCACTAACCACATGAACCGAAGGTGTTTCCCCTACTGGAGAAACTGCAATAGGCTGTGGTGACTTATTAATAAGTTCCTTTAATTCTTTACCAGGCTTAAAATACGGCACTCGCTTGGAAGGAACATCTACCCGATCACCTGTCTTAGGATTGCGGCCTTTTCGAGATTCCCGCCGGCGAAGGCGAAAACTCCCAAAACCCCGAAGCTCTACCTTTTTTCCACCATGAAGAGCTTCTGTAATACTTGCCAAAACAGTATCTACTATAACCTCAGAATCCTTTTTAGTAAGAGCAGCGACACGAGCAACTTCTTCTACAAGAGTCGCTTTTGTCATACTATCTGCAGGCACGGGTTCCTCCAGTTATCGGACTCAACTATTAATCTGATGTTTCTTGGCTGTGCTTAAAATGATCGCCTAGAGTAACTTCAGATGATTCACTGGTGGCATAATTCTGCCAATTATTCTCGTAATCATCAGATGTTAACGCTCGAATACTTAGGCCAATCTTTCGTTCGTCAGGACTGAGCTTAATAATGCGCATCTTAATAGTTTCGTCGACCTTAATCTCCGCAACTTGTTCACCTTGAGAGGAATCGAATTCAGAGACATGAATTAAACCTTCAATCCCTTCAGCCAGCTCAACAAAAGCGCCGAAATTAGTAACTCTTACAACTTTTCCTTCAACAATGTCACCCACTTTATTTTCAGCGAAAAAATCATCCCAGACATCAGTTGACATTTGCTTAAGACCAAGAGAGAGTCGCTGATTTTCAGGATCAACGCTCAACACCACGGCCTCAATGTCATCGCCCTTTTTCAAGACCTCAGACGGATGCGTAAGACGCTTACTCCACGACATGTCCGAAACATGGATAAGACCATCAATGCCTTCTTCGACCTCAACAAAAGCACCAAATTCTGTCAGATTCCGAACTTTTCCATTAATTTTCGCTCCTATGGGATAACGTTCTGCAAGTTCATGCCACGGATTTGTTTCAATTTGCTTAACGCCGAGTGAAATGCGTCTTGCCTCTTGATCAACGCCAAGCACCATAGCATCAATTGAATCACCAACGTTCAGGAGCTTAGATGGATGCTTCACGCGTTTACTCCAGCTCATTTCTGACACATGAATCAAACCTTCTACACCAGATTCAAGCTCCGCAAAAGCACCATAATCCGTCAAGCTCACAATTTTTCCACTCACACGTTGGCCAACCGGATAACGGTCTGTTACGGAAGCCCATGGATCATCATGTAATTGTTTATACCCAAGAGAAACACGTTCCGCTTCTGCGTCATACTTAAGGACAACAACCTCAACCTCATCATTTACCTTGTACAGCTCAGAAGGATGTTGGGCTCGTCCCCACGTCATGTCAGTAACATGCAACAGACCATCAATGCCACCGAGGTCAATAAAAGCTCCATAATCAGTAATATTCTTTACAAGGCCTTTCATAACCTTGCCTTCAGCTATGTTCTCTAAAGTGACCTTCTTTTTCTCAGCGTTTTCTTCCTCAAGTAACGATTTTCGGGAAAGCACAATGTTCCCACGTTTCTTGTTCACTTTAATGACACGCATCCTCAGCTCTTGGCCTTTGAGGGCATCAAGGTTTCTAACAGGACGAACATCAATTTGTGAACCTGGAAGAAACGCTCGGACCCCAATGTCGACCGCTAAACCACCCTTAACGCGCTCAATAACATGGCCAATTACAATACGACGGTCGGCATACGCCTGTTCAACCTCATCCCATATTTTCATTTTCTCTGCTTTTTCGCGAGAAAGGACAATATGGCCATCTCGGTCTTCGGTGCGCTCAAGCAACACATCAACTGAGTCACCAGCTTGCACTGTTACTTGACCACCTTCATCCACAAATTCAGAAACCGCGATAATGCCTTCAGATTTATACCCGACATCAACTACTACCTCTGAAGACGAAACCTTAAGTACGGTTCCCTTAACCACTTCACCTTCACTTATGTTTCTAAAGCTACTGTTGTAAAGTTCTGTCAAGCGGGCGTGTTCAGCTGGATCAATAGATTCGTCATCCACTAAAAAATATTCAGCGTCTTTCATTTGCTGCAGGCTCTCCTAAATACTCACGGGTAACCACTGGAACTCTAAAAAAAATGAGGACCTTAAGGCTTTCTATATACCCTCTGAGTCGTGATAAGTATAGGACTATATGACAGTTAGCGTTGGTCGGTCAACTGTGGACAGCCAAGAGTTGTCGAAAGAACAACACTTCTCGTCAGTAAACATAGCTACTGAATCAATTTGCAAACCTATTCCAAAAAAACAGCAAAACCTCTCCTGTAGAATCACGCTCATAAAAATTGCTTCGCTTTCGTTCCTAACAAGAGATTCCATCTCCAAATCTATCTTTGACAATCTTCAAAACCAACTTAACAACAGAGTCAATTGAAACACCTGTGGTGTCAATGACAGATGCATCTGGAGCTCGAACCAAGGGTGACGCGTCTCTGGTTCGATCGAGATGATCGCGCCTCGCCAAAGCATCCGCTACAACATCTAATTGACTGACTTGTGACAATCCGTGAGCGGGATCCTCAGAACGGCGTTTCGCTCGCTCCTGCGGACTAGCATCTAAGTAAATCTTAACAATTGCATCTGGAAACACCACGGTTCCGATATCACGCCCCTCCATTACGACCGGATTATTCTCTGCGAACTGGCGCTGTCGAGTAACGAGGACATTACGAACACCAGGCATTCTAGCCACTGCGGTAGCCGCCAAATCAATTTCAGGGGTTCTGATGTCAGACGTTACGTCGTGACCATCAATTAGAATTTTTTGTCCATCCATCTGGATTACGGCCATTCTGGCAATAGACACTACGTCACCCTCATTATCAATATTTTTTCCATCATAACGCGTTTTCCAGGCCACAGCCCGATACATAGCGCCCGTATCAACATGAGTCCATTTCAACGCATGAGCAAGGGCCCGTGCCACTGTTCCCTTACCCGCACCAGATGGTCCATCAATTGCAATAACTTT
>Ga0310344_10000407_pt1 | contig 34431 bp, 37 predicted proteins | sample HC15DNA20200_MG_FD_203801 | JGI IMG/M metagenome (GOLD analysis project Ga0310344, IMG submission 203801) | Marine microbial communities from station ALOHA, North Pacific Subtropical Gyre - HC15-DNA-20-200_MG | ecosystem: Environmental > Aquatic > Marine > Oceanic | place: Pacific Ocean: North...
AATGATTTTAACTTGGCATAATATTTTTTATTATCAAAATTTTATGCTAAGAATTAGAGAAGCTATTAAAAAAAAGAAATTTGATAAATTCTATAAAAACTATTTAAAATATGAAGCAAAAAAAAAATGAAAAAAATTAAATTAAATTATTTAGGTAGAAATAAAAATTTATTTAATGATCCAGATAAATGTCTTTTAGATCCAATTCCAAATAAAAATTACAAAAAAGATTATATTGTTAGATTAACGATCAATGAATTTACATCTCTCTGCCCTGTAACAGGACAGCCTGATTTTGCAAAATTTATAATTGATTACTTGCCAAATAAATCTCTTGTTGAAAGTAAATCATTTAAATTTTTCATACATTCATTTAGAAACCATCAATGTTTTCATGAAAACTGTACAATTTTTATAGCTGAGAAATTACTAAAATCTATAAAACCTAAATGGATTAGAATTTCAGGTTATTGGTTCCCAAGAGGAGGTATACCTATTGATATATTTTATGAAAATAAAAAACCGCCCAAAAATCTTTATATACCCGACACTGGTATTAAGCCTTATAAAGGTAGATAAAATAAAAATGTTATTAGTAAACAAAATAAGGAATTTTTTAAATTCAAAAAAAATCTTAACGAAGGAAGAATTTAAAAAAAAAACTAATAATGGATTAAGATATGAAGTTTCAAAAAATAAATTGAAGCACGACATTGAGCAAATTCATTATTTAATAAAAAAGAAATTAATATCTAAAAAATTTAATAATACAATTAAAGATTACAAATTGGTTTACAACGCTTTACCAAAAAATTCTGATCTTACTGATATTTTTACATTATCAAAAGACTTTACCAATAAATTAGGTCCTACTTTTAATAATTTAATTTATTATCAACCACCTGATATAATGGATAAAAAAATAATTAGTGATAAAAGAAAAATCGTAAGTGAAAATTCAAACAAAAAATTTAAGTATATTGTTATTGATGATTTCTTAAATAAAGAAATATTAGAAACACTTTATGAATATTGTTTAACAAATTCTATATGGAATGAATTTGATTACAAAAATGGTTATATCGGATCCTTTATTGAAAATAGTTTTAATGCGCCATTGATACTCCAAATAAGCGAGGAATTAAAATTGCACTTCCCTGAGATTTTCCAGAATTTTCCACTTACTAAAGCATGGGCATTTAAATGTAATAACCAAATGAAAGGAATAAAAATACACGCTGATTTTGCAGCTATTAATGTAAATTTCTGGATTACTCCAGACAAAGCAAATTTAAATAAAAAGACTGGTGGTTTGTTAATCTGGGATAGAGAGGCACCAAAGAACTGGAATTTTGATAAATATAATAATAAGGACCAAGAGATTACAAAATATCTAAAAAAAACAAAATCTAGAATGAAGAAAATCAAATATAAATCAAATAGAGCAATTATTTTTAACTCTAATCTCTTTCATGCATCTGACAATTTTAATTTTAAGAAAAATTATGAAAGCAGAAGAATAAACATTACTTTTTTATATGGAAAAAGAGAAGATACAAAAAGATATAAATAAATAAGTAATAACTTGAATTTTTCTTAATTTTTTTTATAGTTACTTTTTTAATTTTTTAGATAAATAACAATTGAATATTCACGAATATCAAGCAAAAGAATTATTAGCAAAAAATGGTGTTAATGTTCCAAATGGAAAAGTTGCTTTTACTACCGAAGAGGCTGTAAAAGTAGCAAAAGAATTAGATTCTGGGATTTGGGTTGTAAAAGCACAAATACATGCTGGAGGAAGAGGAAAAGCTGGTGGAGTTAAAGTTGTAAAATCACTTGAAGAAGTTGAAATCGCATCAAAAGAAATAATGGGCAAAACTTTAATTACTCCTCAAACTGGCCCTCAAGGAAAAATTGTTAAAAAACTCTATGTTGAAGAAGGATCAAATATTGAAAAAGAGTTTTATATTTCAATGGTTATAGATAGAGAAACAAATGGAATAACGGTGATAGCTTCAACTGAAGGTGGAATGGAAATTGAAGAAGTTGCAAAAAAAACTCCTGAAAAAATCATAAAACATAAATTAAAACCGTGCGCTGATATGGAATTAAACGAGGCTAAAGATATTGCCTCTAAATTAGGTTTAGAGGGTAGCTTGGTTGATAAAGCAGCTAATTTTATTGTGTCAGTTCATAAAACAACTGTGAGTCTCGAAGCTTTAATGGTTGAAATTAATCCAATGGTAATTACAAAAGAAAAAGATGTATATGCTTTAGATGCAAAAATGGGTTTTGATGAAAATTCTTTTTATAGACATGAAGATATTGCAAACCTAAGAGATGAAGACGAAGAGGATCCTTTAGAATTAGAAGCAAAAAAACATGATCTTAATTATGTCAAATTAAATGGCGAGGTTGGTGTAATGGTAAATGGCGCGGGTCTTGCAATGGCAACGATGGATTTAATTAAACAAAATGGAGGAACCCCAGCAAATTTTATGGATATAGCGGGAGCTGCAACTCCAGAAAGAGTGGCAGCGGCTTTCAAATTATTATATTCAGATAAAGATGTTAAAGGAATATTATGTAATGTATTTGGCGGAATGATGAGAACTAATTCTATTGCGGAAGGTTTGGTCACAGCGGCAAATGAAGTTAAAATGTCAAAACCAGTTGTAGTGAGATTAGAAGGAACAAACATAGAATTAGCAAGAAAAATTTTAAAAGAATCTGGTTTGCCATTTATAAGCGCATCAACTTTCGGTGAAACTGCAAAAAAAATTGTGGAGGCAGTAAATAAAGAAAAAAAATAATTATGTCAATTTTAGTTGATAAAAATACAAAAGTTATATGCCAAGGTTTCACAGGTGCTCAGGGTACCTTTCACTCTGAACAATCAATTAAATATGGAACGACATTTGTAGGTGGTGTAACTCCAAAAAAAGGAGGCCAAACTCATCTTGATTTACCAGTATTTGATACTGTAAAGGAAGCAATGGATAAAACTGGAGCTAACGCAACCACAATTTATGTTCCTCCTCCATTTGCAGCCGCTGCAATTATGGAATCTATCGATGCAGAAATGCCATTAATTGTTGCTATTACTGATGGAATCCCAGTTCATGATATGATGAAAGTAAGAAAACATCTTGAGGGTAAAAAATCAAGGTTAATTGGACCTAATTGTCCGGGAATAATTACTGCCGGTGAGGCTAAACTAGGTATTATGCCAGGATATGTCTATCAACCTGGTAAAATTGGTATTATTTCTAGATCTGGCACATTATCTTATGAGGCAGGAAAACAAACAACTGATGCTGGTCTTGGCCAAACAACAGTCGTAGGTATTGGTGGTGACCCAATAAATGGTATGAAATTTGTTGAATGTCTTGAACTATTTATGGCAGATGAAAAAACTGAAGGTGTCGTTATGATTGGTGAAATTGGAGGAACAGCTGAAGTTGAGGCTGCAGAATTTATAAAAAAAGAAAAAAACAAACCTGTTGTTGCATTTATTGCAGGAGCAACAGCACCTCCTGGCAAAAGAATGGGTCATGCCGGCGCAATAGTGTCAAGTGGTGCAGAAACTGCCCCGGAAAAAATTGAGGCCTTAAGATCTGCGGGCGCTTTTATTTCCGAATCTCCTGCTGAACTTGGCACAACAATGATTGAAGCACTAAAAGATTAATTCACAAGATATTCTTTAATTCTTTTTATACAAAAAAAACTAACCCCAAGGTCCCTTTTCTTTTTCAACTAGTTTTTTCTTTCCTAACAAAAATATTATTAATATTCCTGCAATAAATCCACCTATGTGAGCCCACCATGCAACTCCTCCGCCTTCACCTGTTGATTTAAGTACGCTTAAAAACTGATAAATAAACCAAAAAATTAGAACTATTGACGCCCTAACTCTTAATATTGTAACAATTCCAAACCATACTAATAATTTTACTTTTGCTCTTGGATAAAGTATTAAGTACGCTCCCAAAATTCCTGAAATAGCTCCACTTGCACCAACTACAGGAATGATAGAATTAACATCTGAAAAAACATGAATAAGGGTTGCGCACACTCCACAAAATAAATAAAAGATTAGAAACTTTATGTGTCCTAAATAATCTTCTATATTATTTCCAAATATCCAAAGATATGCCATGTTTCCAATTAAATGCATCCAGCTTCCATGTAAAAACATGGAGCTAAAAATTTTGTAAATATAAATATCTGAAGGAACTAATCCAAAATTTTTTATTCCCATAAAAAGATATTCAGGCAATGATATTTGCCACAAAAAAATCAAAATACATGAGCCAAGAATACCGTATGTTATAAAAGGTGTTCTTATTGTTGGGTTTTCGTCGCCTATTGGAAAAATTTTACGATCCTAAAAAAATTATTTTATATATGTAACACTATATATAATACCATTTACATCATCTGAAATCAAAAGCGATCCTTTTTTTGTAATACCTAAGCCAGCGGGTCTTCCACAAACATTTGCTCTGTCAGAACCTGATACCCAAAATCCAGTTACAAAAGATTCATAGTAACCTAATGGTTTGTTATTTTTAAATGGAATTCTTACTACCATATAACCTGATGGCTTGCTTGAATTCCAAGATCCATGTAAAGCAACAAATGCGTTGTCATGAAATTTTTTTGAAAATTGTTTTTTATTATAAAATATTAAATCTATGGGGCCTGAATGAGATTTAAACAAAACGTCAGGTATTTTTACTGATTTATTTTCTTTTTGTTCAATGTTTTTAAAATAAAAATAATTTTTCTCTAAATTAGGTTGTTCATTCTGACCTAAATAAAAAAATGGCCACCCAAAAAAATCTCCTTCTTCAACTTTAGAAAAATAATCAGGTACTAAATCATCTCCCATGCCATCTCTTTCATTAACTACAGTATATAATTTTTTTGTAACCGGATGCACATCTAAACCGACAGGATTTCTTAAACCAGTAGCAAAAGTTTTTTGTTGCTTAGTTATTAAATCAAATTCTTGAATTGTAGCTCTAGGATAATTCTCAACTCCGATATTCCCATAGCTTCCAATTGCAATATAAATTTTATCATTTAATAAAACAATATTTCTTGTTCTGTGTCCTGTTGGTTCACCAAGAGCATCGCTTTTAGTTACTTGTATTGGATCGCTATTACTTTTTAATTTTCCTTCTTTATAAGGAATTTTCCAAACATAATCTAGATCGGCAACATAGATATATTGAGAGGTTAGTTCAATCCCAAATGGATAATTAAATCCTTCAACAAAAACCTGATTTATATCAGAAACACCATCTTTATCTATGTCTCTTAATATTTTTATTTTTCCTGAGTTTGATTCAACAACAAAAATATCTCCGTTCTCTGAAACTTTTATATTTCTAGGGTGTTCCAAATTTTTTGCAAAAATATTGACTTTAAAACCATCTGGGACACTCAACTTACAAGACTCTGAATCTAATTTTTTGTAAGAATTGGCAACACTTTTTGTAGAATATGGCTCAGGAAGATTATTTATATCAACAAAATATTTTTTACTAGGTTCAGGTATTGCTAATACTGATTTGATAAAAAAAAAAATAAATAAAATTCTAAGAAACAACAACCTCATCTCCATCCTTTATTTTGTTTAACTCTTTAATATTTAATAATGCGTCTCCCCAAATATTAGTTTTTGCTGCCAACCTTATTTCATTGTTATATGAAATGGGTGTTTTTCCATAACCAATTGCTATAGATTTACCATCGATCCAATATGCTATTTCTCCAAAATTCACCACATCTTTTGCATCTTTTTCTAAACTTATATTCTGTTTTATAGGTGTCTCAAAATATATTTCTTCCCCCCATGTTTTAACTATTGATTTGAATGGTAAATTATTTTTAATAACATTAGCTGTATTAGTAGAACGTAATTTAATATTAATTGTAAAATTAGGAAATTTTAAATTTATGGTACTCATAATCTTATGATTAAATTAACAAATAAAAATTGGTTATTAGCAATAAAAACCCTTAAAAAAAAAGATATAATTTTAAAAAAAATAATCAATAGATATAGCGCAGAAAAATTAAAAAGTAAAAAAGATGCTTTCTTAACTTTAGCAAAATCAATAACAGGACAACAAATATCTATAAAAGCAGCAAACTCTATCTGGAATAAACTAGAAAGTAAATTAAAGAAAGTAAGCTCAAAAAATATTTTAAAATTAAAAAAAAATGAAATCTCAAAATGTGGATTTTCAAAACAGAAAGTAAATTACTTGTTTAATTTAGCTAATTTCTTTGAAAAAAACAAAAAAATAGAAAATAAATGGAAAAAAGTTGAAAATGAAGAAGTTATTGAAGATTTAACAAAAATTAAAGGTATTGGAAGATGGACTGCTGAAATGTTTCTAATTTTTTATCTTTTGCGACCTAATGTTTTTCCATGTACAGACATAGGTTTAATTAAAGCTATATCAATTAATTATAAATTAAAATATCCTTTAAAAGATTCAGAAATAAAAAAATTTAAAAAAAAATGGGCTCCCTGGTCAACTGTAGCTACTTGGTATCTTTGGAGAAGCTTGGACCCGATCCCCGTAAAATATTAATTGCAATACTTTTTTGGTGCCCGCCCCCGGACTTGAACCGGGACGGATTTTACAATCCTCAGGATTTTAAGTCCTGTGCGTCTACCAATTCCGCCAGGCGGGCTAAAGTAAATTCTATTTTCTTTTTTTAAAAATACCACATAAAAGAAAACCAAAATTTGTTTTAAAAAAATTATTTTCTATTTTCTCCATATATTTAGCTAATTTCCAATTTATAGAAGCAACAAAAGGTGCTAAATAAATAAAAGTTTTAGTTTTGACTTCAACAAAATTATTAATTTTTAGAAAATTATTAAGTCTTGTTTTATTAAACTTATTAATATGCTGTTTTGTGTAATCTATTGGTCCAATAAAACTAATAATTTTTTCTAATATAGGCCAAAAACTTGAATAATTAGGGGTGGTGATAATTAAAATTCCATTTGGTTTTAATAATCTATAAATTTCTTTAATAATTTTATTATTTTCCTTATTATCACAATGTTCTATAACTTCTAAAAAAGTTATAACATCAAAAGATTCTTCTTTTAATGAGAGTGGTAATTTGGAAAGGAAAAAATTGTGTTTTCTTCTTTTATAGTTTTTTTTTGCATAATTTATTTGATCTATAGAAATGTCGATTCCTACAGACTTTTTCTTTTCATTAAGAGAACCTATAAAGGTTCCAGAAGAACAACCAAAATCTAAATGATTATTATACTTTTTCATTTTTTCTTTAACAAAATTAAATTTTTGATTATGCCACATAGATTGTATTCCTTTTTTGATTCTATATACTTTGTCATAATAACCTATAGGTACAGAATCATGACCATAAATGAATTTTGTTTTCTTTTTTGATTTCATATTAAAAATGTACTAAAGATTAATAATAAAACATAATGAATTTGTTAAAAAAAAGAACTGAAAATGAAATAAAAAAAATAATCTATTTTTTTTTAATCATATTTTCAATCGAAATACTTTTTACTTTCTTTGAAAAATCAATTCTAGGCAATATAAATCATTTTGGTGATGCAGAATTATATTTTTGTGCATTAAAAAAATATGCTGAAAATATAAATCCGTATGGAAACATAGACTGTTTTGGAAAAACAATCATGCACTTTCAATACACTCCCATATCCTTATTAGTTTTATATCCTTTAAATTTTTTTGATTTAACTTCTTATAAGTATTTTTGGATTTTTATAGAAATACTTTCTATTGTAGCTATTTTTTTTTATGCAAAAAAAATTTTCAAATTTAAAACAAATTCATTTATTTTGTTATGGTTTATATTATTTGCATTTGGCGGAACCGGGTGGAGTGGTTTTCTTTCTGGAAACGTATCAGTAATTTTAAGCGCCGTAATATTATTCGGAATATATCAATTAACTCAGAAAAAAATATTGCCTTATGTCACAACAATATTATTTGCCTCTATTTTTAAACCTTATCTTTTAATATTCTTTCTTAGTGGTTTTGCTATATACAAAAAAAGATTCTTTAAATATATATTTAAATCTTTAATCTTTTTAATATTATTGCATTTTATTTTCTTCTATTTTAACCAAGATTTATATCTCAATTATTTAAAAATAATTAATATATCTACAACAGAAATTTTTTATACAAATTTTGGTAGCGGTATTGGTTTAATTGGTTTAGGGAATGGTCTTTTTAGTAAATTTCAGATTCTAAACTCTAGTTATGAAATATCAGAATTTACAAAATTTTTTTGGTTTGGAATAGTTTTTATCTTTTCATTAACATTTATTTTTTATACTAATAACTTGAGAAATGAAACAAAACTTTGCTATTCATTAATTTTAGCATCTTTTTTAAATCCATATTTAATGAACTATGACTTATATATATGCATAATTTCAATTATATATTTATCTGAAAGTAATTATTTTCATAAAAATAAAGTATTTAATAAACTTTTTTCTCTTTGCCTACTTATATTTATAACTACAATACATGATAAGTTTGCATGCTTATTTTTGCTAAGTTTAATTTTATTTTTATTTTTTATAAACTCTTTTCAAAATAAACAAACAAAAATTTCATGAAAAAAATTTTAATATGTTCTCCAACATATAATGAGTCGGAAAATATAGAAATTTTTTGTGAAAAAATTTTTAATATTAATAAAAATTTTCATTTACTTGTTATTGATGATAATTCACCAGATCGTACTTATAAAATTGTAGAAAAATTAAAATTTAAATATAAAAACTTATATCTTTTAAAAAGAAAAAAAAAATTAGGATTAGGATCAGCTATTAGAGATGGAATGAACTATGCATTAAAAAAGAAATATAATGCATTACTGACATTAGATGCTGATCTATCACATAGTCCAGAGGAAATACCTTCATTAATATACAAATTAAAATCGTATGATTTTATAATTGGATCCAGGTATATTTCAGGTGGAAAATCAGATTATAAAGGTTATCGAGATTTAATAAGTAGATTGGCAAACAAATTATGTAGATTTATTTTAAATATGCCATTTAACGAATTCACAACTTCATTTAGAATTTATAATCGTAAATGTCTAAAAGTATTAAAAAATGCTTCATTAAAATCTGATGGATATTCAGCCCAAATTGAATTTTTTTATTATGTTTATATTGAAGGTTTAAGATGTGTAGAAGTACCAATTAATTTTAAACAACGGTTTAAAGGAGATTCTAAGATTCCTAGATTACAAGCTTTTTACAGCGCCCTTAAATTAATTGAACTTTTTTTTACAAAAAAGAAATAATTACAGTGAAATTCAAATTTAATTTTAAATTAAAAAATATTTTAAGTTGGTTGGTATGTTTAATTCCATTTATTTTAATATATAGCAGATCACTTGCTGACATAATTGTTGTTATTTCATGTTTATATTTTTTATTGATTAAAATCAGAAATAGAGATTATTGCTGGATAAACGAGCCATGGATTAAAATTGGATTTATAGTTTATATTTGGTTTTTAATAAGCTCTTTCTTTGCGTATAATCCAGAATTAGCTTTTTCTAGAGCAATTGGTTGGATTCGATTTCTAATTTTTATAGCAGCTCTCAAATATCTATTTTTAGTGGATAATTATTGGAAAAAAAAATTACTACTTACTGTAACTGCAACACTTATTTATATATTAATTTTTTCACTCTCGGAACTTTTTTTTATAATTAATAAGATCTTAACTAATGATTATTCTTTTCACTATGGATATTTACGGTTAAAGGGTCCAATAGAGCAAGGTGGCAAATCAGCATTTATTTTATCAATATTTTTATATCCAGTTTTGTTTGGATTATTGAACGAAAAGAAAATTTTGTTTTTAAAAAAAAATTTAATATTAATTTTAATTTTTTTGATTTCTTTAACTTGTATATTTCTTTCAGGACATAGATTTTCTAACTTTATATTATTATTATCAAGCACAATTGTTTTTATTTTTTTACTGAAGAATAAAAAAGAATTATTTTACAAATTATTTTCCAGTCTAGTAGCAGTTACAATTCTAATATTAATAACTTATCCTCAACAATTTGAAAGAATAATTAGGAGTTCATTTTACGATATAGTTAATTATGAAAAAACTGCATACTGGAGTGCAAGCAGCACTGGATTAAAAATGTTTAAAGAATATCCAATTACTGGAGTTGGATTAAAAAATTTTCATCTTGCTTGTGAAGATGAAAGATTTATTTCTGTTGAACATAAGAAATACAATATAACACCATGGTGGGGAATAACAAAAGAAAGGATTAATGAAACAAATTTAAATAAAAATAATATAAATAACGATTTAGATTTAAGACCACCAACCTGTTTTACACATATTCATAACTTTTATATCTCTATATTGGCAGAAGCAGGTATAGTAGGTTTAATTTTATTTTTGTTTTTAATTTATCAATTGATAAATGTTTTTATCAAGCAAAAAAAAATAATTACAATGCCAGTTTTTGGTATTTTAGCATCTCTAATTCCTTTGTTAGTTCCAATGATCCCCTCGCTAAATTATTTTTCTAATTGGAATGCTATTCTTATTTGGCTCTTAGTTGGTTGGGCACTTTCGTATACAAAACATATAAAAGTTACTTAATAAACTTTATAAATTGCTTAATTTTTTTTTCTGCTTGGTTTATATCAATCTTGTGAAAACCTGTTAATACAAGATTAACTTTTTTTTTTTTATTTTTAAAAAGCGGGTAACTTCCAATTTCAATTTCGTCAAATTCTTTTTGTATTTTTGATAAATGTTCGGCAATATCACTTTCGGGAAGATTAATTGAAATGTTTTTTGTAATTTTAGGATTTCCTACTTTAATATTTCTAATTATCCTTTTAAACATAGCAATCATAATTTCCGGGATTCCAGCCATAACGTAGACATTTTTCATTCTAAATCCAGCAGCTTTGGTTATGGGGTTATGCAAAAGTTCTGCTCCATGAGGTATTAAAGCCATTTTTTCCTTTGCATCGTTAATTGGTATTTTTTTTGTTTTATAATATTTTTTTAAAATATTTAATGCTTTTTTATTTTTTTTTAATTTAACTTTAAAAGCTTTAGCTATTGAAATTGCAGTTACATCATCATGTGTTGGTCCTATTCCTCCTGTTGTAAAAATATAATCATATTTTTTTCTAACTTCGTTTATTACTGAAATAATTTTTTTTATATCATCTTTTATTACTCTTGCTTCTATTACATCGATTCCTATCATTGTTAATTCTTTACATATATAATTTTTATTTGTATCAAGCGTTCTACCTGATAAAATTTCATTTCCAATAATAATGACACATGCTGTTGGATTTTTTATTTTTTTCATTAGAATATTATTTTTAGTTATCACAATATGACAAATGTTGAGATTAAGTCTAATTCAAAAAAAGAAAAAATAAATATTTATAATTCCATGGATTTTAAATGTATGAGAAAAGCAGGGAATCTTGCTGCTAAAACTTTAGACTTTATAACAAAATATGTTAAACCTGGCATAAGTACAGAAAAATTAAATCAACTATGTCACAATTTTATAGTAAATAATAAAGCCGAACCAGCTCCTTTAAATTATAATGGTTTTCCTAAATCAATATGCACATCTGTTAATCATGTTGTGTGTCACGGAATACCATCAAACAAAATCTTAGATAAGAAAGATATAATAAATATTGATGTTACAGTTATTCTTGATGGATGGCACGGGGACACAAGTAGAATGTTTATTGTTGGAGACAATACAAGTATAAAAGCAAAAAAATTAATACAAATAACATATGAAAGTATGATGGAAGGAATTAAAAAAGTTAAACCTGGTATAAGTCTTGGTGATATTGGACATATAATTGAAAAAATTGCTAATGATAATAATTTTTCTATTGTTAAAGATTTTTGCGGACATGGTGTTGGTAAAGAATTCCATGAATCTCCAAGTATTTTACATTATGGTAATAAAGGTGAAGGTTTGAAACTAAAAGAAGGTATGATATTTACAATTGAACCAATGCTTAATGCAGGAACAAATGAAGTGAAAGTTTTAAGTGATGGTTGGACCGCGGTTACAAAAGATAGAAAATTATCTGCTCAATTTGAACATACTATAGGTGTAACAAAAAATGGTTATGAAGTATTTACTTTATCACCAAAAAATTACCATAAACCACCTTATTGAAAAAAAAAAAAATGGTATAATATTAAATAATGATACCTAGATACTCTAACGAAAAAGTTTCTTCCATTTGGTCTGATAAAAACAGATATGAAATTTGGCTTAAAATAGAAATTGCTATTTGCGAGAAACTCTGCATTGATAAAAAAATACCAAAAAAAGATTTCTTAAATATAAAAAGAAAATCTAGAATTGATGTAAGAGATATAGAAAAGCTAGATGAAAAAACACACCATGAGGTAATAGCTTTTTTAAACAGTGTTTCAAAGAAAGTTGGGAAAAGTTCTAGATATATTCATCAAGGTATTACATCTTCAGATATTATAGATACGGCTTTTTCTGTGCAACTTAAACAAGCAACAGAAATAATTATCTCTGATTTAAATAACTTCCTAAAAGTTTTAAAAACAAAAGCAAAAAAATATAAAAACACTATTTGTCTAGGTAGAACTCACGGAATACATGCTGAGCCAACAACGTTTGGATTAAAACTAGCAAGTTTCTATGCAGAAATGGAAAGAAATCTTAAAAGATTGAAAAATGCATTAGAGGATATTTCAATTTGTGCAATTTCAGGTGCGGTTGGAACGTATGCTACTATTGATCCTGCAATTGAAAATTTTGTAGCTAAAAAATTAAATTTGAAAAGTGAAAAAATATCAACTCAGATAATTCCAAGAGATAGGCATGCTCATTTATTTTCTATATTTGGAATTATAGCAAGTTCTATTGAAAGAATAGCAATTGAGATAAGGCATTTACAAAGAACAGAGGTTAGAGAAGCTGAAGAGTTTTTTTCAAAGACTCAAAAAGGCTCATCGGCAATGCCGCATAAAAAGAATCCTGTTTTATCTGAAAATTTAACGGGCCTTTCTAGGTATATCAGATCAGCAGTTATGCCTATGCTCGAAAATATTGCACTTTGGCATGAAAGAGATATTTCACATTCATCTGTAGAAAGAATTTTAGCTCCTGATGTTACAATTGCACTTAATTTTGCAATAAATAGAGCTACTAAATTAATTTCAAATTTAAAAGTTTATCCTGAAAATATGAAAAAAAACTTAAATCTGTTAAATGGACTAGTATTTTCACAAGCTTTATTACTAGAGCTTATAGAAAAAAAAGGGCTAGATAGACAAACTGCTTATGACGTTGTCCAAAAAAATGCTATGACTGTATGGAAAACTAAAGAAAATTTTTTAGATGTAATTAAGAAAGATAAAAGGATTAATGGCGTAATAAGTGATTCTGAACTTAAAAAACTTTTCAATGAAAAGAATTATTTGAAAAAAATAGACTATATTTTCTCGAAAGTTTTCAAAATTTGAGTAAAAAATAAATATTTTTTTTGTTTTAAAAAAATAATATAGAATATGCAAATATGACTACTTTAGTTGAAGGTAAAACAAAATTAATTAAGAAAGGCGACAAGCCTTTTACAATTAATATGGTTTCTAAAGATTTTTTAACAGGCGGTGATGCCGCTAAAAAAGAAGAACTTACTGATATAGGAATACAAAAAACGATACAAGCATCAAATGTCTTTAAAATGCTTGAGAAAAATAATATACCAACATCTTTTATTGAACTAACATCGCCAAATACAATGCTACATGAAGAATGTGATATGTTGCCACTTGAGTTTGTTGTTAGACGTTATGCTTTTGGAAGTTACTTAAAAAGAAACCCAGAATACGATAATAAGCCTGAACCTTATTGCTTTAAAGAACCTGTGTGGGAAATATTTCATAAACATGCTGTTGTAATGCCACCTAATGTAAATGAGCCTGTACAAATGGATGAAAATGAAGCTAGAGAAAGATATCTAGTAGATGGCAAATGGGCTGATGGCGTATATACAGATCCATATATTAAACTTGGAGATCAGTGGGAATTGTATTCTGCAAAAGATCCTATTAAAGACAAAGCTTTAATGACTTCTAAAGTCTTGCTTAATCCACAAGAAATAGATAATGCTATTAATAAAATAGTTATTCCTTCCTTTAAAGCCATAGAAAACAGTTGGAAAAATATTTCTACTAGTGATGGGCCTGTACACCTTGTAGATATAAAATTTGAATTAGGTTTTAGATCAAAAGATAAGCTGTTAGTACTATCTGATGTTGTTGATAATGATAGCTGGCGTATTTGGCCAGGTGGCAATCCTGAAAATCAATTAGATAAACAATCTTTTAGAGATGGGGAAGATTTATCCCAAGTTGCAAATAAGTATCAACTAGTAACAAAATTAACAAAAGAGTTTATAAAATGAAAGTTAAGATCGAGGTAATGCTTAGAGACGCAATTCTAGATCCACAAGGAAATACAATAAAAAAATCATTAAATAATCTTGGATTTAAAAATGTGAAGAATGTAAGACAAGGAAAACTAATAGAAATTGATTTAAATTCTATTTCATCGTCCAAAGAAAAAAAGAATATAGAGAAAATGTGTGAAGATGTTTTAACTAATTCTTTAACTGAAAAATACAAAATTAAGTTTTTAAAATAAATAATGAAAATAGCTATAGTTGTGTTTCCCGGATCCAATTGTGATAGGGATATTTCTTGGGCCATAAAAAAAATATCTGGAAAAAAGCCTGATTATTTGTGGCACAAAGAAAAAAAATTTACAAATTATGATTTAATTATTTTACCCGGAGGTTTCTCTTATGGTGATTATCTTAGGTGCGGCGCAATTGGATCAAATTCGCCAATTATGAATGAAATTAAAAAAAGATCTCAGAAAGGAACAAAAATAATTGGTATTTGTAATGGGTTTCAAATCTTAACTGAAAGCAAGCTTTTGCCTGGATCACTTTTACAAAATCAAAATCTTAGGTTTATTTGTAAAAGAATTTTTTTAAAAGTTAAAAACAATAACTCTTCTTTCTCAAAAAAATATAAGTTAAATGAAATCATAAATATTCCTGTAGCGCATATGGAGGGAAGATATTATTGCAATAAAGAAACATTAAAAGAATTAGAAAATAATGAACAAATAATTTTTCAATATTGTAGTGATAACGGAAATATTGATAATTTAAATAATCCTAATGGATCAATAATGAATATTGCGGGAATTGTTAATTCAAAAGGAAATGTTTTGGGTATGATGCCCCACCCAGAAAGATGCTCTGAAGAAATCTTAGGTGGAGAAAATGGTATTAAATTTTTTAGAAGTGTTTTCGAAAGTATAAATTAAATTGGACAAATTAAATAATCTTAAAGAATTACTTAAAGTTCATAATTTAAGCAGTATTGAATATAAGGCGATAATAAAAATTCTTAAAAGAGAGCCAAACTTACTTGAATTAGGAATTTTTTCGGTAATGTGGAGTGAACATTGTAGTTATAAATCTTCTAAAAGATGGTTGAAAAAATTACCAACTAAATCAAAAATAGTAATATGCGGACCTGGGGAAAATGCAGGAATTATTGATATAGGGAACAATGATTCCATAGTTTTTAAAATTGAAAGTCATAATCACCCATCTTATTTAGAGCCTTTTCAAGGGGCAGCAACTGGGGTTGGGGGAATTTTAAGAGATATTTTTACTATGGGAGCAAGACCCATTGCTATATTAGATTCATTAAGATTTGGAGAGATAAAACAAAAAAAACAAAAATATCTTTTATCTGGTGTTGTTTCAGGAATTTCAAATTATGGAAATTGTATGGGCATTCCTACAGTTGGGGGCGAATGTTATTTTAACAAAGATTATAATAAAAATATTTTAGTTAATGCAATGGCAGTTGGTTTAGCAAAAAAAAATAAGCTTTTTTTTTCTAAAGCTGCTGGTATTGGTAATCCTGTAATTTATGTTGGTGCTAAGACAGGAAAAGATGGGATACATGGTGCTACTATGGCATCAGCTGAATTTGATGATAATTCTAAACAAAAAAAACCAACTGTTCAAGTTGGAGATCCGTTCACTGAAAAACTTGTAATGGAAGCTTGTTTGGAATTAATGCAAACAAATACAATTGTGGCAATTCAAGATATGGGGGCAGCTGGTCTAACATGCTCGTCTTTTGAAATGGCTGCAAAAGGTAATTGTGGAATTGAGTTAAATATAAATAAAATTCCTTTAAGAGAAAAAAGTATGACTCCTTATGAAATAATGCTTTCCGAAAGTCAAGAACGAATGCTTATTATTCTTAAAAAAGGTAGTGAAAAAAAAGCAAAAAAAATATTCGATAAATGGGATTTGGATATGTCGGTAATAGGAAAAATAAAAAATTCTAGAAAAATGGTAATAAAAAAAGATAGCAAAACAATAGCTAACATACCAATTGCTTTAACTGAAAAAAATACACCTGAATATAATAGACCATGGATAAAACCTAAGAAAGTTAAGGGTTTAAAAAGAATTATTTTTCCAAAAAAAAATAAACTTAAAGAGATAATTTTAAAACTGTTAAAAAATCCGAATTTAACTAGTAAAAAATGGATTTGGGAACAATACGATCATATGGTTATGTGCGATACCATTAAACCTCCTAGTTATGGTGCTGCATTAATAAGAGTTCATGGTACAGAGAAATCTTTAGCAATTACAACAGATTGCAACTCAAATTATTGTAAACATGATCCTTTTATAGGTGCTGAACATGCAGTAAGTGAATCTAGAAGAAATATTATATCTACAGGAGCTACTCCTTTAGCAATAACCAATAATTTAAATTTTGGTAATCCAGAAGATAAAAATATCATGGGGCAATTTGTTATGAGTGTTAAGGGAATGATAAATTCATGCAAAAAATATTCTCTTCCAGTTATTTCAGGAAATGTTTCATTGTATAATGAAACTAATGGTATTGGAATTTCACCAACACCAGTCATCGGTATGGTTGGATTAATAAAAAATAAAAATTATGTAGACAATATTTTGCTTAAAGAAAATGATAAAATTTATTTAATTGGAAAAAAAACAAATAATATTTCATGTTCAAACTTTTTAGAAATAATTTACCAAAAAAATAATAAAAATCTCGGACCTCCGCCAAAAGTTAATTATAATGAAGAAATAAATAATGGTAATTTTGTTACAAACTTGTTCAAAAATAAATTAATTAAATGTTGTAATGATATTTCTAGTGGAGGACTAATTATATCTTTATTAAAAATGTTAATTAATAAAAAATTTGGAGCTGAAATTGATAAAAATTTTGTAAATAAAAATATAAGCAATGAAACTTTTTATAAATTATTATTTGGCGAAAATTCTGGAAATTATGTTGTGGTAACTAATAATGAAGTAGAAATTAAAGAAGCAGCGAAAAATAATAAAGTAATTTTAACTCAAGTTGGAATAATAAAAAGAAATTACTTAAACATTAATAATGAAATAATTAAATTTAATGAAATAAAAAATAATTTTGAAAATAGTTTATTTGACTATATATAAGTAATAATTATGGCAATGAATGTAAAAGATATTGAGGCTTTAATAAAAAAAAAATTACCTGATGCTAAAATTGTTATAAAAGACTTAGTTGGAGATAACAACCATTTTTCTGCTGAAATAGTGTCAAAGGAATTTAACGGAAAAAGTAGAATTGAACAGCATAAAATGGTATATACTGCATTAAGTGAAGAATTAAAAGAAGATTTACATGCTTTATCAATAAAAACTATGGAGGAAAAATGACGCTAACTATTCAAAATATAGAAGAAGCAAAAGAAACAATTAAAAAAAATAGTATTGTATTGTTCATGAAAGGTACTAAAGATATGCCAGGGTGTGGTTTTTCAGCACATGTGGTACAAATTCTTAATAAAATGAAAGTTGATTACATTGACATAGATGTTTTAAATGATGAGAATTTTAAAGAAGAAATGAAAAAATTTACTAACTGGCCTACTTTTCCTCAATTATATGTTAAAGGGGAATTCATTGGTGGATGTGACATTGTAAAAGAAATGTTTGAAACCGGTGAACTATCAGAATTATTTAATACCAAAGGTATTGGTAGTTAATATTTAATTTTATCTAGAATAAAACTCTACAACTAAATTTGGCTCCATATCCACAGGATATGGCACGTCTTTCAATACTGGAGATTTAACAAAAACACCTTTCATTTTTATATAATCTACAGTTAAGTATTCTGGAACATCTCTATCTTTAGATTGAACAGCTAAAATAACAGAAGGAATTTGCTTAAATTCATCAACTAAAGAAATTTGATCTCCATCTTTTACCCTATAAGAGGGAATATTAATTTTTTTATCGTTTACTCTTACATGACCATGGGAAATAAATTGTCTAGAAGCAAATATTGTTGGAGCAAATTTCATTCTATATAAAACTGAATCAAGTCTTCTTTCAAGTAATTGGATTAAAATTTGACCAGTGTCACCTTTACCTGAAGATGCCTCTATATAATATTTCTTAAATTGTTTTTCAGTAACATATCCATAGTATTTTTTTAATTTTTGCTTTGCTGATAATTGCAATGAATAATTTGATGGTTTTGTTCTTTTTTGCCCATGTTCACCAGGTCTTGTTTCTCTTCTATTATAAGGACTTTTAGGTCTCCCCCACAAATTGACGCCTAGTTTTCTATCAACTTTATATTTTGGTTCTTTTCTTGTGCTCATTTATTTTGATTATAGAAATATTAGAAAAAACATAGAATGTCAATCAATTAACATATTTTATTTATTTGTTAAATTTTTTATAATTCCAAGAAGAATTTTAATTTCTTTTTCAGTTAATTGTGCTTTATTAAAAATTGCTTTAACATTTCTCATCATTATTTCTTTTTTTTCTTTAGCTTTGAAAAATTGTCTTTTTTCTAAATAACTTTGTAAAACTTTAAAAAAAACAATTAATTCTTTTTTTTTCGCATTTTGTGTTTTGACAAAACTAATTTTAGAGAATTTCAAATTAAATAATTCATAAGCAACCAACAATACGCTTTGTGCTAGATTAAGAGATTTAAAATTTTTATTTAATGGTATTTCAATTATCTTATCACATAATACCATATGCTCATTAGTTAGACCACTTCTCTCCGGCCCAAATAGAATACCGACTTTGGAATTTTTATAATTATTTACAATTTTTACTCCTTGCTTTAAATTAACTACCTCTATATTTAAATCCCTTTTTCTATTGGAAGTTGCGACAACATATTCTAAATCTTTAATTGCTTCTTCTAGATTTTTAAATACTATCGCATTTTTTAAAATTTCATCTGCTTTTGCTGAATTTTTAAATGAAATATTACTAGGTTTCCATTTCTTTTTTTTTATTATTCTTAAATGATGTAGATCAAAATTTAGCATAGCTCTTGCTACTGCACCGATATTTTCTTCTAGTTGCGGTTCTAATAAAATTATTGCGGGAAAAAATTTTTTATTACTTTTCAAAAGCTGATTTAATTTTTGATTTAATTAATTTATAAGTAATGCTTTCTTTTAATGCTATGTATGAAGCATTAATAACATTAGAGGAAACACCGACAGTTGACCAACTTTTTTTGTTTTCATCTGAGCTTTCAATAATAACTCTGGTTATTGCTTTTGTACCTTCATCCGGTGTAAGTATTCTAACTTTATAATCTATTAAATTCATTTTCTTTAAAATAGGGTATGATTTGATTAAAACACCTCTTAAAGCATTATCTAAAGCATTAACAGGGCCATTACCAACTGAATTAGAAAAAGATTCTTTTTTCACTTTAACAACCACGTTTGCTTTAGCAGTATTATTTGTTTTCAGACTATCTTTTAGATCTTTATACTGATTGATAACTTGATAAGACTTTAATCTAAAATAATCTGGTACTTTAGTTAATTCTCTCATTACAAAAAGTTCAAAACTTGCTTCAGCGCCATCATACGAATAACCTTCAAATTCCTTTTTCTTTAATTTTTTAATTAAAGAATTAAGTTTTTTATCATTTACTTTAAAACCAAGTTCTTTTAATTTAATCGACAAACTTGACTTACCTGATTGATCAGAAACAATAATATTTCTTTTATTTCCAACAATTTCCGGCTCAATATGTTCATACGTTTTAGAATGTTTTTGAATACCTGAGGCATGAAGCCCGCCTTTATGTGCAAAAGCAGAGTCGCCAACATATGGAAATGAAGGATTATTCTTTCTTAAAAGTCTTTCATTAATAAATTTTGATATCTTAGTTAAATCTTTTAATTTTTTTTTACTAACTGATGTTTCTAAACCCATTTTTAAAATTAATGTAGGTATAATAGAGGTTAAATTTGCATTTCCACATCTTTCACCTAATCCATTAAAAGTTCCTTGAACTTGTCTTGCTCCTGATCTGACAGCAGCTAGTGTGTTTGCTACTGCATTTTCTGTATCATTATGACAATGAATACCCAATTTATTTCCAGGTATATGTAAAGAAGCTTCTTTTACAATTTCTTCAACCTCACTTGGTAATGTCCCTCCATTTGTATCACAAAGAACTACCCATCTAGCTCCAGAAACATTTGCTGCTTTAATACAATCCAATGTATATTCTTTTTTTGATTTAAATCCATCGAAAAAATGTTCTGCATCAAACAAAACCTCTTTGAAAAATTTTGTAGCAAATTCAATATTATTTTTAATTATTCTTAAATTTTCTTTTTCATCAATATTTAAAGCGTGTTTAACATGAAAATCCCAAGTTTTTCCTACAATGCATATAGTATTTACTTTAAATTTCTTTTTTAATTCATTAAATTTTTTTCTTAAAGAATTAGTATTTTTATTAGTCATTCCAAAAGAAACAAGTTGAGAAAATTTTAATTTAGGAGATGTTTTGAAAAAAGCGGTATCAGTATTGTTAGCTCCTGGCCAACCTCCCTCAATATAATCTAATCCAAATTTATCTAATTCTTTTGCTATTGTAATTTTGTCGCTAAGGCTAAAATCTACACCTTTAGTTTGAGCCCCATCTCTTAATGTGCTGTCATACAAAAATATTTTTTTATTGTTTGTCATACTCTTTTTATTTTACATACTGGAATAGATTTCATTTTATGTAAATTTGGCTCTCTTACTTTGGAATATTTTTTAAAATACTTGCTCTTAGAATTTTTCATCGCTTCTTCTATATTTTCATAAGATAGACCTAATTGATGCTCATCACTGCGTCCATCATCCCAAAGTCCATCACTTGGAACTGCGTCTATTATTTGTTTAATTATTCCTAATTCCCTTCCCATTTCCCAAACTTCAGTTTTTGTGCAATCTCCTATTGGAGAAATATCTACTCCGCCATCTCCATATTTAGTATAAAATCCAACTCCAAAATCTTCTACTTTATTTCCTGTGCCAACTACTAAGCCATTATGGCTTTGAGCTATTTGGTATAATGTTGTCATCCTTAGTCTAGCACGAGAATTTGCTAAGCCATGCAAACTATTAAAATTCGATAACGCAATTTGAAAATCTTTAAAAATAGTATCAAGAGGAATAATAATGGTTTCAATATTTTTAAAATTTTTTTTTAACCACTCTTGATGTTTTAAACTTAAATTGTGTTGTTCTTTATTTTGCTGAATAGGCATTGATACTGCAAATGTTTTTTTTCCTGTCATTGCACAAATTGTACTAACAACAGATGAATCAATACCTCCAGATACTCCTACAACCAGGGAGTTTGCTGGTTTTGGCATAGAATTACAATACTTCAATATCCATTCTTTAATATATTCTATTTTCCTTGATACTTTCATTTAATGAAAATTATAAAGTATAAAAATTAAAAAAAAATTCTAATTGTTAGCAATAATATTTTTTTTTTGACTATTTTTTTCTTCTCTAATTTTTTTAAGTGCTTCTGCAGTTAAAAATGCCATTTCTAGTGCTTGAGAAGCATTAAGACGCGGGTCACAATGAGTTCTATAGCGATCACCTAGTTTCTCGTCAGAAATTTCTTGTGCTCCACCAGTACATTCAGTCACTTCTTGTCCAGTCATTTCAAAATGAACTCCACTTGCAATAGTGTTTTCTGATTTATGAATATCAAAAAATATTTCTACTTCTTTTAAAATATTTTTAAATGGTCTAGTTTTATAATTAGTTGAAGATTTAATTGTATTAGCATGCATAGGATCACAAAACCAATTAACATTTTTTCCTTCACTTTTTATTTTTTTTAATAATTGTGGAAGTATTTTAGAAATATTATCATGCCCCAGTCTTGTTATTAAAGTCAATCTACCTTTTTCATTATTAGGATTTAATTTATCAATTAATTTTAATAAATCATCAACGCTTAACGTTGGACCAACTTTTATACCTATTGGATTAGCTAAGCCACTTAAAAAGTTTATGTGAGCTCCTTTTATATCTCTTGTTCTGTCTCCAACCCATAACATATGTGCAGAACAGTCATACCATTTTCCAGTTGTACTATCTATTCTTGTAAGAGCTTCTTCATAAGAAAGAAGTAGGCTTTCATGTGATGTAAATAATTTCATTTCTCTAATTTCTGGAACTGTATCAGAATTAATTCCGCACGCTTCCATGAAAGAAAGTGACTCTGTAATTTGATTAGCAATTTCTTTATATTTTTCACCTTGTGGACTTTTATCTACAAATCCTAAATTCCATCTATGAACTTGATTAAGATCTGCATAACCACCCTGTGAAAGAGCTCTTAATAAATTTAATGTTGAAGCAGACTGATTATACGCTCTAATCATTCTACTTGGGTCAGGAGTTCTAGACTCAACAGTGAAATCTAATCCATTTATAATATCTCCTCTATATGAATCTAATTCCTTACCATCTTTTTTTTCTGTTGGTTCTGATCTTGGTTTAGCAAATTGTCCCCCTAATCTACTTAGTTTTATAACAGGTAAAGATGCCCCAAAAGTTAAAATGACAGACATTTGCAATAATACTCTTAATGTATCTCTTATATAATTTGGATGAAAATCAGCAAAACTCTCTGCACAATCACCGCCTTGCAAAACAAAACATTTTCCTTCAGATGCATCCGCAAGATATTGCTGTAGTTTTCTAGATTCACCTGCAGATACTAAAGGAGGTAAATTCTTTAGAGTTTTCTCTGTATTTTCCAAAGCCTTTTTATCAGGGTATTCAGGTACCTGCACTATAGGCTTTTTTCTCCAATCAGTCGGTTTCCATTTATTAGTCATATCAAAATTCTATATTTTATTAGTGATATAATTAATAATATAAGTAAATTATTCAATTTATTTTATTTTTTATTGAGCGGATCATCATCTTTTACCCAATTTTCAAGGGATTTTTCATATAAATTGAAGTCCCTACCATTGTGCAATGTAAAGGTAACATACTGATTTTCCTTTTTTATACCAAAAAACTGGTTTACCCCTTTTACATAACATTTTACTAATTTCCTTCTTTGCTTTACAGATCTTCCAATCCTTATATCTAAATTCATAAAACAAACACTTTCATTTTGTTTAACTCTTCCTAAATTTAATGAATCTTTTCCAAGCTCTCTTAAACTAATAGCAACATGATCTGTCCCAGTCTTCATTATTTTACCGAAATTATCTCTTATATACTGAGAGAATTTTTTTTTATCTTTAGAATTTAATTTTTTATTTATATCGAATTGTAAATGAGGCATTATTTTAAATCTATTCCACGGTGACTGACTTTGCAAGATTTCTTGGTTGGTCTACATCTGTTCCTTTATGAACTGCTGTATGATAAGCAATTAATTGAACTGGTATGGAATAAAGAATTGGAGAAATTATTTCATGAGTCTCCGGTAAGCATATAGTTATTATTTTTTTGTTATTTATTTTTTTAATTCCTTTTTTATCGCTTATAAAAATTATTTTTGCTCCTCTCGATAACAATTCTTCCACATTGCTTATCGTTTTATCAATTAATTGATCTGATGGTGCTATAACAATAACCGGGACTCCTTTTTCAACCAAAGCAATGGGGCCGTGTTTTATTTCTCCAGCTGGATACCCTTCTGCGTGTATATATGAAATTTCTTTTAGTTTTAACGCACCTTCAAGAGCTACTGGATAGCTAGTTCCTCTTCCTATATATAAAACATTTTTTGCATTCTTTATGCTTATTGCTGTTTTATGAAATATATTATCCATTTTTAGAATTTTACTAATTTGTCCAGGTGCTTCTAATAAGGCATTAGATAATTTATTCATTTCATTTCTTCCAATTGTTTTATTAAAGTTAGCCATAAATAAGGTCAGTGTTCCTAAAGCTACTAATTGCGTAGTAAATGCTTTTGTTGAGGCAACGCCAATTTCTGGACCTGCATGAGTTTCTATGACATTGTTTGACTCTCTAGCAATACTACTTTCTGCACTATTAATTATCCCTAATGTTTTGCCTTTTTGTTGATTAAAGTACCTTAGTACAGCTAAAGTATCTGCAGTTTCCCCTGATTGTGATAGAAAAACACCTAAACTATTTTTTATATTAATAATATTTCGATATCTAAATTCTGATGCTATATCAACTTCAGTTTTAATATTTGCATATTTTTCGAGCCAATATTTTCCAATAAGTGAGGCATGGTAGGAAGTGCCGCATGCGGCAATATAAATTTCTTTTGTTTTTTTAATTTTTTTTGCAAAAGATGGAATTAATAATTTCTTTTTTTTTGTATCTATAAAATATTTTAATGCATCTCCAATGACTGCTGGTTGCTCAAAGATTTCTTTTTGCATAAAATGATTATAGCCACCCATTTTAATTTTATTATTTGCTAAAGAAGTAATGGTTATTTTTCTTTTAACTTTTTTTCCATTTTGATCATAAACTTTAAAATCTTTCGAAGTAATTTCTGCAATATCGCCTTCATTTAAATAACATAATTTTTGTGTTAACGGTGCCAATGCAATACTATCGGATCCAATATAATTACAATTTTTTCCCTTACCAATTGCAAGAGGGCTTCCTCTTTTAGCACAGATTAAATAATTATTAATACCGGAAAATATAATTCCTAGTGCAAACGCACCTTCGACTTTTTTTAATGCTGTAACAGTTGCTTTTAAGGGGGATAGTTTTTTTTTTAAAAAAAAACTAATTAAATGTGCAATAACTTCAGTATCAGTGTCAGATTCAAAAATAATTTTATTTTTTTCCAAGTTTCTTCTTAATTCATCATAATTTTCTATTATCCCATTATGAACTACAGCAACATCTCCACTTGAATGCGGGTGGGCATTGGTTCTACTTGGAGTGCCATGAGTTGCCCACCTAGTATGTCCTATTCCAACATTGCCTTTAATTGGATTCTTTTTTAATAATCTTTTTAAATTTTCTATTTTTCCTAGTGATCTTCTTCTATCAATTTTTCCATTTAATAATGTAGCAATACCTGCTGAGTCATAACCTCTATACTCTAATCTTTTCAAACCTTCTATTAATAAAGATGAAACTTTGTTGTGACCTATTACACCAATAATTCCGCACATAGTTTATTTTTTCCTATTTTTTTTATAATTTGGATATATTTTCTGTTCATTTCTTTCGACAGCTAAAGCATTTTTCTTTACTGATTGTGTTATAACGCTTCCAGCACCTACTATGCTGCTTTTATTTAATTTTACTGGTGCAACTAATGAAGAATTTGAACCTACAAATACGTTATCCTCAATCGTAGTTTTGCTTTTTTTTATACCATCATAATTACAGGTAATAACCCCTGCACCAATATTTACATTATTACCAATATCGCTGTCTCCTAAATAAGATAGGTGGTTTATTTTTGAATTCTTTCGTATATGCGTTTTTTTGATTTCTACAAAATTACCAATATGGCTATTTGGACCTATCACTGTTCCAGGTCTTAATCTGGCAAAAGGACCTATAATTGCATCATCTAAAATTTTTACTCCTTCAATATGAGAAAAAGCTTTTATATGAACATTATTTTTAATTATTACATTTGGACCAAAAAACACATTTGGTTCAATAACTACATCTTTACCTATTTTTGTATCATAATTAAAAAAAACACTTTTTGGGTCTAACAATTTTACACCAGCAGAAATAAATTTTGATCTTAGAACATTTTGAAAATATTCCTCAGCAACTGCTAACTCTTGTTGTGTATTAACACCTAAAGTTTTTAAAAAATCTGACTTTATATAGTCTACTTTAAAATTATTCTTATTTGCCAAATCAACGATATCAGTTAAGTAATATTCTTTTTTTTTATTTTTTGATTTAATTTTTGTAATTAATTTTTTCAAAACTTCACTTTTTAATAAAAAAATACCAGAATTACATAATTCAATATTTTTTTGATTCATTGTTGCATCTTTAAATTCAACGATTTTTTCTACTTTATCTTCATCATTTAATATAATTCTGCCATATTCATTTTTTGTATTAGTATTAAGAGCAAGTAAAACAATATCCGAATTCTGTTTTTTTTTTAAATCAATCATATTTTTAATAATTGTTTCATCAATAAAAGGATTATCTGCATAAAGTATTAGGATATCTTGATTTGATTTTGAATAAAATTTTTTACTAGATAAAACAGCATTTGCAGTGCCTAGAGGTTTTGTTTGAAAAGAAAAACTAATTTTTTTATATTCATTTCTTAATTGATTTAATTTAGGACTAATTACTACATTGATATTTTTTTTACTAACTAATTTTTCTATGTTATCTAAAACATGTTGAAAAATTGTTTTACCCCCAATTGTGTGTAGTATTTTAGGTTTTGATGATAGTATTCTTTTACTCTCCCCAGCAGCTAAAATAATTGTTTTAAGAGAGTTGTTAATCATATATAAATAAGATTATTTTGAAAAAAATTAGAAAATTGCCCCTATTAATAATTAAATAAATATCATATTTTTGAAATTATTTTACAATACACATTTTGTAACCCAAAGTTTCATATTATTTTAAGTTATGGATACAAAAAAAATATTAATTAACTCATTTAAAATTGGTTTAGAAGCTGTTAAACCTATCAATATAATTAAAAAAAGTTTGCCAGAACCGCCAAAAGGTAGAACGTTTGTTATTGGCGCAGGAAAAGCTTCAGCATCTATGGCAAAAGCTATTGAAATTAATTGGCCAAAAAATTTACCATTAAATGGAAGCGTTATAACAAGATATAAGCATTCTGTAAAAACTAAAAGAATCAAAGTTTATGAATCTGGTCATCCAATGCCAGATACAGCAGGAATGAAAGCAGCAAATAATTTTATCAGTAATATCAAAGATTTAAATAGTAATGATTTGCTTTTATGTTTAATTAGTGGTGGTGGGTCCAGTCTAATGTCAGTCCCTCAAAAAGGTTTAAATATGAATGATTTAAGACATGTTACGAAAGAATTATTAAATAGTGGTGCAGAAATTAGTGAAATAAACACAGTAAGAAAACATTTATCTAAAACTCATGGTGGTAAAATACCCATGTATACTAAGGCAAAAATCGTTTCTCTAATAATCTCAGATGTTACAGGAAATAAAATTACAGATATAGCATCTGGACCTTGTTGTCCTGATCCAACTACTTTTAAGAATGCAATTCAAATTTTAGAAAAATATAAAATTAAAAACAAAAAAATTTCTGAATATTTGAAAAAAGGATTAAAAGGAAGAATTGCTGAAAACCCAAAAAAAAATAATCCGATTTTTAAAAATGTTAAAAATATTTTATTAGCATCAGGTAAAGATATGCTAAAGAATGCAGAACTCTTTTTAAAAAAAAATAAAATTCAAACTCTTAACTTAGGAGATAATATTAAAGGTGAATCTCGTAAAGTAGCTATAGAGCATGCAAAAAAAATATTAAAAATTAACAAGAAAAAATTTGCAATAATATCAGGCGGTGAGACTACTGTTACTGTAAGTGGATCTGGTAAAGGTGGCAGAAATTCTGAATACGCGTTATCTTTATTCAATCAAGTCAAAGATACTGAACACATTTCTGTCATTGCATGTGACACTGATGGTATAGATGGATCTGAAAATAACGCCGGAGTTTATTTTGATAATAAAACAATAAAAAAAGCAGAAAAATTATCTTTATATCCTGAATTTTTTTTAAAAAAAAACGATTCCTATAGTTTTTTTAAAAAACTTAATTCTTTGATACATACGGGTCCAACTTTAACTAATGTTAATGACTATAGAGTTGTTATAAAAATATAGTTTAAAAATCGCCTAAAATAACATTGCTTGGTTTGCCAGCAACAAAATTCTCTATATTATTAATTAATTGATCAGACAAGATTTGCATTGCCTCCATACTTGCCCAAGACACATGGGGTGTTAGTATAAAATTTGGTCTCTTAATTATTTTAAAAAAAGGATGGTCATCTGGAATAGGTTCTTTGGTAACAACATCAAACGCAGCTCCTGATATATAACCTTTTTCAATAGCTTCAACAAGATCTTCTTCTTTAACAAGACCGCCTCTAGCAGTGTTAATTAAAATAGGTTTTTTTTTCATTTTTTTAAATTCTGGTAAAGAAATCATATTTTTTGTTTGTGGCAATAATGGAGAATGAAGTGTTATAACATCGCTAGTTTCCAAAACTTTCTCCCATGGTGTATACATAGGCCCTAAGCCTTTAACTCCTTTATGTGCAGCAAATAAAATATTCATGTTAAATCCTCTAGCAATATCCGCCACTCCTTGTCCAATAGCACCCTCTCCAATTATTCCAAGTGTACTATTATGTAATTCTCTAATTTCATGATTAAAAAAACAAAATTGATCGGCTTTTTTCCATTCACCCTTGATAACGTCTTCTTTATAACCAATTATACCTCTTCTCAAAGCTAGGATTAATGCAAATGTGTGTTCTGGCACTGTTGTAATTGCATAACCTCTTATATTTGAGACTATAATATTATTATCTTTACAATACACTTTGTCTACAACATCAGTTCCTGTTGCTGCGACTGCAATCATTTTCAAATCAGGCAACTTCTTAAGATTTTCCTCTCTCATTGGAACTTTATTTATGATAGCAATTGTAGCTCCTTTAAGTCTTTCTAAAATCAATTTATTGTCATTATGATTTGTGTAATCAAAATCAATCCATTCGTGATCAAATTTTGGTTTTCGAACAACAATATTTTTTTCAATTGTTGCTCTATCTAAAAAGACTATTTTATGTTTCATCTAAGATATTAAAATTAATCATTTGGTAAGGCAGGAGCTGTTTCTCTATAATATTCCTCAGCTGCTGCTATTCCGCTTCCTGGTTTAATATCAATACCAACATCACGCATTGCCATTTCTGCTCCAGAGATTGCCCCTAAACACATTAGTTCATTTAAATCTCCTAAGTGTCCAATTCTAAAAACTTTACCTGCAACATTAGACAAACCTGCTCCTAAAGCTAAATTATATTTAAGATACGCAGCTTTAATAACATTTGCTGAATCAAATTCTTCTGGTACATAGATAGCTGTTACTGTATCTGATTCCCATTTCTTTTCTTTTGCGCAGAGTTTTAAGCCCCAACCCTTTACTGCAAGCCTAACACCTTCAGCAAGTCTATGATGTCTTTTAAAAACATTCTCTAATCCTTCTTCGTTAATCATATTTAATGATTCTCTAAGACCATATAAAATTCCAAGAGCTGGTGTGTATGGAAACCAACCGTCAGCATTTGTATTTAACATATCTTCAAATGCAAAATAACATTTTTTAAATTTTGAAGTCTTAGAAGCTTCTAATGCTTTTTTACTTACACATAAAATTCCTACTCCTGCAGGTAGCATTAAGCCTTTTTGTGAACCTGTAACTGCACAATCCACGCCCCATTTATCAAACTCAAAATTTATACTAGCAATTGAACTAACGCCATCGACAAATAATAATGCTGGGTGTTTTGCATCATTTAATATTTTTCTGACTCCCTCAATATCACTTGTAACCCCTGTTGCTGTCTCATTATGACATGCAAGAACTGCTTTGATTTCTTTATTTTTATCATTTTTTAGATGTTCTGCATATTTTTCTAAAGGGACGCCTTCTCCCCATTCAACTTCAATATCAATAACATCCAAACCTAGCCTCTTACACATATCCATCCATAACATGCTAAATTGTCCAAATCTTGATGTAAGAACCTTATCTCCTGGTGATAGAGTATTAAGTAAACTTGCTTCCCATGAACCAGTACCACTTGATGGCCACATAATAACTGTTCCATCTTTAGTCTTAAAAATTTTTTTCATATCTTCATAGAGAGGTTTTGTAAATTTTGGAAAATTAGCTCCTCTTTGATCTTCCATAGTGGTTGTCATTGCACGTATTACTCTTTCTGGAATATTCGTTGGTCCCGGAACATGAAGAAAATGTCTACCATTTAGCATAAGAAATCCTTTTAAAAATAATTAATAAAAATAAAATATAAAAAATAAAATATAAAAAACAATAATTATAATGAAATTTTTTTTAAAAAATATTGTATTTAATAAACATATCAAATACAAGAAATACAACATTAAATTTCTTAATTCTATTGTAAATTTTATTTTACAAAAATCATTCTCAGAAGTTTTAAATGTTAAAAAACCAATATTTATAGGTAAAAAGAATAATTTTAATATTAAGAAATTTGGAATAAAAATTTATTCACAAAATGATGAGGACGGTATTATTTTATATATACTCAAACATATAGGGATTAAAACGAAAAAATTTGTAGAAATAGGTGTCGAAAATGGAACTGAATGTAATACAACAAACTTATTAAAAAATTTTAACTGGAAAGGAGTCCAAATTGAAGGTAATAAAATATTATATAGTGATGCAAAAATACAATTAAAAAAAATTCTAAAAGAAAAAATAAAAAATTTAAAATTATTAAATATTTTTATTACTAAAAAAAATGTTAATAAAATTTTAAAAAATAATTGTGGGAAAGAAGTAGATTTATTATCTATAGACATAGATGGAAACGATTTCTGGATTTGGAAATCAATAAAATGCATAAAACCAAGATTGGTAATTATTGAATATAATTCTTTTTTTGGACCCAAATTATCATGTACCATTCCTTATAATGCTAAATTCATTTGGGATTATAAAAATAAAAGATCTTATTATGGAGCTTCTTTAAAAGCACTGGAAAAACTAGGAAAACAAAAAAAATATACACTAGTCGGGATTGATAGAAATGGTGTAAATGCGTTCTTTGTAAGAAATGATCTTTCAAAAAAAATAAATCTTAAATCAAAAAAAATTAATGATATTTTTATCGATAATAAAAGAGAAGCAAAAAAATACGGTGAATATCTAACTTGGCGTAAAAAGCTTTTGTTAGAAGATTTAATTAAAGTGTAAATTTATTTATACAATTGATCATTACAATTGTCTTTACTTTTACATTTGCATATAACTCCACCAATCCCTAAAGCTTCTATATCAATTTCGGAATTATTTTTTAAATAACAAAAAGATACTTTTGATACAGGACTTTTTAATTTCCCAATAACAATAAATTCATCGTGTTCTGTAATAGTTAACTCTTTACTTGGTTCTAACTCAATTGTTTTACCTAATTTTTTACAACTTATACTTAAATAAAACCCAGGATCAGTTGGCATACTAAACATTAATTTTTTTAACATAATAGGTTCTGGTTGGCAGCTTTTATCAACAAGAAATAGAAATAAAGGACCCCCAGCTTTATTGTTAATTACACTTCCTGCAAAAACAGGGTTAAATAAAAATAAAAAGAATACAAAAATTAAATAAAAAGTTCTCAATATATTTTGGTACATTTAATTAAAAATATTTTATATTAAAAATATATTTTAAATTAATAAAAAAAACAAATGACATCAATAAAAAAAATCCTTATTGATTTATGTGAAATGCCTGAACACTTAAGAGGTATATCAGAAGAAATTTTATTAAATAAATACAACAAAAAAATTTTAGATAAAGCATTAAAAGAAAAAATTATTAAAATAAGAAAATGGCATGATGGTCCAGGAAAAATAATAATTCCTACAGAGAAGGGTTTAAATTTATATAAAAAGAAATGAAGATAAATGTTTTTGGATTTTACAAAATTAAAAAATTTTGCAATCTTAAGAAGCAAAAAGATTTATTGCAAAAATTTTTTTCTAAAAGTTCGATCAAGGGCATTGTCATACTTTCTCCTGAAGGAATAAATGGAACAATAGCTGGTCAAAAGAATAATCTTGATAAATGTATTATTTATATTAAAAAAATGTTCAATATAAAAGAATTTGACAGTAAAAACTTTTCTAAAGTTAATTATTTACCATTCAATAAACCAAAAATAAAAATTAAGAAGGAAGTTATTCCAATTGGGGTAAAATTAAAATCTTCAGAAAAAAAAGGAAATCAATATGTTGAACCAAATGACTGGAATCAATTTATCAAAAAAAAAGATGTCTTGATAATTGATGTTAGAAAACCTATAGAATTTAAATTAGGAACTTTTAAAAATGCAATCGATCCTGGGGTAAAGAATTTTAGACAGTTTCCATCTTTTTTCAAAAAATTAAAGAAAAATACAAAAATTGCAATATTTTGTACAGGTGGGATAAGATGTGAAAAAGCTGCAAATTTTTTGCAAAAAAAAGGTTTTCAAGAAATTCACCAATTAAAAGGGGGGATTTTAAATTATTTAAATAAAATTAAAAAAAATAAAAGTCTTTGGAAAGGTGAATGTTTTGTATTTGATAAAAGAGTAAGTTTAAAACATAAATTAATTCCTGGAAATTATATTATTTGTAGCGCTTGTAGAACGCCAGTTTCTCCAAAAGAAGTAAATTCAAAAAAATATGTTGAAGATATTTCCTGTCCTAATTGTTACGATAAATTAACAAAAAAAAAGAAGGACAAACTTTTAATGAGAAAACAACAAAAAAATTTTTTAAAATATAATCTAAAATAAATGGAAATAAATAAATTTCAAACTATTGAATTGTGTAAAATTGCATGGAAAGCAGGAGAAAAAATTTTAGACATATATTCAAGAAAATTTAAAATTTTTAAAAAAAAAGATAGCTCTCCGGTAACAATTGCAGATCTGCAATCAGAAAAAATAATAATAAATGGTTTAAAAGAAATTTTTAACAATCCAATTATTTTCTCTGAAGAAAGTAACAATAAAAATAAAAAAAAATTAAAAAATTTTTGGTTAGTTGATCCTTTAGATGGAACTAAAGAATTTATTAAAAAAAATGGTGAGTTTACAGTTAATATAGCATTTATTAAAAACAACAAGCCTTCTTTTGGAATAATTTATGCACCAAAATTAAGAAAAACATACGTCGGAACAAGCAAAAATGCGTATAAAATAATTAATCGAAAAAAATTTAAAAAAATTATACCAAAAAAAACACCGGTCAAAACTATGATAATAAGTCGTTCACATTCTACAAAGAATGAGTGTGAGAAACTAAAAAAAAAATATAATATTGAAAAAATTTTGTTTCTTGGAAGTTCTTTAAAATTTTGTTATATAGCTGAGGGTATTGCTCATATTTATCCAAGATCTGGAATAACTTTTGAATGGGATACTGCTGCAGGACATGCAATTATAAAAGGTGCGGGGGGAAAAATAGTAACAAATAAAGGTAGGGAATTAAAGTATGGAAAAAAGGATTTTAAAAATACAAATTTCGTAGCAAAAGTTCTTTAATGGAAATTATTAATTCTAATACTAAAGGAATCAATCAAGCAGTAAAAAAAATCTTGGAAGGTGAAATTATTTTTATTCCAACAGATACGGTTTATGGAATAGCAGCTAATCCTTATAATAATGAGGCTATTAAAAAAATATTCGCAATAAAAAGAAGACCTTTAAGTAGTTCTTTAGTCTTATTATGTTCAAATCTCAAAATGGCAAAAAAATATGCTGTCTTTAATAAAATAGCTAATAATTTGGTAAAAGATTTTTGGCCAGGACCTTTAACTTTAATTTTAAAAAAAACTACTCACTCTAAAATATCAAAAAAATGGCTTTCTAAAAACAATTCCATTGGTATTAGAATTCCTGATCATAAAGTACCAAAAAAAATAATAGATAAATGTAAATTTCCCATTTTTTGCACAAGTGCCAACATATCTGGAAAAAAAAGTTCAAGAGATATAAAAGATATTATTAAAAATTTCAAAAATGAAAAAATAACTGTAATTAATGGTGGAAATACTAAATTTAAAA
>Ga0310344_10000408_pt1 | contig 34356 bp, 31 predicted proteins | sample HC15DNA20200_MG_FD_203801 | JGI IMG/M metagenome (GOLD analysis project Ga0310344, IMG submission 203801) | Marine microbial communities from station ALOHA, North Pacific Subtropical Gyre - HC15-DNA-20-200_MG | ecosystem: Environmental > Aquatic > Marine > Oceanic | place: Pacific Ocean: North...
CATCAGATGTAACTCTGCCGGGATTTTTCTCCATTGCAACAGCGGCCGCACTGACAACTGTGTTGCTGTGGGGAGGTTCCTCAATGGTAACTAAACTGGGTACTCAATCCATGGATGGTTTTAGTCTGGGAGTGCTTAGGGTTATAGCTGCTGGCCCTTGTGCGCTAGTTATAATAGGTATAATGAGGTTACGGATCCCTTGGCATTATGGAAGTAGAATTCACTTTTGTGTAATCTCTATAATGGCGACGCTTGGAACCATTATATTTACCCTAGGCGTTCAGTACACAACGGCAGGCCATGCAGTTGTTGCCAGTTCAGCAACCGCAATTTTTACAGGTCTAATTGAGGCCGGCTTTCGGCGTCAATGGCCTAGTTCCAGATGGTGGACAGGCATAACTGTTGGATTTTTTGGGGCACTTATATTAATTTCTGAATCACTGGGGTTAGGAATAAGTCAAGCCACTTGGTATGGTGACCTACTCTGCATGCTAGGTGCTTTTTGTGGGTCATTTGGCTTTTATCTAGGTGGCCGCATGTCAATAATTTATGGAGCTAAGACCGTAAGTTTATGGAGTGTTGTTTTTGCTTGTATGCTTTTAATTCCTGCTTTAATAATTTCTGTTCCATCTGAAGAAATATCAGAGATATCTTTACTTGGCTGGGGAGTTATATTTTATCTTGCTGCTGGAGCATCCGTTATAGCGAGCATGACCTGGCTGTATGCTTTGTCGCGTGGCGGCATCGGACGCATGGCTGTATGGCAATTTGCTTTACCAATAGTCGGTGTTACGCTCGCATGGATCGTCCTTAAAGAACCTATAACTTTTCTGCTTTTAGCATCAATCGCAGTTATTTTAATAGGAATAGCTCTAGTTCAGGCAGAAAAACCCGATCTTAATGTTTTAAATGGAACAAAGAAAAGGTAGGACTTTCTCCAAAGTACCCTGAGGATTTTCTTCAACGTAGAAATGACCTCCATCGACAAACTCTACCTGAACACCGGGCAAATACTCTTCCAAATTCATATAATTTTCAACTGGCATAGGTGGTTCGTCCGAACCTTGCAAAATAAGTATTGGCATTTTCCACTCTGGGATCAGTCTTGTTCTGCGATCGATCCAATCTTTGCGGAAAGTAGAAGACTGAAAATAGCGCTCCACAGCCAAACCTACTCCTTGTCTTGAAAATTCTTGAACCGCTAGCTCTATATAAGGACGAGGAATAGGATATTTACAGGTCCAACTATAGATATAGCTAATCATTCTTAGGGGGTCCTGTAATATTTCACGAGTTTCTATTTTGGATAAGATATGTTCCTGAGGCGACAAATCAGGATGGTAATGTACAAGATGTTGCGAGCCCCTTATCCATCGATTAATTCTTTTAGTATGTTTAGCTGCAATAAAATCGGCCTGCACAGTACCTCTATCATGGCTAAACATAGAAAAACGATCTATTCCAATTGTGTTAAGAAGGGACACCACTTGTTCCGCGACCCCTTCATGACGATAGTCGCCTCTTTCTTTGTGTGATTGACCATAACCTTTCAAATCTAGGGCAATACATCTGAACCTTTTGGCAAGTTCAGGTAGAATAGGCATAAACATTCTCCACGATTGAGGAATACCATGTAGTAATAATAAAGGCTCTCCTGTGCCTGCTTCGACATAATGCCAGCGAATCATTTCACCTTCCCCAGGAGCCTCCACAAATCTATGTTTCACAATTATCCCATTAACATCTTCAAGATCTCCATCTAAATTATTTGGTAAAGGAGCAACTCCGTCACTGCCAATTGATTCAAGCGTAGTTATCAATTCAGAATTTTGGTGCCCCTCAATAAGCAGTTTTCTTGCTTCTTTACTTATGGGTCGATAGTCATGCCTCAATTTTATCTCCTGAATAACCTGTAATATTACTATTATAATATTGTACACAAGTTAATAAAAATGGGTCTAGAATGTTTTGACCAAACTATAAAATAAAGAGGTAACAAGCTATGTCGATAACGGTAACTGTAATGTACCCGAATACCCCTGGTTCTAATTTTGATCTAGACTACTACCTGACTAAACATAAAGAGTTAGTCGGAAAAACAATGGGCTCCAGTATTACCAGTATGAAAGTGATAAAGGGGTTGGGAACACCAGACCCAGAAGCTTCTGCTCCTTTCCAAATAATGGCCATAATAGAATTTGAAAGCCTAGAAGCGTTACACATAGCCATGACTGAACATTCAGCAGAAGTCATGGGAGACATCCCTAACTTCACTGATATAAAACCTATTGTTCAATTCAGTGAAAATTTGAACTGAAGATAAAAAAATAACCTTCTTTTTCAGAATCTTTTTCTTCTAATATAAAACTTTACTTAAAATTATTTAACATTATTAGAAAACCTTAAAAGGACCATTCATGTCATGTGGAGAATCGATGTGACTATGTTTCTAAAATCAAAAATAAAAAAAATACTTTTGATTAGTTTTTTTTTCATGCTGTTTATAGAAGTTTGTTCGGCTTCTGATAGCCTAAATGGTAAAGCCCTCTTATGCAGTTCTCCTTCTTATTTTGGCGTTATATTCAAAAATGGAAAAACAATAAATTACCAAATCATCGGATACGAAATAAAAATTTCACGACCCTATTTTTACCACCTAAAAGGGGCCTCCAAAATAGAAATGAGACATGTCACGGGAAGATACGAATTGTTAAATAGAGAGACACTAAAGTGGGGTAATAGTCATTGTTCTCTCTCTTCGCGGGAAGAAATTAAAAAAATACTTGGGGCAATTATAAAGAAAGCAAAATCAAAAAATAAGTTTTAAACTAAGACATATTCGAGGAGAAATTACATGCCGTTTTATGTTGTCAAGGAAATGTCAAAAAGAAACCCAGATGAAAACCCTAATATGATTCTACAGGAAGCAACCGGTGAATTTATGAAAGCAGGTATAGTCACCAAACCTGAAGGAGAAGGCTCAGGTCTGCATATGCATCCCAACGAGGAGCAGTGGACACTAATAATAGAGGGTAAACTGCACTACATATTAGGCGACGAAGAAAAAATCGTCGAACGGGGTGATATCGTGCATATTCCTCGAAATGTTAATCACAGAAGTAGAGCCATTGGCGGATCAGCAGTATTCTTCACTGTCAAAAGCCCAGCAGGAAGTGGTGATTTACAACAGGACTATAATGCTGTCGCAGGCAAAGAAGCGATAGACGCGGAAAACAACTACGATAAGGCAGTACAAAATTTGACTGATAAAGCTTAGCTAAGTTAGGAAGCGATAACCTTCATAGAAGGGAGTGGAGCGTTCTTCAAAACAACTTGAACGTCAATAAGTGTCGCACATTTTGCACAACATATTTGACGCAAGTGAAAACGTCCATGATCGTAATCTTCCCCTCTTACTGGACCAGCCGCGCTTAGTGACGACCGTATTTCAACTAAATAATCGAGTAAATTATCCTCTTTGCTACACAATTCATGCTGACAGTTCGAACAAAAGACACTTTTTCCTGTGTCATCTATATACAGAACATCCCCAAATTTCATTTTTGGGGGTCCATTTAGTACCATCATCGATTTTTTTGAATTAATTGAGGTCGCTGCGTTAAGGCGATCCTCGCGGATTCTCTGACGACATTCCTTGGTTGCCAAGCCATCAACTGTCCCGTCATCATTTAAAACAACGCCATAGATTCTATGAGCGCTGTCTTTTGAAACTGCACCCCTTAATACATCGGTTGCACAAGAAATTTCATCTCTCAAAAGCGGATCCCCATAACCCCCGCCAGCTTGCCAGCAATGATGCCAAACATCACCAGTATTTATAGAAACTCGTTCATGCTTGCTTCTCATTATTTCCCTAGTACCAACTATTTCATCCAAATAAGAAGGTAGATTTTTCCCTTTTTCCAGTCTCTGAAATATATCAGAATCTAAAAGACGCCCGATTAAAATTGCATTACCCGGCATGCCACCAGCTAAACCTATGGCATTAGGCATTTCAGCTCCCGTTCCAGCAAAAAGACCAACTAGATCATTTTCGGGAGGTTCATAAGCCGTGTAAGCCAATTCGCCCGAGCGCCCCCCTCTGAACTTTCCGGCTCCTCCAGAATCACATAAATGTCGGCGATATAAATATAATACTGGGTATTCACTTTCCTGATCTTCGATATTGGGCATGTTTGGTGTTGTATTGAAAACAATCCCAGATGTGTCCACTCCATCAGCATACGTGCGAGCCCCTCCTCCTCCTCCAAAATGGCTCATCTCTGTTGCAGCGAAAGAAAAGCCATGTTGGCTGGTCCCCGCAAAAATAGGTGCCATAGAAGTGCCTGACCAAACTGCCATAGCTTCTTGCTGATAACCTTCACTTGCCAAAAGCATTTGTGATAAGCAGCGCCAAGATGCATCTATAGTGACAATCACACCTGAAATAGTTGCCATCGCACATGGAGCCGGATATGAGCAGTTATTAACCGTGCCAACCTCAGAAACAATATCTATACAGTCGCGAATGCCTCTATTCCATGGAATATCCCAACAAAGGTTTATATAAACAGCGGAAAGAACAGCAGCTTGTAATCCTGAGTAAGTACAGTTGATAAGCCCTTTTGCGTTAGGACTAGTGCCCGAAAAATCAAAAGTTAAACTTTTACCGGTCTTAGTTAAAGTACAAACTATCTGATAGATCTTATCTTCATGTCCATCATGGTCAATGTATTGTACCTCTCGCCATTCTCCATCAGGTAATTCTTCAAGACGATCTCGTAATTTCTCAGACGAAAACTCGATTGAGTGCTCCATGGTCATTTTTAGTGCCCCAATCCCCCATTCATCTATAAGACCTAATATTCTTTCACGCCCAGCAGTCAGACAAGCAACCTGTCCCCTCACATCCAAGCCAACCAAAGGATCTCTTACTTGATTAATTATCCACTCAAGTACATCTTCACGAAGTTGCCCTTTATCAACGAGTTTCACTGGAGGCATCCTTAAACCTTCTTGATGAATATCGACGGCCTTAACTGAAAAGCCTCCTGGATCCATCCCGCCAGTATCAAGTTGATGGCCTGAAGCGCCAACCCAAGCAACTAGTTTTTCTTCGTAAAATATTGGAGACACGGTGGCAAAATCAGGAGCATGAATAGCCCCCATATAAGGATCATTACATATAAATATGTCCCCATCTTTTAACTCTCCAAATTGAGAGCTATTAAGGGTCGACTGAACAATTAGTGGCAACACATTGCCCTGCGTTACTATATAAGGACCGACAGAAACTAATCCGCCTTCCTTATCCATAATAGCTGAAGCCGCATCATTACCAGTAATCAAAACATTCGAACCAGAACAACGCATATAATTAATACCCATTTCCTCAGAAATGGTTAGTAAACGATGATTTAAAACCTCAAATGTGACGGGATCAAACACAGAAGAAGATGGAGTATTCATAGCGAAGCCTACGTTATTATTTCTGTTATGTGAATATTACCAAACTTATCAACATCGCCCTGCCAACCCGAGAGAATGACTACCGTTGTACCAGGCTGCTCAATAATTGCTGGCCCTGTAATAATTGAGCCCGCCCCTAGTTTATCACCCTCAAAAACAGCTGTATCAATCAACTTTCTTTGAACATTACAATAAGCCTGCCTTTTTAAGCGCGGAATGGGGTTTTTCTTTAATAAAGGAATAACTTGAGGGTCAATTTTTTTCGTGTGCCCAACTACCTCCACTCCATAGTTGATTAATTCAATGCCCGCCTCTTTCAATCCAGTACCAATACCATAAAGTCGTTCATACTCTTCGTGAAAGTCTTCAGCTATAATTTTTAGGCCCGCCTCACTTAAATTTCCTATTACAGGAATTCGAATTGTGTGGACTTGCCTGCGATACCTGGCCTCTACCCATCGAAGAAATGAATAATCTCTTTCACTAATTTTAGCCTCTTTCAAAAGTTCTCGACCCTGGTTTTCTAGGTTTGTGTAGATTTTTTCGAAAACTTTGGCTGGTTTAGGTAACACCATAGGATCTGAATAACTAAGACTGAATCGTATATCTGTCATAGCCGCACCAAGTGCAGAGTGTACTGTTGCCTCAGAAGGTATGATAATTTCTTGACATCCAGCTTGTGGTCCATAAGAACAGACATGCGTTGGGCCAGCTCCGCCATAAGCCATCATGACAAACTCTCGAGTGTCATAACCCCGCTCTAAAGTCGTTTTTCTTATCAAATCAGCCATTTGACTGTCGACCACTCGTCGGATACCTGCCGCCGCAGCTATAACATCCCCATTAAAAAGTTGCTCAGCAATATTATTAATTGAGTTGTAAGCCAGCTCGTAATCTAAATGCATATCTCCAAACAAAAATCTATCAGGAGATATATAACCAAGAACAACATCAGCGTCCGTTACGGTAGGTTCAGTTCCTCCGTTTGAGTAGCATGCCGGCCCTGGATCGGCAGCGGCGCTGCGAGGCCCAATGCGCAAACGTTCACTATCCAACCAGGCAATTGAGCCACCTCCAGCTCCTATAGAGGCAACATCAATCATTGGAAGACGTAGTTGATACTGGTTAATTACTGTTTCTTTTGTATAAGACCAATCACCGTTATTTATGATACCAACTTTAAATGTCGTTCCTCCAACATCTGTTGCTATTATATTTTCTAAACCTAATTGCTTTGCTGCCCTGGCAGTTCCTACAATGCCAGCAGCTGGTCCAGACTCAATTGTCATGACCGGTATAGTCTGAGCAGCCATCGCCACCCCTCCATTGGACTGAACGACAAGAAGCTTTTCGTTAAACCCTGACTTCTGTAATTTTTTTTCTAAACGAGACAAATAACTTTTGATTAATTCACCCACATAAGCGTTAAACAAGGTTGTTGTAGAACGCTCATACTCACCAATCACTGGTGCGACTTCGTATGATAAAGATATAAAACAACCCGGTAGTTCTTTTCGAAGAGTTTCCCCAACAAAAGCTTCATGGTCATGATTTTTGTGTGAAAACAACAAACACACTGCAACCGCCTGATAGCTTTCAGTCTTAATTTTGTTAGCAATTTCTCTTATTTCGGATTCTTTTGGTGAGACAAGAGCTGTACCATTGTGATCAATCCGCTCATTAAGTTCAAAAATATTTCTTTCATCAACTATGGGAGCTGGTTTATCTGTATTACGGTAGTGATGACGTTCAAACACACTTAAACCTGCAACGCGACCGGTTGCCCTCATGATCAATAGAGTGTCAGCAAAACCTTTTGTAGTAATTACAGCAGTTTTAGCGCCTGAACGTGAAAAAATTGCATTGCTGGACTGAGTGGTCGCGTGCACGAATCTTCCTACTGATCCTAAAAAATCAGGGGTTGTGATCTTTAGTGCATCTGCTATCTGATCAAGGCCCTGAAACACACCTTCTAACAAATCATGGGGCGAAGTCAGCGTCTTTCGAGTGATGACACTGCCGTCGACCTCATTAATGGCCACACAATCGGTGAATGTTCCACCGATATCAACTGAAAGGGTGTACACCACGTTTTCTCGCTATATTGAGCTTATTTTCAATTCTGTATCAAACTCTTACCTAAAACTTGGCCAAGCACAAGATTACTTTTATCTCTTTCTCACTTATAAAAGTATTAAAACCTCTTCTGAGATTGACCTAGGATAAAAACATTTAAGCAAACGTAAAGAAATCTAATAATTTTTTTTGGAAGATCGGCTCTTTAGTGTAACATAATATTTAGTAAATTATTCTAATCAGTAGCGCTTACAAGACAAAATCAAAAATCTAGGGACGAATTAAAATTAGGGAGCAAATATGTCAGACATTCAATATCTAGCACCAACAACGCTTGATGAGGCTGTAAGCGCCTATAGCGGGGCCAAAGGCTCAGCTCACATTTTAGCCGGAGGAACTGATCTACTTGTGCAAATGCGTTCGGGAATGGTTAACCCAGGGCTGATCGTTGATATAAAAAAGATTGAAGAGATCACTTCTGTTAAAGAAACAGAAGATGGTGTTTTTGTTGTAGGCGCATCAGTTTCTGGGATGGAATTAGCTAATAACTCTAATTTTGGCAAAACGTGGCCCGGTGTTTTAGAAGCTTTAAACCTCATAGGTTCTACCCAAATACAAGGAAGGGCGTCTTTAGGGGGCAATTTATGCAATGGTTCACCTGCTGGAGATAGTGTCCCTGCATTAATTGCGGCAGAAGCTTTACTGACTGTTCAAGGGCCTAATGGAAGACGTGAAATACCAGTAAAAGAAGTACCTGTTAGCCCAGGAAAAACGTCCCTAGCAGATAATGAAATTGCGGTCAGCTTCTCATTCCCTTCAAGACCTGCCGGTTCTGCCGACGCTTACTTAAGAATGATTCCTCGTACAGAAATGGATATTGCTGTTGTTGGATGCGGAGTTAGCTTAACCATAGAGGAAAACACCTGTACTCGTGCCTGCGTCGGTTTGGGCGCAGTTGCCCCTAAGGTATTAGAGGTCGAAGGAGCCGCTGAAGCATTAATTGGTAGTCAATTAGATGAGGATACAATAGAGAACGCTGCAGAAGCGTGCCGCGCATGCTGCAATCCGATAGATGATAAACGTGGAACAATTTACTATCGAACAAAAGTTTCTGGTGTCTTATTAAAGCGTGCGGTTGCAATAGCAGCCAAACGCGCTAAGGGAGTTTAAGCTCATGAGCAAACTGCATATTTCAACAATAATAAATGGTGAACCAGAAGAATTTCTATGTGAACCAGAGGAAACCATGTTGGACGTTCTGCGCGACCGCCTCAGTTTAACCGGCTCTAAAGAAGGCTGTGGATCAGGTGATTGTGGGGCCTGCAGCATTACAGTAGATGGAAGTTTAATCTGTTCCTGCCTAATGTTAGCTGCTGAATCTGAAGGAAAAAAAATTGAGACAATTGAGGGCATGTCTGACGGAGAAACACTTCATCCCTTACAACAAAAATTTCTTGAAGAAGCTGCTCTCCAGTGCGGTATTTGTACCCCAGGGATGCTAGTTGCCGCTAAGGCTCTATTAGATGAGAACCCCGATCCAACGGAGACTGAGGTAAGATTCTGGTTGGCAGGCAATCTTTGCAGATGTACTGGCTATGATAAAATCGTTCGAGCAGTTTTGGATACTGCTCAAGAAATTCGGGAGATAAAATAATGAATGACGCAAATAATAAGTGGATAGGAAAAAGAACTATACGTCCTGACGGAGCAGACAAAGTAACAGGACAAGCGACATTCGGTGCTGACACAACAATGCCAGGCATGATTTGGGGTAAAGTCCTGAGAAGCCCGCACGCACATGCAAACATCCGCAGCATAGATACTTCAAAAGCAGAATCCCTTCCCGGGGTAAAGGCTGTTATTACTTCAGTCGATGTAACGAATTATCCCCTAGATAAACCAGTTATCCTGGGCATTCAAGACATGCGATGGATGACGAGAAACGTAATGGCTCGAGAAAAAGCTTTGTTTCATGGACACCCTGTAGCAGCCGTAGCAGCGACTAGTCAAAAAATAGCTGACCAAGCCTGTAAACTTATTGAGGTAGACTATGAGGTTCTACCTTGGGTTGTAGAGATTGATGATGCAATAAAAAGCGATGCTCCCATCTTGCATGAATTTATTGAGTTTGAAGGAAAGCCGTCAAATATCGCAGGCACATTAGAACATAAAAAAGGAGATGTGCAGACAGGTTTTGAAGAAGCTGATGTCATAGTGGAAAGAAGTTTTACAACCCGTCCAGTCCATCAAGGCTATATAGAACCTCATGCTTGTCTCGTGAGCGTAAGTGCCGATGGAAGGACAACAATTTGGAGCTCCAGCCAGGGCCAGTTCATGGTTCGCGCAATGACTTCGATGCTAACCGATATACCGCAGAGTAGCATCAGAGCTATTCCAGCAGAAATCGGAGGGGGATTTGGTGGTAAGACTATTGTCTATTTAGAACCTCTGGCAACAATACTCTCGAAAAAATCAGGACGGCCCGTGAAAATGGTGATGAGCCGTGAAGAAGTAATGCGTGCTAGTGGACCAACATCTGGTTCAAAAAGTACTGTCAAAATGGGCATTAAAAAAGATGGAAGTATTGTCGCTGCTCAAGGAACTTACTACTTGCAAGCGGGAGGCCTACCAGGATCACCTATTAGGGGAGCTGTTGGTTGCGCCTTTGCGCCTTATGACATTCCCAATGTTCATGCTCTAGGTTATGACGTGGTTTCTAACCGATCGAAGGTCGCTGCTTACAGAGCACCAGGGGCGCCAATTGGAGCCTTTGCAGTGGAATGCGTGATAGATGAAGTTTCTGAAGCAATTGGAATGGACCCACTGGAAGTGCGTTTAAAAAATGCAGCAAAAGAAGGTACTAAAGCTGCGCATGGACCAGTTTACCCACGAATTGGATATTACGAAACTGTAGAAGCAGCCCTTTCTCATCCGCATAGAGAAATACCTCTCGGTAAACTTCAGGGACGTGGTGTAGCGTCTGGCTTTTGGTTCAATGCTGGAGGAGAATCTAGTTCCCAGGTAAATATTACAGAGGACGGCAATGTTGTTGTAACTACTGGACATCCAGACATAGGTGGCTCGCGTGCGTCCATAGCTAACATTACCGCAGAGTTACTTGGTATTGATTATAAAAGAGTGTCTGTTTTGATCGGAGACACAGCAACTATTGGTTATAGTAACCTTACGGGAGGAAGTCGTGTGCTGTTCGCTTCAGGCATGGCAGTCACTGACTCAACAGAAAAAGTTATTGTTAGCCTTAAGGAACGCGCAGCAAAAATATGGGATATAGACCCCGAGGCTGTAGACTGGGAAGATGGCTACGCTCGACCCGCGGGAGCAAACGCAGGAATGTTTGACCCTCTATCACTAGAAGAATTGGCAGAAAGGGCCACAGAGACAGGCGGTCCTATTGGAGCCGGCTCTCAACTTAACACTGCTGGGGCAGAAGGAGGTTTTGCCACCCATATGTGCGACGTTGAAGTAGATGTTGAACTCGGAATTGTACGAATCATACGATACACTTCATTCCAAGATGTCGGTCTGGCAGTTCACCCTAGCTATGTTGAAGGACAAATGCAGGGAGGCGCAGCACAAGGCATTGGCTGGGCTTTAAACGAAGAATATATTTACGACAGTGAAGGAAAGGTCGACAACCCAGGTTTTCTTGATTACAGGATGCCGGTCTGCTCTGACCTGCCCATGCTTGACACCGTTATGATTGAAGTGCCTAACCCAAAACATCCTCAGGGGGTTCGTGGCGTAGGTGAAGTTCCACTAGTTCCTCCGCTCGCAGCAATTCGTAACGCTATCTATGATGCTTTAGGAATTCGTTTTTACGGATTACCAATGTCTCCGCCTGTTGTTTTAGAAGCGCTAGAACAAAGAGAAGCCGCTGAATAACCGATAGATTAGAAAGAGTTCAATCCTAATTGCAATAAATAAGTTTAAACCAATTTCTAAGAATGAGGCATAAATGCTTTACGAACTAAGAGTCTATGATTGTGTACCTGGTCGTTTACCAGACCTGTTAAACCGATTTGAAAACATAACCCTTGATCTGTGGCAAAAACATGGGATCAAACAAGCAGGTTTTTGGACTACAGCCATAGGGGAAAGTAATCAAATTCTTTACTATATGCTTGAATGGGAATCATTAGCCGACCGAGAAAAAAAATGGGATGCCTTTCAAAATGATGAAGAATGGCTTAGCAAGAGAGCCGAAACAGAAAAAAATGGAACGCTAGTGGCCTCAGTAACAAACAGTATACTCCAGCCTACATCGTTTTCCTCAGTTAAATAAATTTAGTTTATGCTAATCAAGCAATTTTAATAATGATTCATCCATACGATCCCTAACCTCTTTGTAAATTGGGGCTAATACTCGCTTAAATGCCCTGTTATCCTCGATAGTTAATTCGTGAACTGTTCCACCAAGTTTCTCTATTTCTTGGCGAGCGATTTTTTCTTCTTCTACAGCTAAGTTCCTCTGAAAAGGAACGGCTTCTTTAATAATGTCTGGAATGGCCTTTTGGATGTCGTCTGGCCATGAATTGTAATTCTGTGGATTCGCATAAATACCTCTAGACAAATAGAAATGGTTTGAGAGTGTATGGAATTTGTGAATCCGATGAATTCCATAGGTCATCGTATTTGCGAATGGGTTTTCTTGAGCATCAACTTCATGTTTTTCTATTGCTAATTTTGCCTCGTCAAGCCTCATGGATTTGGGGTGCATCCCCAAAATTTCGAAAGTCCGGTTGTGGGTATTACTACCTAAAGTACGAATACTCATGCCTAAGAGATCTTCAGGTTTAGCTATTTTCTTTTTCCAGTTTGACAGATGCCGAAATCCATTTTCAAAATAACCTAACACTAAAAAATTACATTTTTCTTCAATAGCATCTCTCATATGCTTGCCGAGAGCACCGTCATATGCAGCCCGGGCTGTATCATTATCAGAAAATAAGAAAGGTAAATCCAAGATTTCTAAATCTTGAACTCTTGATGTTAGGGCTGTTGTCGACATATATACGATATCAATCATACCGCATTCTGTAAGCCAAAGAACAGCATCTGAACCATAACCTAAGTCCATTACATTCCAGATGTATTTTATATCAACCCTGTTTCCAAAGAGACTTTGAAGACTATCACCAATGTATTTGAGACCACGACTATGTGTCGTAGTTGATGGCCCATAACCCCCCAATCGTATAATAGTTTTAGATGTCATCCCATATGTTCGTACATTATTTTCCAGGAGTTGAAATAATCGCAGTGGTCATTGAACGTGGGTCGCGCAATTCCCATCGACCCGCTTCAACCCTATGCATAAAATCACCACAGATTTGATTATACAAATCAGGCTCTTCAAGATTACACAGATGTCCTGTGCGAGGGAGCAGCACTAGTGCCGAAGAAATAATAGTCCTCTTCATAAACAAGCCTGCGTCAAGACAAGGATCATCTTCATCTCCATTGATCACTAATGTAGGAACTCTTAGTGAGCGCATTTTATCTTCTAAATCATATAATGACGGACGTCTTCTTTGGACTCCGCGCATGGTATTTGCAGAACCGACACTAGAGTGCTCACATATCTGTTCTTCGAATTCTTTCCACCCTCTAGGGTCTTTGTTCTGAAACTGAACGCGTGTTGGACCTAACGCATAGACCTTTCCAAATACAGCCATCGTCTCATTTTCCATACGATCAGCAACTTCGGTTGTCTCACGAACGAACTGTTCTCTAATATCTGACTTAGCCCCATAACCACAACCTGCAACTACCAATGAAAGTGCACGCTCAGGGTATTCGAAACCAAAATGTAAACTAGCAAAACCTCCCATTGAAAGACCATTAATGTGCGCTTTATCAATCCCGAGCCCATCAAGTAAGGCAAGCACATCATCTCGTGCATTTTCCTGACTATACATTTCGGGATCCTCTGGTACAGATGATGGTGGATATCCACGAGCGTTAAATGCTATGCAACGATGTGAACGAGAAAAAAAACGCATTTGAGGTTCCCAATGTCTGTAATCGCCACCAAACTCATGCACAAATATAATAGGGGTGCCTGAACCCGTTTCTTCGTAATATAATTCAACACCGTCAGTTGTAGTCACATGAGGCACTGTATTTCTCCCTAACTTTTGACTATTAAATCTATCAATTCTTAATTAATTAATCGAGCCCTCAAAAAAGGAATAATTACCTCCTTTAATATGCGTTCATCAGGCCAAGCTTTAGATCTACCAAGATGTCCTCCAGATGGGTTAATCCAAGAGTATTTTGGTTGTCCGCTGCGCTGTAAGAGATGAAGGTCTTCTATTGAGGTCTGGGTATCTTTTTCCCCACTGACTAATAACATTTCGGGCGTTGGAGCATCAAGTAGTCCCAATTTCTCGATCGACATATTTGGAACAACTTCCAAATACTCTTGCCACGTTTTAACGCCATAAATTGATAAACGGGCTGGAAGATAATCGAATAAATATTCATTTGTGCTTGTGCTTTTCTCGAGCCACTGACGTTGAAAAGTTGTATGTGTTGGTCCAGCCCAGAATACTGCTGCTGTCAGACGATCTACTTCCGCAATTGCTAAACGTGCCGACCAATAACCCCCTTGGCTGACTCCCATCACAGCTAATCTAGAAGAGTCAATATCATTACGACCCTCAAGATAATCAATAATGACAGAGTACATGCTAACCGCATCTACTGAGGCTTTTATAGGGGATTCACCTGTCCCAGGAATATCAAGTGCTACATAACCAAAACCATTTTTAAGATAATCAGGACCATATCTCTCAACAACGTACTCCTTGTAACTATCTAAGCCCCCGAAAGATAAAAGTAATGGAACTGGTTCTTTCGTGTTTTCCGGAACCTGAAGATAAAATGTTACTTTTTGTTCTTGAAATGGTAATTGTACTCTTTCAATAGAAGGAGAGACCAAATCAGCGTAACAACGAAAGTTGTCCAAAGAAGTTTCAAATGCTTTTTTCTTTAATGATGTATTTTGCGTAGGCCAAGCAGCAAATCCATAAAACCTCCACGCATTGAGATAGTTTACTGAGGCTTTCTTCTTATCATATTCTAATTGCTTTTCAGCAAGCGTTCGATACCTGTCACCAATGTTTGACCAAGAGTTAGCCCAAGAGTCCCTATTGAGCGATCCAGTCTTTTTGAGGGCTTCTCGTACGTCATCAGGTCGCATTCCCGTCAAAGGGTAACGTTGTAAATCAGCACGGTTTTGAACTTCATTGCTCAGTTCTTCCCAGGTCCTAAGGGTAACCATTTCATCAGTAGGTTTCTCTTCATCGATCATAAATTCTCACCTTTTGAGTAATAAACCTAGATCTCAAAAATTAGTTCATTAATCATAAATTATCTAGTGTTACGCTCTGCTACAAACAAGAGTGAGGGGTTTGATTAAACTATCCCGTCCAGCTACCACCATTTACGTCAAGAATTGCTCCTGTAGTATAGGATGCGCCTGGAGTACATAAATACCAAATGGCATGTGCCTGTTCTTCAACAGTGGCAAGTCTTTGAACAGGAATTGAACGTGCAGTTGATGCAAGGCGTTCTTCACTGTGCCTTTCAGCTCGAGGAGTTCGTGTCGTACCAGGGGCTATTGCATTTACTGTTATGCCATGAGGTGCTAGTTGTAATGCTAAAGCTCGAGTGAAGCCAAGAACGCCGGCTTCCATAGTTGAGTATTGTAAAGCAGCATCAACTCGTCCTCTCCTTCCTGTGGTAGAAGACATGTTGACAATACGGCCATAACCCCTGGCCTTCATAGAGGAAATAAAAACCTTAGTAATCAAGAATTTAGAAGTGACATTCCAATCGAAACTATGCCGAAGAGCGTCAGTAGTTACTTCTTCAATTGGAGGTGCTTCTATCCAACCACCTGCAATATTACACAATATATCAACATAACCCCATCGCTCGAGAATCTGAGAGCTAGTGTTCAGCACTTGCTTTTCTTGTGTACAGTCACAAGAATAAAAGTAGGCTTCGTTGCCCTCACTTTCCAATCTATTAACTAAACGAGCCCCCTTAGCCGGATCCCGACCAATGGCAATAGCTACAGCCCCTTCACGTGCAAACCTTTCTGTACAAGCCCCACCAATTCCAGCAGTTCCTCCAGTTACCAGAGCCACCTGTCCTCTAATAGAAGTTAAATGATCAAAAGATCTAGTCATTACCCTGTCCAGTTGCCTCCATTAACATCAAGAACAGCTCCAGTGGTGAAAGCTGCCCCAGGGGTACATAAATACCAAATAGCATGCGCCAATTCTTCAGGTTGACCCATACGGCCAATAGGGATTGATTTTTCTCTCTCAGCAAGGACTTCTGGTGGGTGCCGTCTAACACGAGGCGTTAAAACCAAACCAGGTGCAATGGCATTAACTGTAATACCAAATGGGGCTAGCTCAATAGCAAGTCGTCTTGTCATTCCTAATATCGCCGACTCATTAGTAGAATACTCAATAGAAGAACCTTCTCGAGCGGTTCGACCAGCTACAGAAGAGATGTTAACTATCCGGCCATAATTATTCGCTTTCATAATTGGTACTAACTCACGTGTAATGAGAAACTTGGCCGTCACATTCCAATCAAAGTTGTGATGAAAGTCTTCATTTGTTACTTCCTCTATAGGCGGCGAATTTATGAAACCGCCGGCAGTATTTACTAATATATCCACTTTTTTCCATTTTTCGAGGATACTATTAGTGGCAGCTTTGACCTCAGTCTCATCAGCACATTCGGCTTTCACAAACACTGCCTCGCCCCCGGATTCTACAATTTTTCTAACAACCGCATCGCCCTTCTCCTTAGTTCTACCGACAACTGCAACCTTCGCACCTTCAGCCCCAAAACGTATGCATGTTGACTCGCCCATGCCGGCCGTTCCGCCCGTGACAACAGCCACTTGGCCTTTAATAGATGTTAACGCTTCCATGAAATTTTCCTCGATTGTGGTTTCAGCATAACGCAGGAGCCTTTACTATTTATCAATAATTCTTCAAATAAAAAATTTTTATTTTTCATTCGCTTTATTTGGAATACATTTTTACGACAAATGGTTTATTTCATCCACACTATTCTAGTGTATGTAATAGATACTAATGATTAGGCTTAAAATTAACTTGGGATTTTAAACGTGTTTAAATTTTCACAACTAGGCATACCTATCATTCAAGCCCCAATGGCTGGAGGGCCTAATACACCGCAACTAGCGAGTGCCGTAGCTAACGCTGGCGGTGTTGGAAGTTTTGGATTCACATATGATAAACCAGAAAAGATTGATGAAAACTTACGAGAAACAAAAGCACTGACCAACGGATATATTAATGCAAATTTCTTCGTGTTTAAGCCAGAAAGTTTACCCGATAAAGAAATCCAACTTGCTGCTATCGAAGCAATAAGAAGTCTACCAATAAAGGGAGAGTTTTCTGTTAAAATTCCTTCGGAACCCTATTATCCTGATATCGAAGAACTGTTAATTCCTGTTTGGGATCACCGCCCCGCCATACTCACTTTTCACTTTGGTATCCCCTCACAAAATATTGTTCAAAAGGCTCGGTCACTGGGTATATCAGTCGGCATTACAGCAACAAATATAAATGAGGCATTAGCAATTGATAAATCCGGTGCAAACTTCATTATTGCTCAGGGTATTGAAGCAGGCGGACATAGAGGAGTGTTTGAGCCCGAAGAGATAGACGAAGAAACATCCTTAGATAACTTGATTATTAAACTTACTAAAGAGAGTTCTCTGCCAATTATAGCTGCAGGCGGCATTATGAGTGGCATAGATATTAATAGAGTACTTAAGATTGGAGCAACCGCAGCGCAAATGGGAACTGCATTTCTTTGTTGTGAAGAAGCAGGAACTACAAAAGCTCATAAAGAGTTTCTATTAAACAAAAAAGACAGAGAAACTTCATACACTAAAGCTTTTTCAGGTCGCCGTGCTCAAGGCATAAATAACCAATTTATAAAGTTAATGGAGAACAAAACAGTTCTTCCTTTCCCATTACAAAATACGATGACTGGTACATTACGAAAACTAGCTGCTATTAATAATGACGGCGAATACCAGAGTTTATGGGCAGGAAAATCCTTTGACAAAATACGAGCCATGCCTGCAGAAGAACTAATGCTTGCATTATATGAAGAAATGAAACTGGCCGATTCATAAACTACACTAGTTTTTCAACCCTATAGATCGAAGAAGTTCAGTTTCCTCATAGTTTATTTCCATGTCTTCATTAATAACCACACCATATGAGTGTCTTGCTGCTTCTTTGGACACATAACCGTCAATAACATCGTCTTTAACTTTTTTAATGTCCCGTTCTAACGGGGAACCATAACCACCACCGCCAGCAGCAAGATATAAAATTTCATCTCCGGGCCCAAACTCCCCCCTATACATCCCAACATATTTTTTGGATGGATCTTCATTTTCCCAAACATCATCATTATCAGAATAAACAACTATATCTCTCGCCCATCTATCTTTCCAATTACTATCCCCATCTGCTGGTTTCAAAATACCCACATTCATAGGCCCAGCCTCACCGCCCTCAAGACCCCAACCAGGGGTTTTTGATTTTTTAACAATAGTTAAAGCTCCAAATTTATCTAGAAAATGAAAATTCCTTACGGTGCCTAGTCCGCCCCGATTACGACCTGGGCCTCCAGAATCTTGACGTAAACCAGATTCGGTCACCATGACCGGTAGGCGAGTTTCAAGAACCTCAACTGGAACATTTTTAAGGGTGCACATCGAGATGTGATGTACGGCGTTCAGACCATCCATGTCAGCTCGAGCTCCCCAACCTACACCAGAGTTGGTCTGATGCCATATCTGACGACCAGTATATGGCTCAATACCGTAAAACCCAGGGTCACCTAGATCTCCTCCTGAACTAGCTGGAATGGCTTGCGGCATTGCTTCAGCCAATGCCTTATAAATGGTCTCAATCGCTATAACACTCGCCCAAATTGTAAAAACTGGGGCTGGGTAGACTGCATGAAACAAATTCCCTTCCGGTGCAATAACTTCAATTGGTCGAAACTGACCACCATTTGAGGGTTCGTCAGGCGTTGTTAATGACTTAAATACTATCCTGCAAACCGAATGAGTCATACCCAAAGCCAGATTTATTGGTCCACGCACTCGATCACTAGAACCGCTGAAATCAAACTTCATACCCTTATCATCAATTGTGACTTTAACGTGGACCCTTACAAGTTTATCTAGATCTACCCCATCATTATCCATCCAATTTTCAGCTTCCCAGGTGCCACGTGGAAGATCACTGAGGGCTCTGCGTGCCTGCTCTTCGCCTACGTCAAGAAATCGATCTATTGCCGCTTCAACAATTCCTTCTCCATATTTTTCATATAACTCTTCTATTCTTTCGCAGCCAACTTTGAGACAGGCTATCTCTGCATTCATATCTCCCATTATCGTAACCGGGGCTCGCGAGTTTGCTCGCATTATTCTTAAAACAGACTCATTAAGTGTTCCAGCTTCAACAATCTTGATCCCTGGGATCAATAATCCTTCTTGATGAATAGTTGTTGAATCTAATATGTAACCTGGGTCCTTGCCCCCTATATCGGTCCAGTGAGCGCGAACACAGGCATAAGCTATAAGCTTACCGCCTAAGAACGCTCCTCGAACAAGAATTGCATCATTTGTGTGCGCCCCGGTCACGTATGGCACATTCATCATAATCACATCACCCGGACCAATTCCGTCAAATAAACCTAGATCTTGACATTTCGCCACAGCGTACTCATTCGCACCAAGAAATGTTGAAAGGCCCGTTGAATCACCCAACAAGCGTAATTCTCTGTCAAAAATAGATAGCCCATAGTCATTAATTTCATAAATGATTGTAGAGTAAGCAGTTCGAACAAGTGTCCTTTCCATCTCACTGGCTGCCGACGAGATGTAATGACGAATAACTTCAGTGGTAGCAGCATCCACCGAAACTTTATCCATATTAATGTCATTCATTATCTCATCTCCCGTGTGATGATTATTTGCCCATATTTATCTACCTCTGCCTTCTGATCACTATAAAAGACAGTAGTTGCTGTCGTTTCTTCTAGTATTGCTGGACCTGGAAGGTTATCGCCAGCCATTAAGGCTTCCCGATCATATACGGCGAATTCAACTAATCGACCAGAGGCAAAACAATAAGCAGTTCGAGTGCCCAGTTGAGGTATAGGTTTTACAAAAGGTCTAATGGAAATCTCATTAAGGTTTGGTTTTGATTCTTGGCCCGTCCCGCGAACCCTTATATTAACAAGTTGCACCGGATCATTCATTGAGTGTCCATATCGATGAAAGTGGGCTTCATTAAAGCGTTTTCTAATTTCATCTAGACTAGATATACCATCGATCGATACTTCAAGGGTATGTTCTTGTCCAAAGTACCGAAGCTCTGCAAAGCGCTCAATAAATTGAAAGTTTTCCGAAAACCCTCCCTTAGAGAGATCACTCTTAGCACTGATAGCTAATTCGCTAATCGCAGATGTTAAATCGATCATTTCTATATCATCGAGTAAAAGTAATACGGTTTGCGCGTATTCTTGAACGATGTCCGTCATCAGCATGCCCCATGCTGAAAAAACTGATGATGCTTGAGGAATTATAATTTCTTTTGTTCCCATTTCGCGCCCCACTAAGGGAACAAACATGCCTCCGCCGCCCCCAAATCCGAGCATAGAGAACTCACGCGGATCAAGGCCTGCTTCAACCGTAATCTCTCTAATAGCACTTACCGTTTTAGCCAACAGAACATCATAAATGCCTCTACAGGCGGATATTATATCTAAACTAAGAGGTTCACTAACATGCTTTCGAAGCGCTTCCTCAGCTTTCGATGCTTCAAGTCGCATCTCTCCTCCTAAAAAATTATCTGGATTAAGATACCCCATAGTGAGAGCTGCATCAGTGAGAGATGGCTGTGTCCCGCCTTTCCCATAACAGACCGGTCCTGGTATAGCGCCTGCAGATTGTGGTCCGACACGTAAAAGTCCATCTTCTTCTCTTGCTAAAGAGCCTCCCCCCGCACCAATAGTAGAAATATCATAGGTCGGGATCATTAACGGCAAATTTTCAAGCGAAGCTTCGTATTTAAGCGCAGGCTGTCCGTTATAAACAACACATGCATCTGTTGAAGTCCCCCCCATATCAACAGCTATAATATTCGGTCGATCCGTGAGTTTTGATAAAGCTACAGTACCGATCAACCCTCCCGCAGGCCCTGAAAATATTGTATTTACAGGAGCATCAACCGAGTTTGTAGCCTTTAGGGCACCGCCACCTGATCGGGTTATATAGAATTCACCAATAAACCCAGATTTTTTGATGTTTTTTTCTAAACCTAAAATATATTCTTGGAAGATTGGTTTAACATAGGCATTAACTACTGTAGTGCTGGTACGTTCATATTCGCGGTATTCACGAACTATATCTGAGGATATCGACACTGAGACATCAGGGTATGTCTCTTCAATAATCTTCTTTGCTAGTACTTCCTGAGCTGGATTTCTATACGAATGCAGGAAGCATATCGCTAATGATTCACGGTCCATGTCTTCAATTAATTTCTTTGCGGCTTTTCTAATGGCAACTTCGTCTAGTGGTGTTATCTCTTCCCCACTCGCACTCAGTCGTCCAGAAACACCTAACCGATAGCGTTTTGCAATTAAAACGGGTGGATCATCATAGACCAACTTATACATCTTTTCTCTTGGACGATGATAGCGACCAGTCTCGAATACGTCTTCGAAACCAGAATTGGTAATAATTCCAGTCGGAACGCCTTTACGTTCTAATACTGTATTGAGACCTAGTGTAGTTCCATGAACGAATGTCTCTACATCTGATAGTTGTAAGTTAAGGCGTCCAATCGTAGCAAGAACTCCTTTAGACGCATTTTCGGGAGTAGTAAAATCTTTTTCAAGTCGTAATTCGCCACTCAATGTATCGTATACTATTGCATCTACAAAAGTTCCCCCAATGTCTACGGCTAGTCGCTTTGCCATAACTTTTACTTTAATTTTTCAGTCATAAAGCAACCAATCACGGAGTAAAGCTGTAGTTGCCTGAGGTGTTTCAAAGGGTGGCATATGAGCACAATCCTCTATTAAAGAAAGTCGGCCATGTGGAGCTAAGTCTGCTATTTCCTCATGCTCTTCAACAGATGTCAGTGCATCATTTCGACCGACAATAGCCCTGACAGGTATATTAGTATTTTTGAGAACTTTTCTCGAATCGATTCTGGTTAACATTGCTCGATGCCTATTAGCAAAGAGCTTTGGACCCACTCGCTCACCCATATTCCTAACCTTAGCCCCAATGGGTCCCTCAAGGTTTTTAGGCGTCAACAATTTAGGGACAAAACGATCCAGGAGACATCCAAACCGACCTTCTTCACAATCAGAGATGGCTATATTCCTGCTTTCTATTTTTTCTTGTGAGTCAACTCTAGAAGATGTGTCCAAAAGTGCGATGCGCGTTACTCGATCGGGAGCTTGCCGCAAAACCTCTAATGCGACATAGCCTCCCATTGAAAATCCGGCAATTGCAAATTCTTCAGGTCCATTTTTCAAGACGGCGGCAGCTAAGCTTTGCATAGTAACTGCCTCATTCATTGGTAAAATAGATATTTTAGCTATATCAGCCAAATATTTTTGCGGATAAGCCCAAATTTCATCGTCACAGATAAGACCGGGAACTAATAAAAGATTTTGATTTAAATAGTTCATCAATTACACGTTTTATAATACCTTTAGCTACTTTAAATTTTAATTAAGCTTATGGCTATATATATTAGTGTGTAATTTTTTTATTTGAGTTAAATTAAGCTATCAGTTTTAAAAGGTTATATTTTATGAAACCAACTCGCGGCTTCTTAAGGAACTGGCTAGTCCTGAGTATAATCTGCGCTATTAGCGCAGCTTGGGTCGGATTTGTTTTATCTATTTGGATATCTACAATTGCTATACTAATTTTTCCTCACTAATAGGCCTATATAATCTATGTCATACATGTTTAAACAATAGTATTGAAAAGTAATGCACCTCATAAAATCTTAATAAAGAAAAACATCTAACCGGAGAATGTTTTATGTCAGAAAAAATGAAGGCTGTAGTTGTCCGTGAGAACGGCGTTCAAATAGCAAGTGTAGATCGGCCTCAACCTAAACCTTCTCAGCTGATGATAAAAGTGAGGTCTTGTAGTGTAAACAGATCTGACCTTCTTACTGTTCAAGGGCAAAACTTTGGCCATGTGGGTGGAGGCTCAGAAAAGGTAATGGGCGCTTCATTCTGTGGGGAGGTTGTAGAGGCTGGTGCCGAATGCAAAGGGTTTTCCCCAGGAGATAGAGTAATGGGTGTTGGAGCCGCTGGTTGGGCTGAGTATGCTCTTAGTGATTGGCGAACAACATTACCATTCCCATCAGACGAAATGGACTATATACAAGCTGGCAGTCTACTGTCTGCGGTCGCAACCATGCATGATGCTATTGTAACGAATGGAGAGTTCAAAGCAGGGCAGTCAATCCTAATTCAGGGCGCTAGCAGCGGTGTTGGTATCATGGGCCTACAAATTGGAAAATTTTTGGGTGCAAAGCTAGTATTTGGTACCTCAACTAACCCTGAAAGACGAGATAAACTTAAAGATTTTGGTGCAGACTTTTCGTTAGATTCAAATGATGAAACTTGGGTTGATCATGTACTGGAAGCCACTGACGGAGAAGGGGTTAATCTAATTATAGATAACGTATCAGGATCAACCACTAATCAAAATCTTAGAGCTACTGCGCTTAATGGCCGCATTATAAACGTTGGACGCCTTGGCGGCCTTAATGCTGACTTTAACAGTGACCTTCATGCTGAACGGAGAATCATTTACATTGGAACCACAGGTCGAACTCGATCCCCGGCGGAAAAAATAGAAGTAATACGTTTAGCCAAGAATGATCTGTGGGAAGCTGTTGGGCAAGGAAAGCTTACAATGCCTATAGATTCTACATTTCATTTTTCAGATGCCGCTTCTGCTCTTGAACGAATGGCGGAAAATAAACACTTTGGAAGAATCATGCTAGAGGTAAGCTAATAGTAATTTTTAAATGCAATTAACGTTATATAGTCTTATATAAATTAAACACCTGTGGAGGTTATCGATCTATGCCGCATTAGCTCAGTTGGTAGAGCACAGCATTCGTAATGCTGGGGTCGGGTGTTCAAATCACCCATGCGGCACCACCCTTTTACCACAAATAATCTCCTTTAAAATTATCTCAGAAAAACATAATCCTGAAGGGACCAAATTACGTAATTTGTATAATTGAAGATTTGAAAAAAACTTTTTCATGAAAAAAGCTATCATACTATTTAGCATCCTGACCTGTTTGATTTCTTCTGTAACGTTGAGTGAGACCGTTTCTCCAATTGAATTGGAAAACCGGGAAGGTGTAATTTACAAAAAGCACTCGAAGATTCCTTTCACAGGCTCTGTTAGGGGCAAAAGCTCTGAGGGATATATTTTTAAAAAAACATATCAGAACGGCAAGGTTAGCGGTCCATACGAATCCTATCATAAAAATGGACAACTTTGGTTTAAAGGATCATTTAGAAACGGTAAGTACGAAGGGCCTTGGGTTTCATACTATTCAGACGGCCGGCTAAATTTAAAATATAGTGGAAACTATCGAGACGGAGTAAAAATATTAGAGTGAATACGACAACCTCTAGTCCCTATCCCAACCCCACCAAGAGCAGACAGCATCACCCATAACCAAACGCTTATCTTCTTGGCTCAACCAGGATAACTCTTCGGTAAACATATCAATACAATCTTTCCACGAGCACTTCATTTTTGTTATATCAGTTCCCCAAAAGATTCTATCGGGTCCATAAGCATCGAATATTTGGCGTATGTATGATTGCATAATTGGGAAGGGATACGGTTCATCCGAATAGGCAGGAGCACCAGTTGCCTTAACGGCTATATTTGAGTGTTTTGCTAATGCCACAAGGTGAGGCATGTGAACCATGGCTTCATGATCCTTCAGCGTTGTCAATCCACCTCTACCCCCAAGATGATCTATTGTGATCTTCAGCCCTGGATGCCTTTCTGCAATGTCTCCAATCAGGGATAATGAATCCGTAGCCATCAGTGTAATCGGCACACTGAATTCTTCTGCAGCCGACCAAAGCCAATCTATGTCTCCATTATGTAGTAGTTGTTTTTCGGGATTATTAATAAAAATATAACGTAAACCCAGTACACCAGGTTCAGCTAAAACATGGCCGATTTGGCCTTTCGCTTTAGGGTCCGTTAATAGAAGCTCTCCTAGCATCGCAAAACGTTTAGGGTGTTTTTTAACCGCGTCGAGGGCAACTTGATGACAATTCGGATCCCAAGGGGCTAAATGAATAACAGCCGCACTGACACCAGCTTCATCCATAAGTTTTATTGCTCGTTCTGAAACGAATGAGGATTCCTGAAGATGGGCTCTGCTAGGGTTTCCACTTTCCCATAAATGTATTTGTGCATCAACAATTCGCATTTTAAATCTCAAGCAATAAAACGACCAAGTAACCTGGTTAAATAACGAAGATAAAAAAATTAAAATCTTTTTACTTCCTTTTAATGGATAATTATTCAATCATTACACTGCTTGTTTGTAAATCAAACCTTAACAAACAGAATGCTCTTTACAACAAACGGTATAACTATATGCCAAGGACTCCTCTAGATAAAAAAGATAAGAAATTCGAAAATCAGCTCCGGAATGCCGAAAAGTATCCCTTACCGATCCTCGATTTGGGCCCCTATCTGTCAGGCGACTTATCACTAATTGATAAAACATGCAGAGACCTCAAAGATATCGCCGAAGGTATTGGCTTCATGTGCATAATAAACCATGGGATACCCAAGAGCGTTATTAAAGAGATGCAAAAGCAAGCCACCAACTTTTTTGCACTTCCTAGTGATCAAAAACTGGCACTAAAAGTTGATCAACATGAGCGAGGCTATCTGCCCTTTCGGTCAACTTCATTAAGAGAATCTCGTTATGCAGAAAGAGTACAAATAGATAATTATGAAGCATTTAATTTCGGCACAGACTATGACGAAAACAATCCGCATGTTAAGGCTGGAAAAAGGTTATTTGGACGCAACCGTTGGCCAGATAACTCATCTGAATTAGCAAAGGCCTCTTTAAATTACTCTAAAAAAATGACAAATCTTGCACTTAAAATACTCCCTATATGGGCAAGGGTTTTTAATCTAGATACAGAATATTTTACTCCCTTTTTTAGTAAACCCCATTGTTATGTCAGGCTAATCCATTATCCCCCTAAAACAGATCTTTTGCAGAACGAATATGGGCTTGGGGCTCATTCTGATACCAGTGTCATGACATTTTTACCTAAGGAAAATGAACCTGGTATTCAGATTTTAGATTCCCAAGGTAATTGGTTCTGGCCAGACGTACCTGATGGCGCAATTGTGGTTAATTTTGGTCAACTTCTGGAACGTTGGACTAATAATTTTGTAAGGGCAACGCCACACAGAGTAGTGCCCTCAATTAAAAAGCATAGATATTCATTGCCATTCTTTTTTAGTCCTAACCTAGAACAGCGGGTCACCTGTTTGCCTACATGTACCCACACAGATAATAAACCTAAATACAAACCGGTTTCTTTTCAGGAGTTTCACTCGGAGTATATGACTAAAGTTTATAAGCATTTCGAGGACTTCGAAAATATTGAATAAGGTGCAATAAATCAAAACCAACCTGTCTGTTTAAATCTCACGAAAAAACTATGTCTTCTTTTTTAGAAGCTTCTATGAGACTTCGATAAGCCCTAGGTGGTTGTTTCCAAGACAGAGTTGCAAAAGCACTACAGTTGGCACACACGGCCGACCATTCATCTGCAACTGTTCCACAATGGGAACAAACCCAGGACTTATCTTCTTCCGCTTCAGTTGCTCGATCTATCCATCTTCTTACAGCTGTGTCATCCTCAGTTTCTGCTTCTTCCAATCTAGCCTTTAACCTAAATACTCGAGCCGTTGGCGATAAAGTTTCTAATTCCCTTAACTGTTGTTTGGCCTCTCCCCATAAATGTGCTTCAACAGCCCGCTCTGCTATCACGTAACGGCTTTCAGGATGGGCTCGATTTTCCTTAGTGAGTTTTGTAATTGCAGAATATCGATCCAAAGCTGAATTGGGGCCTAGTAATTCTAGATACGTGGACGCAATCTCTGGATGAGGTGATTTTCGCCAAAGCCCTTCTAATACCCTAAATGCATTGCGTTCACGTCCTTCTTGAAAAAGAAGCCTTGCAAACAATATCCCTGCGGTACTATTTGATGGATCAAGCTCGTGGGCTCTTTTAGCCTGTTGAACTGCATCTATGCTGTTGCCTAACTCAATAGAGTTTTTGGCCCTTTCAGTTAGAAGTGCTGCTTGTTGTCTGCGGCTAGAATCCGCAGAAAACCTCTTTTTAGTCTGTGCTTCCTCTACAAGTTTTTGCGCCTCTAACCACCTATGAGACTTTGTGTGAAGACTTAATAATGTATCAATAATCCATGATGAAGAAGGTTGAATTAAATATGCTCTTTTCGATAAATCTAGAGCCCTCTCATCTTCACCATCTCTAAGAGCCTGCAATATAAGTCCTCTGAGACCCAGAAATTCAGTTTCTGAACGGTCTAACATTTGTTCAAAACAATGTTTTGCAGCGACCTCGTTCCCATCTAACTGAGCTGCCTGAGCTGAAAGTAATAAAGTAAGCGAAGGAGTATTTAACAGAGAATTTGCCCTGCGGGCCAGTTTTCTTGCGGCTCTAGTGTCGCCCGCCGCCACTGCCGCTAATCCATCTGTTAATGCACGATATCCCTTAGCTTCATTCCTATATCGGTGTGATTTTATTAAGTCATTTGGTTGACGCCTAATCCATCTCCAAGATGAATATAAAAGAGCAAAAAAAACAATAAGTAAAAATATCGCTAGCGCCAGAACACCTACGGATGTCTCTAGTCGCCATCCCTGCCAATCTATTTCAACAAGGCCCGGTCTGTTAGCAAGCCAGACGGAAACTGTTACTAAAACAGCTATCTGTATAAAAAATACCAGCGCCCTGAACATTAAGTTCCACCAGTCTTTGCTTTAAGTTTATTGATTACATGTTTTTCAAGCTTTCTAAGGGTAGAATCGACTGATATACGATAGTTTACAGCTTCTATCCAAGATTTAGATATTGTCGCCGCTGTACCTTTTAAACTCATTAGTTCCTGAGCTGCTGCCTTCAAGTTTCCTGTTGCAACATAGGCTTCAGATCGAGCTATTATGGCCTCCAAAGACTGACCTGGCACTTCAGAACCAATTCTTCTTAGTGTTACAATACTCTTTACCGTCCTGAGACCGCGCTCAATCCAATCTTTGGGAGGCCCATCTTCATTAGAATTAAATAACAACTTGATGAGATCGGGGTATTCTTTAATCAGACTTTTTTTCGTTTGGACTCCAACTAGTGATCCAGGCGTCAATTCATTCAAAAACGACTTTATGTCGTTATCTAGTAATTCAACCTCTTGTATTTGGGAAAGCATCATTTGGTATGGGTAGCCTTGTTCTACCTCTCTTTTTAACAAACCAATCATTAATGCTAAAAGTGTATAGTTATCTTGAGCTTTTTCAGCTATATAGCCAGAACTTTCTAGATTATTTAACTTATCTCGCATCGAGGCGATTTCATTTTTGGCTTGTCGTAGGTCGTTAACAGTTAGTCCGGACAGGTTTACTGAATTTGTTTTTAAATCTTCCATGCTTATTTCTAAAGTATCTAACCTAGTCATAAGATTACGAAAATTATCAATCAATATTTCGCTTTGGGCGATTTTCATAGAATTCTTACTTATCTGGTCATCTATGCTGTTAATGTCTCTGATAATTTGCTGCTGGCTCTTTTTAATATCATTTTGGTTTAAAGCGACTTCCAGTTCATCAATGCGCTTTTTCAATGTTTCATTAGCATTAGTAAAAAAGACCCCTTGACTACTATTTCTTTCTCCTATTACCAACCAAGCGCCCACAACTAAAGAAATGATCAAAAAAACAGCCAGGAGAATATTAAATAGGCTTAATTTCCTCATTTTTTTAGGGTTATTAGTAATATAAGAAGACTTTTTGCCACCACTCTCATTAGACTGATCTTTAATTAGCTCATCAGGCTTTTCTGGAGACCTTTCAACGCTTCTTAGATCTATTCCAAGTTTTTTTGAAGCATTTAAAATATCACTTTCTCGCGATTTAGGAAAAGCACCTCTCTGTTTCCAGCCCTGAACCGTGCTTACTGGGACATCAAGTTTACTGGCCATAGGCCGAATTCCACCGAATGCCTTAATTATAGCCTCAGTGTCTTTCAGGTCGATGTGTATGGAATCGTTCATCTTTATAAGATGTACTATATAGTATACATACGTACGAGTACATACTTTTTTTTAATAAATGCTATGACAGATAAGGATTTAAGAACGTACGGCGTCTATTTTATGAGCAACGAAAGAAGGGATTCCTGGTTAGGGTAATCAGCCGTACGAATCTGAGAAAATGGCAAATGCAGCGCATTACCAACATTTTGGCTCAGACAGCATGCTATTACGTTGTTACAAAAAGTTTCCAATCCGGAAGAAATTACTAATTCTGAAAAAAGCAATGCCGTTCTGGGAGAGTAGAATAATGCGAAATCTAACAGTTTCTCCCTTAAATTATATTCGGCAAGTTCAGGCATCTTACCTACTGCATCTGATTTATAGAGCTGCTCTGTTTTAATCATATAACCTAACTTCTTAAGGTCTCCAACAACATCTCCAGCAACAGCGCTGCCAGTTACATGCACTAGAGTTCCGTTTCTAGGATCAAACTTTTTCTTCACCAAAGCGATAAGATCATCTACACCACCCTCTGCGCTATCAATATTTCTAAACCCAGCCTGAGAAGCGGTCCTGGCTGTTGCAGCTCCAACAGACACCATTGGGATACTCCTGTTTTTAGTGATCTTAGTAAGCGCCCGCACTCCATTAGAACTGGTGACAAGACAGGCCTGAAAACTATCTAAATTAAGCTTAACATTCTCTATAAAGCTTATTTGTATCAAAGGGGCTATAACCGCTTCTATACTTAATTTATCTAATCTCGCTTTAGTGTCTAAACTGTCATTTAATGGGCGGGTTAGTAGTGCCGTTTTGCAATAAATAGATTTCATAACAAACTCTTGAAGAAATCTGGTCCTATAAGTTTTCTTAGTTCATTACCCACGGAATGACCTAGGGAATGAGCATCTTTCTTATCCCCAACCCGAGCTAATCGTTCTATACCAGTTCCATCGGGCCAGACCAGCATCCCCTCTAGATTGATCTTATCACCTTTTAATGTGGCTAATCCCCCTACTGGAGTTCTGCATGTTCCATCCAAAGCAGCCAGCATAGAACGCTCGCAAGTGATACACTTCTCTGTCTCAGAGTGATTTATTGAGGTCAGTAATTTTCCTATGTTTAGGTCAGATTTGCGTCTTTCCACGCCAATGGCCCCCTGACCAACGGACGGCAAAAACACATCTGGTTCCAACACGGTCCCAATTACTTCCGTCTTTTCCAGTCTCTTTAGACCCGCTAGAGCAAGAATAGTCGCATCTACTTCTCCACTTGCGAGTTTTTCCAATCGGGTCCCTATATTTCCACGTAATAATAAAATTTTCAGATCTGACCTAATAGATAAAAGTTGAGCACTTCGTCGTAATGAAGCAGTACCAACACGAGCCCCTACTGGCAAAGATTCTATAGACGAAGCACCAATTAATACATCGCGAGGATCCTCACGAGGCAAATAACAGTCTATAATCAACCCTTTTGGCAAAAAAGATTCAACATCCTTCATGGAGTGAACAGCAACATCAATTTTGCCCTCAATTAATTCTATCTCTATCTCTTTTGTAAAAAGTCCCTTTCCACCTAAATCTGCTAGAGGACTATCAGTAATACTGTCTCCAGTTGTTTTAATAACCTTAACCACTGGTTCAGGCATGTTAGGGTTGTTTTTAATCAGTAAATTACGCACCTGATTTGCTTGAGCTAAAGCAAGTGGGCTTCCACGAGTTCCAATTTTTATTTGTATTAGTGTCATTATTTCGTCATAAGCTCTAAAAATTAATATATAAAGCATACCATTATAGAAATATTTTATCGCCACTTTGGCTAACTAAAAACTGCAAATAATATTACATGATCAGATATGATTGTTCTCGGTATCGAAACTAGCTGCGATGAAACTGCTGCTGCTGTAGTTGCTGTAGATCGCACCATCCTATCAAACGAAATACTAAGTCAGTTTGAAGAACATAGACCTTATGGAGGTGTCGTACCAGAGATAGCGGCTCGAGCACACCTCGAATACTTAAACGCTGTTATTATCAAGGCTTTAAAAATAGCTAATGTAAGCTTTCAAGATTTAAGCGGTATAGGGGTAACTGGAGGTCCAGGCTTAATAGGCGGTGTAACGGTGGGAGTGATGACTGCCAAAGCAATCGCGGATGTCCACAAACTTCCTTTTTTAGCCATCAACCATTTAGAGGGCCATGCTCTTAGTGCACGATTATCTCATGGAGTTACTTTTCCATACCTTTTGCTATTGGTGTCTGGCGGTCACTGCCAACTATTAATTGCTAGAGAGCTTGGTCAATACGAGAAGCTAGGGGGCACCATAGATGATGCTATCGGCGAAGCATTTGATAAAACAGCTAAATTACTTGACTTAGGTTATCCGGGAGGACCAGCAATAGAAAGTGCAGCTAAAACTGGCAATCCACAAAGCCTTACATTACCGAGACCGCTTTCTGGTCGTCCTGGTTGTGATTTTTCTTTCTCCGGCCTTAAAACAGCTGTCCGCAACTCAGTTGTAAAACTAGGTAAAAATAAATTATCTTCTGACGAAGCAGCCGACATCGCCGCTTCATTCCAATGTGCAGTGGCAGATGTTTTAAAAGATCGATGTACCAATGCTTTTAAAGAATTTACAAAGGCTTTTCCTGAAATTAGACCAGTATTGGTTGCTGCAGGAGGAGTTGCCTCAAATTTATATTTACGAGATAGCTTACGTGAGGTTTGTACAATGCATAAAGCAGATTTGATCGCCCCCCCACCAATTCTATGCACTGATAATGCAGCAATGATAGCTTGGGCAGCGTTAGAACATCTTCAGAATGGAGAAAAAACTAATCTTAACTTTTCTCCCCGGCCTCGCTGGCCCCTGGAAGAGGGTAAATCTTATAGTGCAAACTTATGATTTTTGGCTTATGCAATTAAAGCATATGGCATCTAATAAAACTTAAAATATATATTTTACCGCATTAATTTGAGCTAATAGAGAAATGATGAAAGTTGGAATTATTGGAGCTGGGGCTTGGGGATCTGCATTAGCTATAGCAGTAGCAAGGGCAGGACGTGAGGTTTTATTACGAGCGCATGAAAGTGATGTTGTTGAATTTATAAATAATAAGCAGATCAACCCCGAATTCTTGCCAGGTATTACTTTTCCTGATTCAGTCCGTTCGACTAGTTCCCTATCTGAAACAGTTAATCAGGATATAGTTCTGCTTGTTACCCCAGCACAATTTGTTCGCGAAATCATTATGGCAACAAAAAACCAATTTGGTAGAGAAACCAAATTAATCTTATGTTCCAAAGGAATAGAACAAAAAAGTGGTAAATTACTCAGCGAGGTAATAGAGGATATTGTTCCTGAAATTCCTGTGGCAATACTTTCTGGGCCAACATTTGCCCATGAGGTCGCAAGAGGATTACCGGCAGCTGTAACCATTGCCTCTAAAAACCTAGACACTGCCAAGAAGCTAGTTAATGAATTCGGCACGCCTACTTTTCGCCCTTACGCATCAAATGATATAATCGGAGCCCAAATTGGCGGGGCTGTTAAAAATGTTATAGCCATAGCATGTGGAATAGCTAAGGGTAAAAACTTTGGGGAAAATGCGCGAGCTGCAATAATTTCTAGAGGCCTATCTGAAATGGTAAGATTTGGCATAGCTCTAAAGGCGGACCCATCTACGTTAATGGGGCTTTCCGGACTTGGAGACCTAACATTAACCTGCACTTCAGAATCATCGCGCAATTATAGTGTAGGGTTAAAACTCGGAAGAGGGGTTAAAGTAAATGAAATTTTAGCAAACCAAAAATCAGTAGCAGAAGGAATATATACTGCAAAAGCTATATGTATTAGAGGAAAAGAGCTTGGTGTTGAGTTACCAATATGCTCAGGAGTAAATGAAATTTTACATAATAAGGCTAATATTGATAAAACAGTCTCTCAGATTCTATCTCGTCCACTTCGATCTGAAACATAAGTATTAGGGACAAACTGATCAAATCAGATAAAATATGAGCATTATAAAGGAACCATGAAATGTCTTACTGGCTTTTTAAATCTGAGCCTAGCACTTGGTCTTGGAAGGACCATGAAAAAAAGGGTACAGAACACTGGGATGGAGTACGTAATTATCAAGCAAATAATAATATGAAAAAAATGAAAATCGGTGATCTTGGATTCTTTTATCACTCGGTTAATGAAAAAAAAATAATCGGAATCGTTGAGGTAGTCAAAGAACACTATCCAGACCATACCGACAAAAGTGGTCGTTTTGGAATGGTCGACCTTAAAGCAGTAAGCCGAGTTAAAAAACCGGTGACTTTATCTGAAATTAAAGATAATCCTAGATTATCAGATATGGTTTTAGTTAAAAATTCTCGTCTTTCAGTCCAGCCTGTTTCTGATTCAGAGTGGGCAGAAGTCTGCCGAATGGCTGAAGAGATCTGATTTAAGGCTCAAGCTTTCGAGATAATAAAATTCAGGATCGAGATTCCACTAGGAAAGCAAAAAATGACTGACAACAAAAAATACCAACCAGAAATGAGAGGAAATAAACGAGTCATATGTCATATTAGTGATATCACCGAGACAGGTAAGGGGTTGTCAATTAAAAAAATAGTAAAAGGTGATCCTGATAGGTCTTTAGACCTTCTCTTAGTGACCGATGGCGATGAGGTGCAAGGTTATTTTAATATCTGCCCCCACCAAGGATCTCCTCTCGATTTAAAGCCTGATGTATTCTTAGATCTTGAGAAAAAATATATTCAATGCTCAACTCACGGAGCAAAATTTCGTAAACATGACGGCCTATGTATTAGCGGACCTTGCGTAGGATCAAAATTAATGAAAATACCTCTAAACCTGGATAGTGATGGAAGCATACTATTGGGAGAATAAAACTAAACCGCTTTAAAAACTCTATATTTTCTAATCAACAAGTTTCGTAATATAGTTAAAGGATTATTTACCTCCGGGTGAATTTAAGGCCATGATACTAATTGAAAGAAGAAAAAAAGAGGAGAGCAAGCCCGATGTCACGCGATAAGTTTCCAGTAACAAAGTTTTGGGCCGAACGAGCTTGGGTTGATGATGAAGAATACACAAAAATGTATAATCATTCTATCGACGACCCGGTAAACTTTTGGAATGAACAAGGTAAAAGAATTGATTGGATTAAACCTTATACACTAGTAAAAAATGTCTCTTTTCAAGCTTCTGATCTCAAAATTACCTGGTATGAAGACGGAATTCTAAATGCATCGGCCAATTGCATAGATAGACATTTGGAAAAACGGGGAAATCAGGT
>Ga0310344_10000409_pt1 | contig 34267 bp, 52 predicted proteins | sample HC15DNA20200_MG_FD_203801 | JGI IMG/M metagenome (GOLD analysis project Ga0310344, IMG submission 203801) | Marine microbial communities from station ALOHA, North Pacific Subtropical Gyre - HC15-DNA-20-200_MG | ecosystem: Environmental > Aquatic > Marine > Oceanic | place: Pacific Ocean: North...
GAAGTAGCGGAAAGAGTAAACGAGAAACTTGAAGATCTCTTTGCAAAGAGCCAACCCGATGACGCAGATTTCGGGGAGTGGATGTGGGACGAACATGAGGAACTGTCAAGTGCCCTCAACCATTTGGAGGCCGTGGTATACGGGGACCCTAAGGATCCCTCTAAGCCACATTTTGATGCCGAACTTTATACCGATGAGGACCTTAAGGAAATAACTTATGACGCTAGGGAGGCTCTCACCAGAGTGAATATAGCGGGAAAAAATGAAGGTGGAACGCTTAAGTCTCCCGTCAATCCTAAAAGCGTAAGAGAAGGTCAGTTTGATCCGGAGATCTGGGAGGAGGCAAACGAAGTAGCGGAAAGAGTAAACGAGAAACTTGAGGATCTCTTTGCAAAGAGCCAATCCGATGACAAAGATTTCGGGGAGTGGATGTGGGACGAACATGAGGAACTGTCAAGTGCCCTCAACCATTTGGAGGTCGTGGTATACGGGGACCCGAACGATCCCGCTAAGGGATATTTTAGGCCGGACAAACCCGGTACTAGGTGGGACACTGGAGGCCGGGACTTTCTCATTTCCAATGAGCACCTTAAGGAAATGACTGATGAAGCTAGGGAGGCTCTCACCAGAGTGAATATAGCGGCAAAAAATGAAGGTGGGACGCTTAAGTCTCCCGTCAATCCGGGAGTAGATGAAGATCTGGAGAGGGAAATCCGCAATGTAAGAGAGGCTCAGGCCTTTATTCCGGAACATGGGAAAACAGCTTATTTTCTGGCAAAAGGAAACCTGTTCAGTGCTCCAGTAGAAAACGAGTTTGTACAGGTTGAGAAGGCCCAGGAAATAGCCCTGACTCACCCGGACATGGACGAGGATACCAAGGCGTTTCTTATCTCCGCCGCTAATGAGAGAGCGGCCACTTATACGGTTTATAAAGAACTGGATGCCCTTACCGAGGGTCTTGCGGGATTAGATCCGGAGGTGAGAGATCAGGCATCTGGAGATACTGATTGGGACAAGTTCGAGGAGAAGTACCCTGAGCTTTACAGGAGTTTCTTATCCTCAGATTGGGTAGATGATGAGACATATCGTGTCCGGCAATTTGATGAAGAGTCAGAATACATGGTTGACGAGAATGTTCCGGAAGATTGGCGGAGGCATTTCGGAGACTTTCATTTTGAATTTACCGATACCTTGGCCACCCTTGCCGAGGGCAAGGAAAAGCTCGCCGCCCTACAAAAAAGGGATGCGGAACTGCGAGGGATGTCCGAATTGCCCGATACCGATACCGATGTAGATATTCTTGAGTCTCCTCGTAAGAGGAAACTGTCGGGGATGACTCACAAGGAGTGGATGGCCGAAGGGGAAAAAGAAGGAGAGAGAATCAAAAAGATTGAAAAGCGTCTGAATCTTGGTCCCGGTGGAAGGCTCCACAGAGGACAACCGGAGGCCTATACAAAGAGCGTTGAACGCTATGAGGTTAAGCAACCCGACGGCACAATAGAGATGCTTACCATAGACCACAATAAGCTCGTACACCCCAGGAAAAATAAGTTCCGGAGAATGCAATACGGGGTAGCCGTAGTTCCTGCAAGCACCTCTCTGGTGGACTCCAAGACAGGTAAACCCGCAAAGCCTCTGAAGGAATACTGGACTATCAATCAGAGCTTTTCAGGAGGCCCACTCGCCGAAGGAGACGCATTGGGCGGATTCTTTACCGGAGGGATGTGGAACCATTTCACAAAAAAGAGTATTGCCGATGCCAAGAAAGACATGAAGAAGAAAGGATTCAAACAGCAGACCCTTTCAGAGAGTGGTTGGACAACGATAAGAGACTCCGGCGGATCCGGAACTCTTAAGTCCCCCGCATCAGGATCCAGAAGGATTAAGACTCCACCTCTCCCCAAGGGGAAGGCCCCTAAGAAATCTAAGGCCACGCCTATGGCCAAGGCCACCCGGAGAGGATCTGTTAAGTCCTATAAGGACACTTCTACCGGGAGAACATTCTCAAGGAGAGGAAAAGGCGGGATGCCCAAGAGTAAAAGGTTCGCAAGGGTATAGGAGAAACGGATGAAGGACTTTGTTAACCCGCATTATCGAACAGATTTTGTAAATCCGGATAGGGTACATGGAGAGCATTTAACCGGGTGGTTTATGAATAGGCCCCTTGTGGATATAAATGAACTGAAAGATTTGCCGGGTTTCAAGGGTGAACATTTACGAAGAGAAACAGAGGTCTCAAAAAAGCATATAAAAACCCTTACTGAAAGTATGGAGAAAGATGGGTGGACTGGTGGATCAGTAATGGTTTTTGTCGAGATGGATGGCTCTGTTATTCTCGGAGAGGGGAATCATAGAGTTCAGGCAGCCTTAAATGCTGGTATAACTGAAATTCCTGTCGAAATTAAATATTTTGGAAACAGTAATCAAAACCCAGATGTCTGGGGGAGAAAATATATGGGAGAAGAAGTAAAAACCGAACTAGAGTCCCCTAGTTTCAGAGAAGGACCAAGGGTCAGAGTTTATTCTCCACCCCCTTCCTCGGAAGGTGTCGATGAGGAACCCGCCTCGAAACCCGTCAAGAGATTCAGATTCAGCATTGTGAACCCCGATGGGACAACAACACCACTGGAGGATCCCGACATATCTTTTGCGAAGAGGACCGCAGAGCTCGCCGGGGAGATAGAGAACAAGGTAGTCGTAGACAACCTTGGAATAAGTAGGAAGGGAGGAAAAGCAACGTGGAGTAAAACAGGGAAAACCTACACCCGTGCAATGCCCGGCCTGTTCGATCTTAAGTCCGGGAAAAAGCTCTGGGAGGCCATCGAGAAAAGGGACAAGAAACAGATTGATAAGGCGATGGGATCTGCCAATAAAGAGGCCCTCAAAAAGGGCGGCGTCCTAACCAAAGTGAGGATGCCCTTTCCCGTAATAGAACAGGCTGTGAACTTGGATAAGATACCGGGCGATCTCCCTGTGGCGGACATTGAGATATATGATTTCGTCCCGCTGTACGGACCCCTTAAAAAAGAACGTGCTGAATACGTGACCAGTAAAAAGGGAGACATGGCATTTGCTCTCTGGGCTGTCCTCCGGGCCAAGGAGGACAATACAAAGGTTGACACGAAGACCTACGAGAACCGAGGGAAAGAAAGGGAGATGGTTGTCCACAGTTGGGATTGGGACAAGATCTACTACGGTCCCGGCCGAAACCCCACTGGTCGTGTCAATGATCGGCCTTCCAACGATCTCGTATTTAAGCCTCTCAGAAAATTGTCTCCCACGCATTGGGAAGACGAGGGCATCGAAAAGATATCGAACAAGATCCGCCGAACAGCTGATCCACTATCCCTGATTATGTTCGGAGACACGGGCGGCCACGAAACACTGGTAGGCGACGGTTATTCGGTCAACGCCAAACCGCCCAAGAAAGATTCCTCCCCGTATAGAACCACCAAGACTCTCCTTGTGGCGAGTGCCCCATATTCGCCCTGGGGTGGGGTAATGTCCAACGAGAAAAGGTTTTACGAGCCCGCATTTAGGAAAGGGGTGGATGAAAGCATAAGGGCCGCACATATAAGTTTTCTTTACCCTACCGGGAGAAAGAAAAAACAACCGACAGGTTGGAACTCCCCTCTCTACTTTGACATAAACGGGGACTCTATGGGAGACATTCCCCCGGAGATGGCTCTAGCCCGTTTTGCCGAGACCTTTGATACAGGGATGCCCCATAAGATTAAAGACCTCAAAGAACCCGGCCGGGAACTATACAAAGGGTCCCGATCCCATCCCCGGAACATGGTTGTAGATCTGGACAGAAAAGCCAAGATCTACACTGACGAGGGGAAGGAGATAGAGAAGAGTTTCGCCGGGGTGACTACCAAGACCGGAATCAAACGCATGATCCCCCTAAACAGTCCGGCGGACCAGATGATAAGCCGGATATGGTACATGCTCCCGAATCAGGTTGACATGACCGGGATTGATAACCTCCTCGGTACTGAATCTCTTGTCTATCTTCATACGGGAAGTGAGAAAGACGGGCTGAAGACTTTCATGATCGGGTCAACGGAAAACAAGCAGATCGCTGAGAAAATTCTTGAGACGAACTTTACCGAGTCTGAACGCCGTCTGATGAAAGAGGTAATCATTGACCTTAGTCGGCCATTAGGAGATGCGGCGGGGACTCATCAACAGAGCTACTTCCGAATGCCCGGCTCTAACAAGGAGAGGGAGATATCTCTAATCAGGGTGGATCCCGGATTCCTGACAAAATCCGTTAGAGGCGAAGAAAAATTTATTAAGGGCCCTATGAAGGGAAACGTAATAGATGACGACACAATGACCCATGAGATGGTTCACTATCTCCGGCATAAGGACGAATCGAGGTTGGGAGCAACCGGGAGAAAGAGCCTCGGATGGGACAAGTCGGACCGTGATGTCGAAGAGGCGATGACCGATGCGGAATCTATGGGCCGCTCACATATGTCGCCCCTCTCTACTTCCGCCGGGTATCACCAACTTATAGAAGAGGGGCGGACGCCAAACCCCATTTATCACTCTCCAACGGAGAATAAATTTAATGCGTTCTTCAGTACCCTCAATAAGTCCGAGAAGGCGAAATTAAAGAGACGTCTCGACAAACTTCCGGAAGATCAGAGAGAGGAGCTAAAACGATCACTCATGCGGAAAGGATCGAGCCCCGTTCAGAGGGGGCCAAGGACGCATGGTGAAGACCCCCCGGAAAGGGCACGACATCGCCTTGATACGGAACTTCTCTCGAAGATCATGTACGACAGGTTGCTCATGAGAAACATGGTCATGCCGGGCGATAAAAAAGCATATGTGGAAACCAAGGATGGGGAGTTCTCCCGTGAGAGTCTTGAGAACCTCCAAGCGATAGTTCCGGAAGTTCCCCCAAGGCTTGCGGCCGCTGTTCTAAAGATGGACACCGAGGCAATGGCGAGAAACAGTGCATCCCCAAGTTGGCAGAGGAGCCTTGATGAGACGTTGACCAAGAAGGAACAAAAGGAGATAAGAAAGAAACTCCTTACTCCGGTTCGAGGAAAGACAGTTGTCGAAAGAGTAAGGGAACTATTCCCTCACCTTAATCTCGCACGAATGAGTTACCACGGTGATGCCGAGGCCATTGACACTTTCTGGGTTACCGAATCTGTTGCGCCCGATGGAAAGTCCCAGAAGACATTCACCCATGTCTATTCACCGAACCCGGAAGAGGTAACTCAGGCCGAGCTCGTGGACATAGTTGATGATGTTCCCACCGGGCCAACCGTTAAGGTCTCCGAGTACCGTGACGGAGTTCTCCACCCGGTAAAGACAATGAAAGCCCCCAAACTGCCAAAGGGGAGAGCTCCAAGGAAACCCAAGGCCCCCAAGGGATCTGTAAAGGGCCGGGGGAGCAAACGTCCCGGATCCGTCAAGTCTTATAAGGACACGGCAACCGGGCGAACCTATTCCAGAAGAACCAGAGGTTCAATGCCTAAGTCCAAGCGATTTGCGGCCTCGAAATAGGCAATAAAAAAGGCGGGGAGGGTACAGATACCTCCCCGCCTCTATAAACCCCGCTTTCGGGATCCGTATTTATCCTTACCTACTGTTCAGCCACTCATTGAAGTCTGAGATCTCAATTCGATATTTCGCCGTGCCCCCCGGACGATGGGCGGGCAAGTTCCCACTGAATATGTGGCGGCGGATGGTGCTCTCGCTAATCCCGGATCTCTCGGAGGCCTGAGGGATGGAGACCCACCCCCCAAACCATTTGGAGAAGTCCCGGAGTTCTATCCGGTACTTGGCAGTTTTGCCGGGACGATGGGCCTTGAGTCTGCCACGGTAGATCTCCCGGCGGACAGTTAACTCAGTACGTCCCGACTTCTTTGCGACCTCAGGGATCGTCAGCCATGTCCTGTCTGCTTTAGGTTCGCTCATCCAACTGGTCCTTTAATCCCATTACTATTCTCATAGACTGCTGTATTCCGAAATACTTACCCTCGGCCCTCGAAAGGGGTGCGGGGTCCGCAGGGCCGTCCACCGGACCCTGCGCCCCCCTTAGATCAAGCAACTCATCATAAGCGGCCTGTAAGTCCCTGTTAAGGACAGTGAGGATTGTCTCACACATATCTAGGGCATCCATTTAAGCAAGCTCTCCGGACAAGCCCTGTACTGTCTGCGAGGTAGGTTCTAACATAGACCCACTCCACCACTCATTCCGACCCGTGGCCAGGTGGGTTGCCATCGCACCCAATTCAGCGAGGCGGTGGACATATTCTCCGGTGTGGGGAGTCTTGCTACCGCCCTCGTGAGCGAGCTCGTGGATGATGAGCTCCGTGTGCTTAATCATGGGCTGACCCTCAGGCATTTCAAACCACTTTTTGCCGAGGCGGTCCACAACGAAGTCGAGGGTTCGGCTACCGTATTGAGCCGCTCGGTTATCGCCCATACCCACTTTGCCAACGAACCTTACGGCACACTCGAATCCGAGCAACTGTGTCGAGAGCCACTTGGTGTATTGGCCAACCAAGCGCATACCGTCCGAAAGCTCACCATCCCCATAGATCTTAAACTCGCCGTTTAGACTCGTCTTCAGACCATAGGAGCTTTGAGCACTCTGGAGTCCGACTCTCTTAAATCGCTCCCGCTCGATTTTCGATAGAGTCCTCGGCTGAACCACATCCATGCCATCGTCGTGAGCCATCTCATTCGCATAGGTGTCACTCGACCAGAGAACCACATTCTCACCAAGTTTCTTATCCATTACTTTCTTGACGACATCATCAGGTGTTCGCTTATCCTCAACACCCTGTTGGACCCACGACTCAGAGGCCTGTTCCTCTGCGAGCTCGTCCACCATAACCTTGAGGACCTCAGCGTAGATACTCTGGAGATACTGAGATGTCACGGTGTCCCTGTTTGGGGGCATCGGGACCTTCTGCTGAATGTCCACGTCATAGGGCATCTCAATGGGCTGAATAGTTATTCCCATCTCAAAGATATGTCCCGTCTCCCCACGGGGCTCGTAGATATCAATCCGGGACTTCCGGTAACTGTATTCCAGATGCTTTCCCAAGCCCCCGGCAATGATCGTCCGGAGCCTACCAACCGTCTCGGCCAGGAGCTCCCGGTTTTCCACTTTCTCCAGATTGACCCGATAGTCAATGTGGCGGGGCGGGAGAAATCCCCTGAGGGCCGTTACAGTGGTCTCTATTTCGTGGTGAGGCCTTTTAACAACGGCGGACACGATTGTCCCTTTCTTCCTCTTGGTATCGGTGACAGTCCTGCCACCCTCTTCCGGAAAGTGAACCGTCTTACCAACGGTCTCCACCTTTCCCTCGACAGCGATGGAGAGAATTTCCTTCTCCCCGATATTGAACCGCCCACGGACCTCGGCCTCTTCCCTTTTGTGGGTCGGGGCCATCAGGGTGAAGGCATCGTTAATGTCCTTGAATCCCGGTCCATCATCCTCTACGAAGATTCCGATCCTCTCTTCACCCTTGGGACCCAAAATAGGACTTAGAATAACCTCGCACATCGTGGTGTCCTCATCCCACGAATTTGCCACCAGTTCCTTAACAAGGGACCAGAGCGGCCGCCCCCCGTGGAGCCCGGCCATCCCTTCTGTGCTTACATCAAATCTAGCTTTCGGCATATCAAGTCTCCTTACCTGATTCTGTTCGATTGCCCAAACAACCGATTGTGTTGGGACGCAGGGGCGAACCCCTGCCGCTTTGGGCCTAACCCCTTTCTTAATCTCTCCCGAACCCCCGTGGGAGATCTGCCTCTTTTAGTTCATCTGCGTTCTCGGTAATCCACTCCAGTTTGGATTCGATATCGAGACCCTCTACAAGCTCCTCCAACTTTTGATAGGTCCCGCCCTGCATGAGGTTGTCCGCATTTTCGGCGAACTCCAGATTCTCTTTCCATTCCCTGTATTCCTCACAAAGACCGGACAACTGTTCGACCCCCTTCTCTATGGACTGGATCGCCTCGTTCCATCTCGTAATACGACTTGCCATCTTTTTCTCCTTGGTTGATCTGCGGTTGCCCAAACAACCGCTCTAAGTGGGACGCAGGGGGCGAACCCCCTGCCGCTTTGGGCCTAACCCCTGTTTGGTTTACCAATCCAAGTAATGAGGTACGTCTGGCTTGGCCAACTTCCATTCTTTGTAACTTCTGGCAACCGCATGCGCTTTCTTCATAATCTCGGAAGACCCAACCTTGAGGACAGATTGAGGCTCAAAAATGCCACAACCTGTATTCAAGTATTTCAACTCTCTGGCATCTATATCCATGCTCTTGGTGATAATGGCGTGGACTGCGCTTTTCACGTTGTCCTCATAACCTTCCTGCCATGTGGGGTTATCCCCTGTCAATTCATCTACCTGTTCAAAAATTTCTCTCAACATTTCCATCTCCTTTTTGATCTGCGGTTGCCCAAACAACCGCTCTAAGTGGGACGCAGGGGGCGAACCCCCTGCCGCTTTGGGCCTAACCCTACTTGCCCATGATCGTGCTGTGAGCCCGAATGATTGCCTCAACAACTTGGTGGGGGAGAACGATCTTGTGATCGTTGTTATCGAGATCGACCCATTGCATCTGCAACTGCCATCTCCCATCAATGCGATCAAGGATCCCGTGGAGAGGTGTTTTCAATGGAGGAGCTCCAAGCTCATGTCCTCGCACGCTCACATGGAACTGAGATTTGAAGTGATCCTGACCTAACGTGGGGGGGGTTCGAGACATTTCCTGTCTCCTTACTATGCTAATGCCCCGGAGCTCCGGGCCATTGGATTAGACTAATCCACTGACCATGTTACAGGGTTATCAAAAGGTTGTCAAATCTTATCAGAACCTTTTCATGGAATATCAGGCGTAATCTCTTTGGATTTTTGCGATTTCACAAGGCTCCAGAGCTCCTCCGCTTGGATCGTCAGTAACTTGGGGCAGATCTCTCCCGGCTTATGGATAGTCTGTACCGTGTTGTCATGTCCGGAATAAAAACAAGTCGGACAGAAGTTCTCGTCCATTTATCTAAACGCTCTCTGTGTCCGTTACCCGCCCGTAGTTATCCTCAAGGCGTGTTATGTCATCCTCGCCGAAATACTCGCCCGTCTGGACCTCTAGGACCTTTAGCGGGCGTATACCCGGATTGGACAGTCGGTGCTTTGCGCCAAGCGGTATAGAGACTCCATCCCCCCGGAAGATCTGGCGGACCTTGTTCTCGATCTGGGCTTTCCCTGCCCCTTCCAAGACCAACCAGAACTCCGAGCGGTAAAGATGAAATTGAAGAGACAGGGCCTCTCCCGGTTTTACTGTCAGGATCTTTATTCGGAACTGATCCGTCCCGTCAATATCCGCCGCCTCCCCCCAGGGTCTGGTGAGGGTCCTCCTCTTGACAACAATTTCCTCTGCAATGTTCGGGGTCTCCATGCTTTCCCCATGAACGCTTGCGATCCTCCCGGAAGGACCGTTTGGAAAGTATTTTCTTTTGAAATCTGCTTTCGATTTGTTTGGCGTTGATCTTCTTGGTCTTGGTGTTGCCATTAACTGCTCCCTTCTCTGAATCTTTTATATTTTCTTGATAGTGTTGATCTGTTGATCCCTAGTTCTCTGGCAAAGGAACTGACATTCCCTATACCTTGATTCAGGGACTCATAGGCTCTTAATAGTTTCTTCTCAAGTTCGGGGTTGTCCTTCTCGATCTGGTCCGGGCCTATCGGTAAACCCTGAGCTATTCTTCTATCCCTCTGGGCTTGGGTCCTCTCCCGGATGATGTCTCTCTCCCATTCAGCCAGAGCTCCAAGGATATTGAGCATTAGCCGCCCGTTCGGGCTAGTCGAATCGAGACTTTCTGTCATGCTGACGAGTTGGGTGTTATACCCCTCCCACTCCCCCATTAGGGAGTGCATGTGCCTTACGCTCCGGAACATCCGATCCAGTTTCCAGATAAGGACCACATCGTATTTATGTTTACGGATATCTCCCCGGAGAGCCCGGAGTGCTTTTCGGTTCTTGGTATCCAGAGCTCCCGCATGTTCTACATACTCCTCAACCACCGTAAAATCCTTAGCCTCCGCATAGTTCCTCAGATGAAAGAGTTGGTTATTGGGATCCTGACCCCTGTCGGTGGTGGAGACCCTTGCGTAAAGAGCGGCCCTCATTAAAAAAAGATCCTCCCCCAATCGAGTTCCGGAACATACAGATCCCGGAGCGTCGTAATGAGCTCCCCTCTTCTCTGACGCATCCTTGCGGCAAAAGCGTCATCCATCTCCGGGTATATAAAAGGAAAGACAAGGTGTGTCCAATCGTAATTTCCGAACTGGAGAAAACTAATCATCTCCTTTTCATTCCTTACCACCTTGAAATTTGAGAGGTAGGGCATCTCCGGATATCTGGGATAACGAAACACCTCCAACTGCGTGGGTCTCTTACGGCCGTGGCCACTGCCGTTGCCGTTGCCAGTATCGAAGTTGCTCTGGTACTGCCAGATCGCCCACACGTCATCGTCCCCCGGATACTTTCCGTCATCGAGTATCAGCTTGAAGATAAATTCTTTATCGTGGATCGTTGTCATTTCCTATTGTGTCTCCATCCCCTGAAGCTCTCACTTGTTCCGAAGTCCCGTTGCTCCAGACATGCCCTGCACACCCCGGTAACCATTGGACCGTTCGGAGAGGGAAGATCCCAATAATGCAGATGTTCATCGACACTAATGCGCCCCTCCTTATAAGCCTCGACCCATCCGAACACTGTCATCTTGGGGAGTTTCCAGACACGGGCGGACTCGGTAAGAGAGCTATTGATCGCCCTTAGAACAACCTGAACTATTCTGGAGTCGGGGTATTGCTGACTCTTAAACTCTTTAACCATTCTTCTCTCTCGCTCATGAAAAACTCTTCAACGTGACTTAATGGGTCTCCCTTCTCCAGTTCAAACGCTCTCTCGAATTGAGCGACCAATGAGATCACGGGATACGCTCTCCACTCAAAGTCAACATCATGTTTCCTTGTACGCACCCACACAGGGGTGTAAGCGTGCCTGAGTCTACGGTCAGAGAAGGATTCCTGGAGATATGTAAGGACCATCAACTTACGACGTTCCGGAAGTGGGTGGAGCTCCGTTCTCCCGTCCTGTCTGGTGGTGGCATATGAACTCGCCTCAAAATGGATGGGGAGGCGGATCTCCTTAAGGTCAGGATTGCCGGGAGAAGTCACCCACCTTTCGCCGGGTACGGCATGTCGGTTATCCGCATACTTGCGGGTTTCGAGGAGGGCCCATCCTCTCGGCCGGGAGCCGCAGTTAAGGCACAGGGCCTCCTCGTACACGTCCACGGTAATGTAGCCCACGGCACACTTTTCGCATCTCCTGCTATTTACACTTGCGGGCCTATTCATCGGTAAATACCTCCAGTAGGGTTTTCACCCTTCTTTCCTTTATGAGAGATCTCCAGACCGAACGGATCGCACCGTGGGAGCTCTTCTTGGCCGAAGGCCTGTATTGGTCAGTCTTTGCTATTACCCCGTCACTGACCGCCTTTCTAATGATGGCCCCCATAGCCCGGTTCTCATGGGTGCTGTATCCCTTGGGCATTCTTTTCCAGACCTCATCGACAATGAATGAATCAAGCTCACTGGCGGTACGCAGTACAGATTCGTAGGCCACATCTTTCCAGTCGTGTTCGGCATTATCGCCAACCCGCTTGATCGCTGACTCTCTTGCTAATCTGGCCTTGTCCCTGTCGTAGTCAAATAGACTTGGTTGTTTACTCATGCACGTCCTTCTCGGATCTGCTTGGCTCTGTGGTTATAGGCCTTGTCTGCGATTTCCTTCCAATCGCTATGCCCGAAGTGCCACCCGCTGTGCCTGTTACACCAGTAGGTGGTGAGGGGAGCCTGTTCCGGTAAAAAGACTCTTTTCCCCGACATCATGTGGGCGGCGGCCTCTTCAGCGAGATCTCTGGTCCGGTATGTTCTCTTCTGACACGTCCCGCTCTTCCTTCTGTAATTTCCCTGCGTCATCTGAACCTCCTCAGTAGTGTTTGTCGGTGCTCCGAGGTGATACTCCATTTATGGGTATCCGAATTGTTCCGGAATATATTTTTTCTCTTGCCACGGGAGAGAGCCTGTTCGATCTGGGTTTTCTTTTTCCCCGGCATCTTGTCGAGGAGTTCCTCTACGGTGAGCTCCCCGGTAGGGGCGTCATTGGGATCACTCAGGATCGCCTCGATATACTGCCGGGTCCCTAATTTTTCCCGGAGGTCCGAATCACCGAGGGAGAGTTTTTCGAGCCTGATATTTCCATATTCGTTGATCCCCGGAATGGCAGATGCAAAGTGAATTAGGAGACCGAGAGGATCCTGCCGGGTTCCCTGATTTACCTTGCGGTGAAACAGGCCTATGCTGAGTTCGGTCTGTCCCGGTTCGCCCTCGGCCTCGATCTGCCATATAGACCGGGCCAGATTCCACCAGAACGTGGATCCGAACGGCATATTGTTGGCTAGTCCGATCTGGGGTTTTGATTGATGGGCAATGATTACGGAGGAGACTTTAAGACTGCTTAGAATAGTGAAGAACTCTTCCGTGGCCTGTGCGCTTTCGGCCTCTCCTGCAACCGCCGGAAGTGCAGAGTCAACACAGATAAAACCTATATCTTCCTCAAGGACCATATCCCTGATCGACTCGACCTGTGATGCCAAGGATCCATACATACGCCGATAGTGCATGGGCGGTTCCGCAACTCCGATCCCGTCACAGATTGAGGCCCACCGATCCTTAACCTCAATCTCATCGCCCTCCCAATCCAGATACATTACATTTTGCCGCTCGTGGACCACGATGCCGTCATCCAGATCCGAGTTGTAGTCCGGGCCCAAGGAGACCCGGACTCCGAGATAGACGGCGATTAGGGATTTACCCAACCCACCCATTCCAAAAATGATCGTCGGGTTCCGCTCTATTACCAGAGGCCACGCCGAGTAATTGATCTCCCTGCGCCTTTCGACATCGAGTATATTGACGAAGGGTTCGCCCCTTCTAAATTCCTGAAGGGCGGTTTCGCATCCGACCTGTATTACATCTCCCCACTGGAGGAATGATGTGGCAGTGCCCTGACACTCCTTGGCGGCGTCGTTTTTGTTTCGGGGACCCCTGAGGTCCAGACGCCCTGTAAAGATCGGTCTTTCACGGCCGAACGCCCGGTAGTAAACGGAGAGGTCCGCTTTGCACGAGTGGCGTGAATCTTCCCGGAACCTGTCATAAGAGAGCTCGATAGGAGCCCAGAGGTTCGGGAATGTGATTACTATCTTTCCGGCGAGCGAGCTATCTATATGTGGAAGAAACTGGTGTTCAGCCGCTTGGACCTGTTCTTCCCGTGATAGCTCCTCCCGCAGTTCGTCCGGGAGCTCCACCCTCAGATCGTGCTACGAGCGTAGGCGGAGGACAGTGGTAGAGCCTGATCCCGTGGGGGTTTAGTAGGCCTTCCGGAACTCAAGGGAAGTCGGATTTGGGGTTCTCCTTTGTATTCGCTTATTAGGGTTGCCATCTCGACTGCGATCCTTCCAAGTTTGACCACATCAAGAGGCGTCAAATTGCATTGCCACGTCATCGACCTGGCCAGATCTTCAATGTGGTTCATTCGGGAATCACGCACTTCATCCCATTCCTTCATATGACTCACGAAGTTGCGAAGATAAGCAATCTCTCCTTTGAGCCTGTCGTTCTCCATCATTAAAACGTGCGGATCTGAGATACCTGTCATTGTCTGTTCTCCTTTTTTGGGGGCCGGGCGATTACTGAATATGCTATTTTTTTGTTACCAAGACCTTTCTTTTTTAGATTTCGCCCGACCCTGAAATCTTTGTGAAACGGAACGAGGGGAGGAAGCTCTTATTTCATTAAACCTCCCCCCGCTCCTCACGACTTATCCGGAGAAAGTTGTAGGACTCCGGAAACCAAAGTTAATCCGGTGGGGGGTGGATGGGCCTCAACCACCCCCGACCTTTCGCCATCAACGGGCGGGGGACCCTGCCGAGTGGTAGCCACACTACTCGGATGAGTTATCGCCCGCTTAAAACGCCTTGTTAGTCTGTGCATTCCGCAGTAAGACGGAGACCGTCGTTACGCTTTGGGATAAAAATGTACTTACGGGTTCCCTGATGCTTGAATGCGTCGAAGGTTAGGCCTTCTTCCTCGAACGAGTACATGTACATGTAATCCGAGATAAGAGCCGCCGCCGCCTCTTCAAAAAGGATCTTGATCTCATGCGATCCCTCCGCACGGATCCACTGCTTTTCTTTACTGGCCGATGCCATGTTTCCTCCTGAGTGCGTCCATGATTTGGGCGGGGACGTTATCGCCCCTGCATTCAGGGCACTCTTGGTTTACAAAGTTTCCCGGTTTGTCCCGCTGTTCCCGTAATTTCCCCACAGAGACCCTCAACCTTCTTTCGCTTAGGTGAACGTGCCAGAGCACTCCGTCCCGGATTAGACGGTAAATGTCACGCTTATCCACCCTGAGCTTTTCAGCGGTTTCCTTAACCGTCCAGAACTGCATGTCGTCCCTGTCGCAAACAGGACAGACCTCGGTGACGCCACTCATCATTTCTCACCCCCTAAAAAGTAATCCGGGGGAACTCCTGTCGCTTTCGCTATCTGGTCAATGAGGTATGTATCCCTACCGCAGGATGCGGTGTAACGCTCATCTCCCCTGAGAATGCTTGAGAGTTGGCTCCTGTTCAGTCCGACCTGTACGGCCAACCAGTCCATCCGCCGCCCCTGAAACTTGATGACGTTATGGACTTTTTCTGCCCACCCAGGAATCTGGGTTTTCTTTTTCTGAACCTTCTCTGCCAATTTCTCTGGAGTTCCTTTGCTAATCTCATGGCATCCCATCTAATGGATGAGTGCCGTATCTAACAAGCTATTGCAATGGATGAGAATGTCAATACAATAGCCTGTGCCTAATACAACGTGTGCGTTGTAATTTTTACCGATAGGGAGGTGTCAATGGACTTTGTAGATTGGTTAAGAGAAAACCTCAGCCGAAATGGTTGGACACAGGAGGAGTTCGCTGTTAGGGCGAATATTCCGTACTCAACTTTCAATGCTTACCTCTCAAGAAAAACCAAACCGATGCCCGACAAACTACGGGGCTTTTCGGACGCTACCGGGACCTCTATGCGGAGACTGATGATAATGTGCGGATTTATGAACGAGGGTGACTTTAGGACCCGTTCGCTTTCCTCGTCCGAGGAGGATCTTCTGCACTGGTGGTCGGAGGTTCCCCCTGATCGAAAACCGTTGGTACTAGCAATGCTGAGAGGAACCATCCACGAACTAGCGGGTCAATCACAGGAACCTCAGCGTGAGGATACTTCTCATGGAGCCGCCTGAGCCTCATGGCAGTAAATTCGTCTACGTCGATTCTGAGTTTTACCGTTACTTCCATTACCGCTCCTTTTTTAAGGGGTGGACTGGAAATACTGGTACAACATCAAGATCAGCGCAAGTCTTACATATGCCTAACGATGTGACTTTTTATTTGAAGTTTTGGTAATAAGGGAGGATAAATTGGCAACGAATACGACGAAAAACATCAAGAATGCATTCCTTCAGCAACTCAGAAAAAACGGTAACATGACCATGAAAGATCTAGCGGCACGCATAGGGAGCCGTTATGAAGTCATATCAAGACTTGAGTCCGGTAAGACTTCTCTAACCCAGAACATGGCGGAACGGCTTGCCCCCCATCTGGAGACAACAGTAGGGGAGCTACTGGAAGGGAAAAGTAAGTTAGCACCCATCACGGTTGATGTAGCCGCCGGACGGCACGCTGTTGAGCTAATCCAGACTTATGACGAACTACTCCCCGAATCCGCCCATGAGTCGATCCGGGGCTACATAAAGCATATGGTGGATTTCTACACCTCCCATCAGGATGTGGATGAGAATGTACCGCATTTCCCCCGGTTAAACCGGACGAGAGACGGTTGGCCTTGGGGTCTAAGGCATCTCGGAAGGGTGCTTACCTTCAAGGGAGCACAAATAGGGCTGACCTATGAACGTCTCAATATCCACAGGGCGAAAAAAGTCAGGATAGGGAAGGAGTGGCGGTGGCAGACACAGATGTATGTCATGGGGTCGAGCGAGCCAGTAGGTGAATATATGTCTTATGACGGGGGAGCAAACCCTGTGGTGACCCAGATGGCAAAGGCAGTTAATTTCCAGAGTGGGGTTTTCCCCTCAGAGATATTTCAGGAAATCCCGCATTTCGAGTGGAACACAACGAATGATGTCATGTTTATTTTTCTGAGGAACACGGTAAGAACCTTTATATGCCTTCAGTTCTCAGGGGAATACACGGCTCGTGAATTTGCATTGACCGAGGGTATCGCCGAGGAGTTTATGGAGGAGTTCGGGGGAGATGAATTTTCCTATGAGGAACATTCCAACGGAGCCTCGTCCCGATATGGGGGAGGCTCCCAATAGAACCTTAGACTGCTTTCGGGAGGAGTTTTACCTTAGGCTCCTCGGATGAGTTTCCGAGGCTTAATCCGTCCATCACGGCAACGGCCTCTTGATCCTGTTGCTCCCTATGTTGGAGGTAATTGGATATTGTCGTGTTGATATCCTTGTGGCCCAGGCGATGAGACACCACTTCCACGGCGACCCCTGCATGTAGCAGGAGAGTGGCGTGGGTATGTCGCAGACTCTTGAAGTTTGCCTGTTCCGGAAGTCCTACCATTTCACCAAACTCGTCAGGGGTTCGGACTTGTCTGATGAGTTTCTTAACACCCTTAGAGATGCCCTGCATAAACCACGGATCGCCAATAACTCTCTCTCTTCCAGACAAGCGAGGGGTGGTTTGGGAAACCTCAGGGACTTCACGGACTTCCCCAATGGGGGCGGGGGTTTTATGCCGTCTAAGTATCTCCCTGTATCGAGCCATGTGAAACTCGGTCCTTGTTTTCCCTGCTCTTGCTCTCCCCTTAATGAGTGCCCTGAGATAGGGCTCACCAATTCCCATCTCCGAGGCGATTTCGTGAAGGGTAATATGAGGGTTCATGCGACTGAAGTAATTAGCAGGAGGTTGGTTCAAACCAAGTTTGTTGCACTTGTTGGTCACGGTCTGTCCGCTTATCCCAAACATTTCTCCGACATCTTTTTTTGTCTTATTCCATATCAGGTATTCGAGTTGCTTTGCGGTTATAGCCTTCCATCGGGGATTCCACTTGGCTCCGCCTTTCAGATGATCCGTATTGGGCATTACAGCATCCATTGTTGAATTAACAAAGAGGGGCATGTCCCCGAACTTGGTGTAAGTAAATGTCGTCTTTCCTTTCATGGCCTCGATGGTCGGCATCTTGAGGGCAACGGTCTTTTTATATGTATTGAAGAATCTGGCAACGTGTAGAGGAATACCGACCCTGCGTTTCCTCCAACTTCTTTTCATGCCCTGATATCTTGTTACCTTCTCTCCGTTATCTGATCCCTGATAAAGGGTTCGGTGAAACCTGACGGAAGGCTTATCGCTCTCGAAATCACAGTCATTCCATGTGAGTCCCATGAGTTCGCTAATGTGTGCTCCTGTATTGACAGCCAAGAGAATGATTGGCTCGTAGCGTGTTCCCTTGGAAAGTTCGAGAAGTGCCTCCACCTCTTGGGCGGAGAGGGCATATTCGCTTGGCTTGTTTTCGTTGTCATCCCTGTTGGCAATCTTTATTTCCGAGAGCCAAGGCATGGGGGAAATGCCCTGAGTCTTAATGCCATACTTCAATATGACCTTGAGGATGAGAACAATCTTTTGCCTTGTTGCGTTGCTAAGGGTAGCGGACGAATCATAGAAAGGCATGTTCAATGTCGTATCCCAATACCTGACTCTGTTCTTCTCCCTGAGACCGTGGGCATAGCTTATGAGCTTGTGGTAGGTGAGCTTGCTGACAGGCTCCTTTCCCAAGTCTGGAACGAGATGGTGTCGGATAATTGTCGTGTACAGTTTCAGAGTATTTCCACTTCCCGAAAAGTCTCTGGACTCCATGAATATGTCGGCGAGTTCGGCAAAGGTGGGATCAGCCGAACCACTCTTGCCTTCTTTCTTGACCTTAATGATCCCTTTCTTACTCTCGGCCTTTAGCCGCTTGAGTCCCTCCTCGGCGTCCCGCTTACTCCCGGAGATCGTTATCGAGGTGACTTCACCGTCAACAGAATAGCGGATCCGGTACTTACCTTTTTGGATCTGGGTGATACTCCCGCCGCCATAATTGTTCTTCTTTGCAGTTGTCATAATTTACCCCCTTATGACATAGATCTCTAATACATTAGATTGCCCTAATACTTTATCAAAATCCTCCGCATTTACAACCCCAAAAATGGGATCCCGTTACACAAACAGGTCCCAAACAGGTCCCAAGACAGGTCCGGAACCATTTATTTTCCTGACTCATAAGTTGTCCATATGCCCTGATTCGTGCCTAGAAACGCCTTTTTATAGGCCCGCTCCGTTCAAGTTGTGCTGATGACTCTTAATCAGTTGGCCATTTTAGGGGATTTGCGAATATAGGCGTGTATTTGTACCATTTATCTTGATCTGATCCCGAAACCAGTAGGTATAAGAGGGTATAAGCAGTTACAAAACCGTTACACAAACAGGTCCGGAACAAGTAGCTCGGCTCACTAGCTCAATTTGGCAGAGCATCTGACTCTTAATCAGAGGGTTCCCGGTTCGAGTCCGGGGTGAGTCACCATCCCTATTCCTGGCCCTTCTTTACCCCTCTCCTTTGAATATTATATATTTTGTTATACCATGAGACTTCTCTGCCATTAGAGTGGCGTAACACAATCATATTAGGGGTATCCAATGACCGATTATTCAACGTCCAAATTTCAGGACGAAATTACCGAGGCTCTCCATCAAGCATCTATGGATGGGTGCGATGAGGAAATCGGAAGTGTTACTGAACCGCCAATGGAGTGGCACGGGCTCCTAATCAACTCCGGAGTAGAATCGGCGGCATTTGCGATTCTCTCGGAAGACACCCAAGGGTTCGTGGATTCCCAGATCTTTAACACGGAGGAAGAGGCCCGGCTGAAATGGTCTTGGGTTCTCACCGTCGTGGGGGCTTGGGAGACTATATGACTTCCGTAAAAGTCTCCAAGCTCATTAAAAGAGAAAGATCCAGAGGGTGGCGGATGCCCCCTAATACTGTCTATATAGGACGCCCAACCAAATGGGAGAACCCCTACCCCGTCACCGGAGACTTCTCTGCCGCACAGTCGGTAAAGAGATACCGGGGATACGCTCTCCTCTCGATACGTTACGGCGGCCTCGACCTATCGGAGCTTAAAGGAAAAGACCTCGCCTGTTGGTGTGGAGACTGGACTCCGGGTGAGCCTCCCATCGACTGTCACGGGGTTGTATTACTTGAACTTATGGAGGATATGAATTGATGACAGTTTCGATTGAGATCAAGGGCCTCGATATCTCACAGGCCAACAGAATGATATCTGGATATATAGAGGTATTCAGTCGGTCCTATCCGGATATAAAGCCCGAACAGGTAGTGGTGACATATGAAGAGACGGGGAAAGAAATCCCCGTTGATTGGGAAAGGGTCAAGAACAAATATTTAATAGTTCTTGAGGGCTAACACAATATGAGCATTACCGAGTTTTTCTCTCCTGAGCTCTATACCCGGTTCGACATCGTAACCGCCGATCCGACCCGACCTTACCTCGTGGAAGAGGGAGATCGGTATTTCTCCGAGAGAGATGCCATCGTCTATTTCGAGACAAACGATGACGATGACGATGGTTACCCGGATCCCGAAATCACAAAAGGATTATGGCCCGTTAAGGAACTTGACGGATGTTCCGGAACATCGAGGGCCCTTAAGTTATATGGCCCCGGCCAGAGGACCATCCACCTACTGTCAGGGCTATCACATGAAAGATTCGTTTCAGTAAATGGAATACAACAATCTCAAAAAGGGGGATAAGTAATGGTTACTGCTGAAGAATTAACTACGGAATGGACAGATGATGGGTTAGGGGGCCCCTGTATTGACTGCGGGGAAAGCCTGATATGCCCGACCTGTAATCCACAGGAAATGCAAGCTATCGACAAGGACGTCAGGAATCTGGCGAGATCGGCCACCACTCAGGTAGCCCGGTATCTGGTCGATAACTTCTATGTGGCTCAACATAATCGCATAAGGGCCCAGAACCAGATTAGGGCTTGTGCTGAGGATGGAGAGTCGGCGGAGCTCCTAAGGTTGAATCTTAAGAACTTTAGATACGCTGAAAACCAGATCGCCAAGATCTTGGACGAATATAGTGCGGCGCAGGAGCTCGGCCAGTGGGCCAGGTCGATTCATGGGATAGGCCCCGTGATTACTGCGGGACTCCTTGCCCACATTGATCTCGATATCGCAAAGACCCCGGCCGCCATATGGAGGTTTGCGGGTCTGGACCCGACAGTCAAATGGGAGAAGGGAAAGAAACGGCCTTGGAACACAACTCTCAAAACTCTGTGCTTTAAGATCGCCTCATCTTTCGAGAAGGTCCAAAACAGTGATAAGGATTTTTACGGTCATCTAATGATCGAGAGGAAGAATTATGAGACCGAGAGGAATGAGCTCGGCCTGTACAAAGAACAGGCAGACGCCAAACTCGCCACGGGAAGTTTTAAGGCTCTGACTCCTGCAAGGAAAGCGTATGAATCCGGGAAGTTACCCGCCGGGCAGATCCGGGCAAGGGCTTTCCGGTGGGTGGAGAAGTTATTCCTCTCCCACTACTTCCAAGTGGGCTACGAAATAAAACACGGTAAGTCCCCGGCAAGGCCGTGGGTAATTGCCATCGGAGGGCATCAGGACTTTATAGCACCTCCGAATTGGGAGGGTCCCTCTCAATGAATCAGGGAGAGCAAGACGAGCGTTCTTGGAGTAAAAAGTATTACCCCGGTTTGAGTGAGGAACAACATGCGGCCAACGATAAGTGGTTCCGCTTACAACTCAGCTTACTTTTGCCGGGGGGTGTACTAGGTGTGCCTAACATTAAAAAGTTCTTCAACCAGAAAGGAGAGGAACTCAAATAGCCACTATGGAAGATTTAGCAAATGCACGGAGCGAGCCAGAGGCAGAGATGTAGCATGAGTAAAGAGCAAGCCATTCGAATGGATGTAGCAGGGTTGATGAGCGAGTCACATTGTTGGATGTTGCAATGTACGTGAGCGAGCCAGACGATTTGATATAGCAATAATGCGGAGCGAGCCACACGATTGGATATAGCAATATTGAAGAGCGAGCCAAACAGACCGATGTAGCATTGATGTAGAGCGAGCCCTTCCGCTTGATGTAGCACTAACGATGAGCGAGCCCAGAACGACTATGTAGCATGGTGGTAGAGCGAGCCGTGAGCCAAGATCTAGCAAAGCCGAGGAGCGAGCCATCAAAAACGATGTAGCACGGGCGAAGAGCGAGTCATAAAAGCTGATGTAGCATGGTAACGGAGCGAGCCACTCAGGATGATGTAGCAAATGCCACGAGTGAGTCACACAGGATGATGTAGCATGGGCGAAGAGCGAGCCACGAAGAAGGATGTAGCATGGACGAAGAGCGAGCCCACTATAACGATGTAGCAAATCTGTTGAGCGAGCCAACTAGGTGGATGTAGCAAGGATGAAGAGCGTTTCAAAAAAAGGGGTATCAACAATATGGCAGAACTGATAAGCGTAGACGGTGAGATTACACAGGTGGCTCCCTCCAGTGGAGAGATGTTTTCAATGGAGGAGCTCCAAGCTCATGTCGGGGGATTCTTTCAAGTCGTCCCGCAAACCCACCACCCGGACCGGGTGTTTCTCTGTGACGAAGACGGTCTGCAAAAAAGACTTAAACCTAACAAGAAGGCGAGCATACGACTGGAGAGGCCAATAGTCGGCAATGTGCTTGTAATCTCTCATGACGAATGGGACTAGGGAAATAACTATGACCACAAAATATACTAATTGTTTCCACTGCGGTTACAAGCTCGAAGTTCGCAATGGGGAGAACTACTGCACCCAACCGATCACTGGCCGTTCTGTATCGGCACACGATATCCACGGGTGCTACTACTCATGGAATACGGATCCACGAAACGGTGGAATGACAAGTGCCGAAATTTGGGAACAGGCCAGAACAGAGCGGAGCCGAGCCAAATAAAGGGATATAGCATAATTAGGGAGCGAGCCACAGATACTGATATAGCATGGTGACGGAGCGAGCCCTAAAATTCGATGTAGCATCAGAAATGAGCGAGCCACACCCGACGATGTAGCATCAGCATCGAGCGAGCCAGACGATTGGATGTAGCAATATTGAAGAGTGAGCCAAGATTAAGGATGTAGCACAAGTCAGGAGCGAGCCACCAAATATGATGTAGCAATTGGCCTGAGTGAATCAATTTAGCAGATGTAGCAAAAGGAATGAGTGAGCCCCTAGCTAAGATGTAGCACTAGCGAGGAGCGAGCCAGTCGAGCCGATGTAGCACACACGTCGAGCGAGCCAACGGGATTGGATCTAGCATGGTAAGCGAGCGAGCCATTAAAGACGATGTAGCATGATAGTAGAGCGTCCGTTCACTTAAACGTCTGAATAAAAATGGGGGTGTGGTCTCCGTGCCACCCATCCTTTACGTTGTAGTCAAAGTATTCTCTTGCTAGGAAGAAACGGTTGTTGTACTCATCATCCGGGTCATCCGGATCCCCGCACGGTTCCATATCCTCTGCAATGATCTCGATCACCTTGTCCTCGTCATACATAACGGCGATCCGGTCATCGTACTCCTCGGTGGTCCAGTAGCCGTCACTGACTCCCAATATGGCCGGAGCAAACCTCTCGATCTCCTTCCTTATCTCCTTTGAGCAGTTAGTGAGACTTCCTCCTAGATACTTGAGGTCCACATCCATCACCTGGGCCCATTCATCCAGACGATCAATAATATTTATCCTTGCCGGGCTTGTCATTCTTTAAGGGCCTCCTCTATCAGTTGCGGTGTGTTCAGTCCCATCCTCACCAACGTGGGACAGTAAGTTTCGACATTGGGATACTCGGTTAGCCAACGGCAAACGTCCTTGGCAAACCCTGAGAGAAATAGTTCATAGAGATGCTGTGGATCCTTATCGTGGGAGCCGTCACCGTCCATCCATGAAAGGATCATCTGGTACAGGATCCTCATGGCATGGCGGCGGCTTGGGTATTCGTAATCTTCCATGACGTATTCCCACCGCATGGCCATTTTCTTAATGGAGTCGTAAGAATAGGGAGCCGTTCCCGGAATTTGCATCAATTCTCCATCCTTTGCCGACAGGCGTGGGTTAAAATCGGGTAAAGCACGTTAGGAGGGTTTGTTATGTCCCTGAAAGACATCCAACTAGAGTTCCAGAGGAGACTCAGGACGTATACGGTTAAAGAGGTGTGTAAGATCCTCAAGTTTGATAAGAAGAAGGTGTATGCGCTCCTCCAGAGCGGGGAGCTCGTAGGAAAGAAGACCGCAGATGCCCAGACAGGGCGGTGGCGTGTAAGTGAACAGGAGATACTCAATTACTTATCCGGCAAAGAGACTGGCATACGAAGCGAAGATCCAGTCCGCCCAGAAGTAGGATACGATCCCGGCTATTGATAGTATCGGGCCGAACGGAATCTTATCCCCTGTCTTAATAGTTCCGGAACATAGAAGAGTCGCTACCGCTACCCCCCCGATGGCGAGGGAGAGGGGAACAGCCAGAAGGATCCCCGGAAACCCCACCATCGCCCCGATAACAGCCATTAACTTCACGTCTCCTCCTCCCATCAACTTCCAGTTGTACAGAGGGAGCATGGCAACGAATCCGACCAGAGCTCCGGCCACAGACCAACCGAGGGGATCCCATCCGAGAGCGGCCGCTGACGCCAGAGCGACAATCAGACCCACGATCACCACTTCATTGGGGATCTGGCGGGTCCTAAGGTCGTAAAGACTCGCTAGGCCTAGCAAGGGAATAGTAAGCATACTTACTCGCCCCGTGCCGGGAGATAAAGGTTATAGACAATGTTGTGAACCGGGTAAGGAAAAGGATCTCTAAGGTGATGCCACGTTCCCCGCTCGATAACCTGATATTTGGTAAACCCTCTAACATAGAGAATCCAACTCAGCATCTCGAAGGCGTCGTTCTCCCTGAGGGATTGATGTTCGATAATCAACTCCACTTCCGGATGATTCGCCAGAAGTTCCCTCGCCCCCTTTATCACATTGACCTCATGTCCTTCAGTGTCGATCTTAATAAGCCCTATCCGGGTTGTCCTCCAAGCAAACAGGCCATCGAGTGTTTCAACCCCAACTTCATATGTTCCGGAACTTTTAATCTGTCCATGCTCAATGTCATCCACATTTTCGAGAAAGCCGCTCCCCTTACTCTCCCCAATCGCAACTTGGGTCGCAAACACAGATCCCTCGGCCGGGAATGCGGCCTCCGTGTTCTTCTGGAGATACTTGAAAGAAATAGGATTTGGCTCAAAAGCATAAACGGCTCCTGTGGGGCCGACTCTTTCTGACATCAGCTTGGTGTAGTATCCCGCATGAGCTCCCACGTCTATTGCCGTGGTTCCATTGATTCCGAGAGGCAACTCAATCATCTTATCCACTACCTCAAGCTCGTATCTCTGGGAAAGGTAGGTCCGGGAGCTCGGAGAGTTGGGCGGGAGGAGAATGTAGCCTTTTTCTCTGGACCCCTCAGAATCCCAAGGGACCTCCGCCCGGACTTCTCCTTTATGCGGGGGGAAGGCGGCGAAAGCCACCCTGCCCACCAGATGGGAGTAATTATTAAGGAAGGGAAGTTTTCTCTTGGCTTTCTGCCATATAAGTATCCCGACTCTATATACCTTCTGCCTCACGCTTAGTTTTGTAGTTTCTCCGGGTGGATCCACTAGAACTTCCAGTAAACTCTCTGCAAAAACCTTAAGGCTCATAACGCTTTGTACCAATCTCCCCTCTCACGCCAACTCTGAAGGGTCGAGCGTGGTATTCCTGTTTGTCGTGCCGTCTTGCGGAAGTTCTGCCCGGTTAGCTGATAGATCTCAAGTGCTTTCCGCTTATCAACCTCTGAGTATTCCTTCTGCGGCCACTTCTTTGGGCTAATCCCTGCCGCCCACTTCCCCACAGTGGAGAGTGGGTGCTTAAAATGTTTGGAGGCCGCCGTTATCCCGTGAATAGATGCGTACTCGATTACGGGAGCCATCTCCTCTCGACTTAACTTGGTTCTAACTCCTTTGTAACGAAAGAACTCCCTCTTGGTCATCGTTGGTCCTGCGGGCCTGTTGCCACACACCAGACAGAAGGATTCCCCGTAATGATCCCGTCGGAGGCGGCTCGTCACACACCGGGAACAGTAGGTCGTCTCCCCTACTGGCCCAACGGGAAAGGCATCCCGCTTACGGCATGTCTTACACTGCGCTAACCTCCACCCCATCTCCGGCGGGGCTAGGTTCCACTTATGGTGACAGGAAGAGCCCACCTTACTTATCAATGCCCTTTGCATAATCTTTAAGAGCGAACCCCTCTAAACCTGGAGTGCTCTTTTTCTTACGTGGGCTCCTCTTGGGATTGGCGGCTTTCGTTTTCTTCCTTCTGAGGGATGAGGGGCGTGTGGATCCTGTACTAAAGGCTCCCGTCCCACCAGTAATATTGAAGGCGGCAATTCTTCTGTTGTTGCTCCTGTCAGTGATCGTCACCCGGAATCCCCTTCTCTTTCCCATCAGTAACTCCTCCTTGCGTATATGGCATAGCGGTTGGTGGAACCCAACCTCTGTACTCTGGCGGGAGTTCCCTTGGCTCTCATATTCTTAGCAGATCTCTTTGCGTCCGTCTTGGTGAAAGTCCTTCCAGATGAATGAAACTTCTTTCCGCCATAAGTCCGGGTATATGAGAAGTGTTTCCCATTTGCTTTAGGCATTTGCCTCCTCCTTCTATTTCTTGTCGAATCTGCGATAAAGTCGGAACTTTCCGGGTTGTTCTTCTACCACCCTCGCTGACCATCCCCTTTTTCGCACGAAATCCGCTAGTTCATTAGCTCTCCTTTTTGAGTGGAGTCGGCTACGCTCACTCCGGTAAACCTTTCCGTTAAATGTTTTCTTTCGGACTACTCCGGGTCGTCCCTTAGGTCTCTTTGCTTTAGGCATTTGCCTCCTCCTTCTATTACTTGCACGGCAAGTTCTTTTTTATTAAATATCTCCCCGATCAGAGGGAATAGTTGGACTTGGCAAATAAACTCTTATTACATAAGAGTTTTTTGCAAGTGCTACCCCCTGCCGACTTGCAAGGGGGTGCAAGTCATCGTGCAAGTCGCAAGTGTTTTTCATATTGTTACCAGTCTCCAGAGACACCGGATCCCATCTCCAACTGGATTGAGTTTTGAGTCTCCCGTCCTCTCGTAATACTTGATCGGGACCTCAGTCCAGTGAGCAGTCCGGGCCAGACGGATCTTTAGTTGTTCCGAGAGCTCCATCCCTGTTCCGATTCCTGCCAGTAGGTCTGCGATGTGCCGTCTGCGGAATAACCACATCCCGCTCTGGGAGTCAGCCATCTTCTGACCTGTAAGGCATCGGGTTGCAAGGGTAAGGAGAAAGTTGCCGAGCTTTGAGGTCTTTCCCATTGCGGGTTGGAGTGAGAGGCGGTCAGTTGTAATAAAACCGTAACCTTGCTCCATCATTTCCAGAAGTTCCGGAATAATGTCAGCGGGGTAGGTGTTGTCGCAGTCCAGGGTGAGTAAGACGTCCCCCTTGGCCTCTGCGATCCCCACTCGGTGTGCATATCCGTATCCCTTCCTCTCCTCCCGGAGAATCCGGACGGGAATGTCGTATGCAAAGCTGATCCGTTGGGCAATCGCCCCTGTGTCATCGGTACAGCAGTTAAGTACGAGAAGAATCTCCAACTCATAGTTAAGATCCTTCAGTTTTTCTTTTTGTTTATCTACATCCCTCAGCACACGCTCCACAGATTCCTGTTCATTGTGTGCGGGGATTATTACGCTTAATAGGCTCATAAATCCTCCGGTTAGCCCGGATGCCTCCAGTCCTTCCCCAGAATGCAAAGGTAGTTATCCAATCTGGTTCCGTTCCGGAGACCGCCGGGTTTGGTTGCTTGACCGTGGATATGACACCCAAGGCGGGACTCCCCAATTGAGGAATTACCTGCCTCGAATGGTTGTCATAGCCACGAATCCTGCGAGACCGAGGACTCCAACTGAGTACACATCTTGTTCAAAGGCTTTCACCCTTGGATGGACTATCTCATCAACTCTTATCGAGTTGTCGGACGCTAGTGAGCTTTTATTCCTTAGACTGGTCAAGCTCTAGTCTCTGAACCTTCCCCCTTACCTCTATGTCTTTCTGGGGGCTTGGATGCGGATTGCCTTATCTTTCGACTTAGGTTTCCCGCAGTTCATCCGATTCTCATCTCGGCGTCACCGCCGAGAGCCGCAATACTGTTTACAGAGGAATTAGGTCTATTATCGACTTTGTTCCTGTGAAGTTCCCAATGTTGGCGTTCACGTTAATCACGCCTTTTCAGCCGTGCGTGGACTATCTCTTCAACTCTTCCGAGTTGCCGGACGCTAGTGAGCTTTTATTCCTTAGACTGGTCAAGCTCTAGTCTCTGAACCTTCCCCCTTACCTCTATGTCTTTCTGGGGGCTTGGATGCGGATTGCCTTATCTCTCGACTTAGGGTTCCCGCAGTTCATCCGGTTCATCTATGCCGTCACCGACATAGCGGGCAATTTCTTACCTCGTGCCTCTGAAGTCTGGTCAAGGACCAGAGGGAGCATTACTAATCCTCACGTTGTTCACGCCTTTTCAGCCGTGCGTGGACTATCTCTTCAACTCTTCCGAGTTGCCGGACGCTCTAGCCTGTATTACGAGTGGTGTACCACTCTCAGGTAGTCTCTGAACCTTCCGAGGCTTTACTCGGCTTGGATGCGGATTGCCTTATCTCTCGACTTAGGTTTCCCGCAGTTCATCCGGTTCATCTATGCCGTTGCCGACATAGCGGGCAATTTTACTTTTACCACTACGAGGATCACCGCAAAGATGATTCCCATAATCTGTTGGACGCTCACGTTCCCCTCTTGGTCTTTTACCATTCCGGTAAAAAAGGCCTTCAGGGTTGCCATGTTCTTAAAACACCTCCTATCTAGCAATCAATATAGGGACGCAATAACTTTTTACCTTTGCTGTCCCTCTACTAGCTGTTAAATGTGCGGGACATTGCCGCACCTCCCACGATTACGCCTACAACGAGCATCATCAATACGAAAATGATCGGAGCTAGGTTCAAGAAGTCAGGAAGACCAGTTGCGGTGCTCGCTTGGGCATCCACCTTCTCGTAATCCACCGTAAAGGTGTAAGTGGTTGTAGATGCGAGTCCTGTCAGGGATAAAGTCACCCTGTCAGCACCCACGGTTGTATCTGTTGTTCTGTCAGCGGAGGAAGGGGAGGTTTCAGTTACCGTCATCCCGGAAGTGTCTGAGTGCATGTGTGCATCGGCTAGGGTGATGGTACAAGCTCCCGCTCCGTCAGTAGTGCAAGTCAGCCCGGTTTGTGTGGTCGGATCAGTCCTTGCGGTATTTACGAGGTCAGCAACATTCGGCAAGAAAGCGATGGCGAAAGCCGTACACAGTAGTAGGCCGAAAAGTGCTGATATTCCTTTCAAAATACTCATAGTCTTTTTAGGCCGCCCGTACAAATTCGGGTCCTCTCATAGGGATTGAGGCCCCGGCCAGGTGCTAGTCCGGGCGACAAGAAAAAGCCTATTCTGTGCCTGAGTGTTGGTAAATTCGGCATGTATACGTGCCGATTGTCGAAGGTCTAGTGCTCTTATATTCTTATGGGAATGGTTACATTTGTTAAATCCAGTGTGGGTGACGTTGGTGGGACAAAGGATTCTTTAAGTCCCCAACAGGCCACCGACCCCGGCAGTAAAGCTAGGCTGAAGTATTACTACCGACCTGAAGAGAGAGTAAGGCCGATTGTTTTCGATGTCTTTGATGCCGCAGTTGCGTTCATGGGGATTAACTGGAACCAACTTGGCCATATAGTTGAGGCCCCGGACAACAACACATCATGGAGATGGAAACATGAAAAGCACAAACCTTCTTACAAGTATGTGCTCAAGTGTCTACATGCGGTATTAAAGGAGGGGTTCCGGAAGGAGAGACATCATGCGGCTACCGTGTCTCCTTTTAAGCAACTAACAATAAGGGAGTTAGAGAAACTTCCGGAAGGGTATGAATTTAGCATTCCGGAACATCCGGACTATCCCTTTGAATTACAGGGCGATTGGCAGAAGAAGGAAGGGGAGTTCTGGACCTCGAAGTCAAAGAGGATCCTGAGAAAGACAAAGGATCTTGTCAGTTCCGACAAGCTCCTAATTTACATGGGGGAGTTACTACTCGAAGATGGCATCTGATACAACACTTGAGGCGGTGATATACCGCCACGACTTATCTCGGCATACCGTCGATATGAAGGTTGACGGTAATTACGCATACTCCGACAAGGAGCAGATCGGGGTATTCATAAACCCTCACCACCATGTGGGGGAAATTCGGGTCCCGTTTAAGAAGACACTTTTCACGCTCGGAATGGGTGGATTGCTCGTTGTCCCTATATATATTTATATTATGACCGCCGTTTTACCCACACTAGACCTGTACAAGGTAATACTAGGCATCACGATATGTGCGGTCCCCATCGGAGCCATCATCCTTGCCCGGATCGCCGCCCCTAGTGTTAAGAGACGGATCTACTGCTTATGGGGTGAACCGGAACCCCTGAATCTCTATTACTTATACGATTGGGACTACGACATGCACTGGTCCAAGGTCACGAACCTCCAAGCGGTTGCAAAGAACAACGCCCGGTTCTCGACCATGAAACTCATAGACACATCTTTCCTTACTAATGCCGTGGCCTGGGTCATCCTTTCGTTCGGGATCCTAATAGCCCTTGTAATAGTGATTGGATTACTGAGGCCATAGATATGGAATACAAGTTAAGCGAACTGGCGGCGGACGTGGTAGAGAGGACGGTTACACGGGGTAACGCCTCCTTATTGATCTTGGGAGCGGTGGGAGGTCTCGTCGCATACAAACTAGGGAAAAGAACCGGAAACTGGATATATGAACGACATATCCACCACAGGAGAAAGAATTGGTCACAGTAACTATTCCAAAGCCCAGATTTCATTTCATGGGCAATTTCAAGAATTGGGTGGGGAGAAGATCCCAGAAACCCAAGACAGTAGAGGTTGAGATCCTCGGCCCCACGCCGAGCGTTGAACAGTGGGACGTGGAGAAAGCGGAGGAGCTCCTCCCGATACAGGCCCGTTTCGTGTCACCAAGAAGATTCGGGAAACCCAAAGTTATGTACTGCGTTTTCAAATCGGGACCCAACTATTACCCGGTTCCATTAGACCGCAAACAGGCCACCCTCTCGGACACACCCGATGACCACCTCGACAAAATTACGGCCACGACTCAACAGGTCTACCACATGGAGAAACAACAGGTAAGGAGAAAGCGGTATTCCAGAAAAGGATCCGCAATGCAGAAAGCTCAGGCAACGATGTATGTGATCCTCGCCGGAGGGCTTGGCTTTCTTTTATTCATAATATTCAGCGAAGTAACGGATGGGGCTAACTAGAGCTCTATGTCATTAGATGGGATTACGGAGGCAATAGCATATGGTTCAGGAAAATAACAACGGTTATCAGGGCATAGACGCAGAGATGCTCCAACAGATGGCAGGAGGGGAAGGGTTCGCCGATCCGTTCGGGGACATTTTCAACGCATCGGAACAGATGACCCCTAAGGGACTAATCCGGGAAATGCTCTCAGGAGGAGAAACCCCGGAGGAGAGATACCCCAGGTTAAGGATTACACCGAAGGATCGACAGGACTTCTGCGACCTCGCCTACGAGGACGAGTTCATTAAGAACCGTGGAAGACCGGATACCGAAAAACTTCTGGAGATGGAACAACTCATGGGCATTGCTGAATATGGTGAGGCCCGGCATGAGGCCGTCCAGATGTACACAAGGATTATGACACCGTTCCCCGGCCCTGCATCTTGGCAAAAAGCCGCACAGCGAGCGTTTAGAAAGAAACCAAGGGAAGAAGGAGTTTAAGACATGGCAAGGAAACCTAAAAGTGTTATCAGAAAACATCCGCTTTTAAGACATGCCAAGACACCCCAACAGAGGAAAGCACTGGAGTCTATGGTCTGGCGGGCGTCCCCTGCGGGTAAGAAGAGTAAGGCGAGGGCATCCAGACGGAAGTCAGTTATCACTGCGGTAAGAGATAAGAGGAATGCTCAGAAGTATGCAATAACTCAGGACCATCCGGCTGTTAAGAGTTTCTGGAAGAACTGGGACTCTCTCTCCGTAGCTGATCGGAAAAAGGTGGCGAAAGCCGCTCCGGGGAAAGTTCCGGGAATGAGGAAGTTTAAGAAATAGGGAGTTTAAGAGATGGCAAAGAAAACTAATCGTTCTGCTTACAACAAGGCGGCAGTAGAAAAAGAGATGAAAAAGGCGGGAGTTAATCCCAAATCGAAAGAAGGCAAAATGATTCATGCCCTGCTAAAAGGAAGGGGAAAATAAGTTCCGGAACATAGGAGAAGTTCATGGTTAAGAAAAAAGGGGTCAAAAGGTCCGCCAAGAAAACCAAGAAAGCTAAAGCCCGGAAGAAAAGAGCCAAGAGTGCAGTTGATAAGTGGCTTGGTAGATAAAACGGTAAATCTAAGGGGAGGAGCCAAATGGCCAAGGTAAAAAGGGTCAAGCAACGACAGACCCGGAAATTTAACGGCGTCCCATACAGGACATCCGGATTGGTATACACCAAATCTAATGCGACAAAGCAAGCGAGAGAGTTCCGAAGGCTCGGTACGACAGCGAGAGTAGTCCGAGCGGGGAAGAAAAATGAATATCAAGTCTGGCATGGTCCACAAATCAAAAAATAGGATGTTAATTGGGGTGTGCATACCCTAAAGAATTTTTTAGCTATAAAAAACCCCCGATTTTAGGGGGGTGTGACAACCGAACGGTATTCACACCGTAAAAAGGGCAAAATTCATTGGATTCAACAGTTGCAGGGTTCTTTGGACGCCGGGGAGCCGGAAAAACATTAAGCATGACCGCCTACGGGTGGTCTTTCCTGCATTCTCCGCTCTGCGTTAACTGCAAGGAACTTTATAGGACCTTCAAACATCGCCTCGACGACAAGAGGACGTTAAATGTGGGCTCGCCGTGCCCCATTTGCGGAACGACCCTTGTAAACAACAAATTACTCGGTTGGAAATGTTTCTCCAACTACAACGTAACCTTCTCAAGTTCCTATCATGAGAATATTGCGGAGTTTATTAGCTCCTTTCCTGACGAGCTCTCCCAATCTGTTCTCCTTGTGGACGAAACTCCCGCTGTCGCTAACTCCCGGAGAACAATGTCATCCCTCAACCTGATGTTCAGCCTTTTTGTGGAGCAGTTAAGAAAAAGAAGAGTTCATCTTTTTTACACAGCCCAGAACCCCATGAGAATCGACAGGTCCATTTTCTGGCAGACGGATGTTGCGTTCGACTGCAAGAGCTCCCCCGGTGCAAGGTCGGTGAAGTTAGACCTTTACGACCAGTGGGGCGGGTGGTTGGACAACCAGAGCACGGTTATGAGCGGATGGCCACCGGAGCGGCCTCCCGACAGGACTATGTATCTCACCAGAGCAGATCGGTTCTGGGACTTCTATGACACCGAGGAGATTGTAATGCCGACTGAGTATTACAAGAGACAGAAAGACGTTGCCAAAGAACAAGGATTGGTGGCCTCCGAGACTTATCTGGATCCAGAGTCGCCAGAAGCGGCGGCGGCCCAGAGTGAAATGAATGGAATATTTGATGAGATCACATCAGTCGGGGTGGACTATGACCTTCTGGTCAGGAGGTTCCACAGAAGGAAACTCCCGGTGGCGGATCTCCAGAAAGAATTAACTAGCCGGGGATTCAATGTAGAGGTCCTTGGTAAAAATAAACAGAAAGTATATCCACCGGAGCCTGATTGATGGGAGTTTTTTTAAGTTTTCTAGCGGGAATGGCTGTTTTGTGGTTGGGCATGACTCTTGTCCAACCACAATCGGCTTTTCTGTCATTTGTTGTCTATGGGCTTTCCCTGTGGATATTGATTGAGACTGCAATAGAGGCGGGAAGGTCTCTGTTCGAGATTGTAGGGAGGAAATGAGAAAATTATTTGCCCTCATCGCCATAACCCTCTTAGCTACCCTTCCGGCAGGGATAGTTTCGGCTCAGGTTGCCCCTCCCACCCTGGACCTTGTTGAGGCCTATGGTTTTTCCAATGTACTGGAAAATGATGATCGACTTATCCTAATAAGGTATGACCTTCCGCTTGCGGACTGGCAGATTGACGCCAACACCGTAACTCCTCCTTTCCCAACAGCCTTTATGGTGGACGCTGTGTGCGAAACCCCAACGGAGCCTGTCCAACTAAAAGATCCTTGCTATACATCCCTGAAAAGCGGGATGGTGCTCAATACCTTTTATAACGGAACAAGGGGAGGTGCGGGGGTAACTCAGGTTGGGATCAGGTCAGTGCCCCGCATCGGGGACGGTCTGAGCGGGATATATATCCGGGCGGGACATGGGCTTGCTCCGATAGGTGCACCCTCGGCCGGATACGAGGTGTGTGTGGAAGGGAGTTCAACCGTTTTCGCCCTCCCTACTTATAACGCCACCCCTGTTGAATGTATGAACCCTGTATGGATCACTATTCCATCGGTTTCGGAAAAAGAGAACATGACAGCGATCCTTACTTCTCTTATGACCAATATTCAAGAGGAGCTTAACCAACCAGTTAACACCTATGTCGATCAGGGCATCATCACCCAGACAGGAGCGATAATGCCGAGGGAGGCGATGAGCGCAATCGCAACAGCGGCCCCGAATGCTTTCTATGTCGGAGTAGTCCAACCGTGGTCTGATTTTGACCTCAGTTTAACCCCCACGGCTCTGGAACAAAGTGTGGCAACTGCCAACCAGAGTGAACGCATCTATCAGGCGTTTGACGGTGTTGCCGCAGAATACCTCGGAACGACTCCAACGGTGCTAGGGGGAGTAACTTTTCTCATATTCGCAATTATTGTTGTAATGGCGGTTGGATTTGTTACCCGATCCATTATGTACGGCTCCATGTTGGGT
>Ga0310344_10000410_pt1 | contig 34228 bp, 42 predicted proteins | sample HC15DNA20200_MG_FD_203801 | JGI IMG/M metagenome (GOLD analysis project Ga0310344, IMG submission 203801) | Marine microbial communities from station ALOHA, North Pacific Subtropical Gyre - HC15-DNA-20-200_MG | ecosystem: Environmental > Aquatic > Marine > Oceanic | place: Pacific Ocean: North...
CCACCAAAATCAATAAAGTTTTGGACAAAGTGAGAGTGTGATACGTTTGGAATGAAGCGGGTGTAGTTCAATGGTAGAACACCAGCCTTCCAAGCTGGTTGTGAGGGTTCGATTCCCTTCACCCGCTCCAAGTTTAATGATGAAAAAGAAATAGAGGAAAAACAAATGGCTGAGAAAAAAAAATTTGAAAGAAAAAAACCACATTGTAACATAGGTACAATTGGTCACGTGGATCATGGTAAAACTACTTTGACTGCAGCTATAACAAAAGTTTTAGCAGAAAAAGGAGGAGCGGAATTTATTGCTTACGATCAAATCGATAAAGCGCCAGAAGAAAAAGAAAGAGGAATTACTATAGCAACTGCGCACGTTGAATATGAAACTGACAAAAGACATTATGCTCACGTTGATTGTCCAGGGCACGCTGATTATGTAAAAAACATGATAACAGGAGCTGCTCAAATGGATGGTGCGATTTTAGTTGTAAATGCAGCTGACGGTCCTATGCCACAAACTAGAGAACATATTCTTCTAGCTAGACAAGTAGGTGTTCCAGCAATAGTAGTTTATCTAAATAAAGTTGATCAAGTTAAAGATAAAGAGCTCCTTGATTTAGTAGTAGAAGAAATTAGAGAATTATTAACTTCATATAAATTTCCAGGAGATAAAATTCCTATAGTCAAAGGTTCGGCGTTAGCAGCAGTTGAAGGAAAAGATGAAGCGACTGGAAAAAATTCAATATTAGAATTAATGAAAGCTATTGATGAACATATACCTCAACCAGAAAGACCAAAAGATAAACCTTTCTTGATGCCTGTTGAAGATGTATTTTCAATATCCGGACGTGGAACTGTAGCAACTGGCAGAGTTGAACAAGGGGTTGTAAAAACTGGTGAAGAACTTGAAATAGTTGGAATTAAAGAAACTAAAAAAACAGTTATCACAGGTGTTGAAATGTTTAGGAAAATTTTGGATACAGGTGAGGCCGGCGATAATATAGGAGCCCTTCTAAGAGGTGTAGAGAGAGCAGATATTGAAAGAGGACAAGTTTTAGCAAAACCTGGATCTGTTACTCCACACACTGAATTTGAAGCCCAAGCATATGTATTAAAAAAAGAAGAAGGAGGTAGACATACTCCTTTTTTCACTAAGTATAGACCTCAATTCTATTTTAGAACTACTGATGTAACAGGCGAAGTTACTCTTCCTTCTGGAACAGAAATGGTAATGCCAGGTGATGATGCTAAATTTAATGTAAAATTAATTACTCCAATTGCTATGAACGAGAAATTAAATTTTGCAATTAGAGAAGGCGGAAAAACTGTGGGTGCCGGAGTGGTAACTAAAATTATAAAATAAGCTACTAGGAGTGTAGCTCAATTGGTAGAGCGCCGGTCTCCAAAACCGGAGGTTGGGGGTTCGATTCCCTCCGCTCCTGCCAAGAAAGAACTTAATTTGTTAAAATGAAAAACCCTTTAAAATTTATGCAAAATGTAAAGCAAGAAGCTTTTAAAGTAACTTGGCCTACTAGGAAAGATGTAGTCATTGGATCTTTAATGGTATTTGTTTTAGCAGCAATAGCAGCAGTTTTCTTTTTATTTTTAGATCAGATATACAGGGTTTTGCTTGATTTAATATTAACAATAAATATTTAAGATGAAAAATTGGTATATCGTACAAACTTTTTCGGGTTATGAACATAAAGTAGCAGAAATAATAAGGGATAATATAAAAAAAAAGATGTTAGAAAATCAGATAGAACAAGTAGAAGTGCCTATACATGAAGTTACTGAAGTAAAGAGAGGTAAAAGAGTACAAAGAAAAAAAAAGTATTTTCCAAGTTACGTACTTGTAAAAATGGAAATGAATAAAGATATTTATCACATGATTAAAAATATTCAGAAGGTAACAGGTTTTTTGGGAACAACGGGCAACCCTGTTCCTGTGCCTGATAAAGAAATAGATAAGATAATGGGTAATATACGTGAGGGATCTCTCGCGCCAGAACCAAAAGTTAGTTTTGATATAGGCGAGCAAGTAAAAGTTTGTGAAGGACCTTTTGCTTCGTTTAGTGGATTAGTTGAAGAAGTAGATGAAGAAAAACTCAGATTAAAAGTTTCTGTTTCTATTTTTGGAAGACCTACCCCTATAGATTTAGACTATAATCAAGTGGAGAAATATTAAGATGGCAAAAGAAATTACAGGATATGTGAAACTTCAAATAAAAGGTGGACAAGCAAATCCAGCTCCTCCTGTTGGCCCTGCTCTTGGACAAAGAGGGATTAATATAATGGAATTTTGTAAATCTTTTAATGAAAAAACAAAAAGTTTTATGGGTAAGCCTGTCCCGGTAGTAATTACAGTTTACAAAGATAAAAAATTTGATTTCGTTATTAAATCACCACCAGCGTCACATTTTATTAAAGAAGCGGCAAAATTAAAAGGTGGTTCAAAAGAACCAGGACGTGTCACTGTTGGGTCGATTACAATGAAGCAAGCTGAAAATATAGCAAAAGAAAAAATGAAAGATTTAAACGCATTAGACCTAAAAGAAGCTACAAAAATAATTTGTGGTTCAGCAAGATCAATGGGTATTGAGGTAAAAGAATAATGAAAAGAAAAGTATCAAAACGTTTCAAAAAATTATTAGAGTCATCTAAAGATTCAAAAATATTGGAAGTAGGCGATGCTATAAAAAAAATTAAGGCAAATTGCACAACAAAATTTATAGAGTCTATAGACGCTTCTTTTAAGTTAAATTTAAAACAAAAAAAGGAAGAAATTAATTTAAGAACTTCAATTAAGTTGCCTCATGGAAATGGAAAAAAGATTAGAGTAGCTGTATTATGTGAAGAGAATAAAATCAAAGATGCCAAAGAAGGCGGAGCTGACATTGCGGGAAATGATATATTAATTGATGATATCACATCAGGTAAAATAAATTTTGATAAGTTAGTTGCAACACCAGCAATGATGCCAAAAATGGGAAAACTTGGAAAAATTTTAGGTCCCAAAGGATTAATGCCCAATCCTAAACTTGGAACTGTAACAAACAATGTTAAATCGGTAACTGAGTCTTTAAAAACTGGACTTATAGAAATCAAAACTGATAAAGATGGAAATCTTGCGGCCTCTATAGGAAAAAAAAATTTTAACGATATTAACATTAAAGAAAATTATAACGCTTTAAAAGAGGCTATTTTAAAAGAGAGACCTGCAAATATAAAAGGTAATTTTATTTTGTCAGCTTTTTTAACTTCTACTATGGGAACTTCTTATAAATTAAAGTTAGGTAAATAAATTTTATGATGAATAAAGAAAAAAAGAAATCATATATAGAAGAAATGAAAAATTTCTTTAATAAAAATAGTTCTGTTTTTGTTACTCATTATCAAGGTTTAACTGTAAAGCAAATTGATGAATTAAAAAAGGAAATGAGAAAACACGGTGTTCTATTTAAGATTACTAAAAATAGAATAACAAAGCTAGCTCTTGAAGGAACAAAATTTAAAAAACTAGAAAATTTATTTACTGGACCTACTGCTGTTGCATTTTCTGATGACGCTATTTCATCAGCAAAAATTTTAACAAAATTTGCTAAAACTAACTCAAATTTAAAAATAATTGGTGGTATAATGGAAAACGAGCCACTTTCACTTGAAGAAGTGGAAAAAATTGCCACACTACCGACTTTAGAAGAGGCTAGAGCTAAAATTGTGGGTATTTTAGCTACACCAGCTCAAAAAATAATAAGTATTTTGCTTGCACCTGGCTCAAAAATTGCTATTTTGGCGCACGCAAAAAGTAAAAAAACTTAATTTAAAATTTCATGGCAGATTTAAATAAAATAATAGATGAGTTATCAAAATTAACAGTTGTTGAGGCAGCTGAACTTTCAAAACAATTAGAAGAAAAATGGGGAGTTACTGCAGCTGCTCCCGCAGCAGCAGCGCCCGCAGCAGGTGCAGCAGCACCAACTGAAGAAAAATCAGAATTTACAATTTTCTTAGCATCAGCAGGAGATAAGAAAATTAACGTTATAAAAGAAGTTAGAGCAATTACAGGTTTAGGATTAAAAGAAGCTAAAGATTTAGTTGAAGCTGCACCAAAAGAAATAAAAAAAGGCGTAGCTAAAAAAGATGCAGACGAGGCAAAGAAAAAGCTAGAAGCTGCTGGAGCTAAAATAGAATTAAAATAAAGAAAACTAAGACGAAGCTAAGGTATTTTTAAAATTTAATTATTAGTTTACATCAAGGTATGTAAATTTTGCATGCAGTTATCTTTTACTGAAAAAAAAAATATTAGAAAAAACTTTGGTAGATTAAAGGAAACTTTATCTATACCAAACTTAATCGAAGTTCAAAAAAAATCTTATACTCAATTTCTATCTTCTAAAGATGTATTGGATTCAAATCTACAAAAAGGCTTAGACAAAGTTTTTAAAAGTGTTTTTCCAATAGAAGAATTATCCGATAAAGCAACACTTGAATATTTATCTTTTCGTTTAGAAAAACCAAAATTTAATGTCGAAGAGTGCCGTCAAAGAGATTTAACTTATTCGTCAGCTTTAAAACCGACTTTACGTTTAGTTATTTACGACATAGATACTAAGACTAACACAAAACAAGTTCTCTCAGCAAAAGAACAAGAAGTATATATGGGCGATATACCCTTGATGACATCAAGTGGAACCTTCGTTGTTAATGGCGTCGAGAGAGTTGTTGTTAATCAAATGCATAGAAGTCCTGGAGTTTTCTTTGATCATGATAAAGGAAAAACTCACGCAAGCGGAAAATTACTTTTTAACTGTAGAGTTATTCCCAATAGAGGATCGTGGTTAGATTTTGAATTTGATGTTAAAGACATTCTTTATTTTAGAATTGATAGAAAAAGAAAAGTACCAGTTACTACTTTGCTTTATGCTTTAGGCTATAGCAAAAAGGAAATTCTTGAATTATTTTATGATTTTAAAATTTTTAATTACGATAAGAATATAAAAAAATGGAAAACAAAATTTAATCCAGATGATTACAAAAGGCCAATAAAATTAAGAAGTGATCTAATAAATTCGGGAAATGAAAAAATTGAGTTAAAAAAAGGTTCAAAAATAAATTATCATATAGCTAAAAAAATATTTGATGATGGATTAAAAAATATCTTAGTGCCTTCTGAATATTTTATAGATAAATATATTAAAAATGATTTAACAGACACCAATACAAAAGAAACTTTTCTTAATGCAGGTTCGTCCATTACGGATGAAAATTTAAAAAAGATTTTAGAATTAAACATTGAAAATCTTTCGATCGCTGATATTGATCCAATAAATAAAGGTTCTTATTTAATTGATACATTAAATATTGATAAAAATAATTCTAAAGAAGAGGCAATTAATGATATTTATAAAGTTTTAAGACCCGGTGAACCTCCTACTTTTGATGTCGCCAAGGAAGTTTTTAATAATCTTTTCTTTACTTCGGAAAGATATGATTTATCTGACGTTGGCAGAGTTAAGCTTAATAATAAACTAAATTTAAAGTGTAAAGAAGATGTTACTATACTTAGAAACGAAGATATTATCGCAATAATAAAACATATGCTTGATTTAAGAGATGGCAAAGGCGATGTGGATGATATCGATCATTTGGGTAATCGTAGAGTAAGATCCGTAGGAGAACTAGTAGAAAACCAGTTCAGAATTGGCATTTTAAGAATGGAAAGAGTTATCAAGGAAAAAATGTCAGTTTTAATGGAAGTTGAATCTGCAATGCCTCAAGATTTAATAAATCCACGACCAATAACTGCAGCTTTAAAAGATTTTTTTGCCACATCTCAATTATCTCAATTTATGGATCAAACAAATCCATTATCAGAGATTACACACAAGAGAAGAGTTTCGGCCTTAGGTCCTGGAGGTCTTACAAGAGAAAGAGCTGGGTTTGAAGTAAGGGACGTTCACCCAACACATTACGGCAGAATTTGTCCTATCGAAACACCAGAAGGTCCAAACATAGGTTTAATAAATAGCTTAGCTACATATTCAAGAGTAAATAAATATGGCTTTATTGAAAGTCCTTATAGAAAAGTAGAGGAGGGGTTAGTTACAAACAAAATAGAATATTTATCAGCTATAGAAGAATCACAATATACAATTGCTCAAGCGAATTCTCCAATAAATGAAAAAGGTAACTTTGTTGAAGAACTTGTGTCGTGTAGAAAATCTTTAAACTTTATTTTAGCTAAATCTGAATCAATAGAGTATGTTGATGTTTCTCCAAAGCAATTAGTTTCTGTAGCAGCTTCGTTAATACCATTTTTAGAAAATGACGATGCAAATAGAGCATTGATGGGTTCTAACATGATGAGACAAGCTGTTCCTCTAATTAAACCAGAGTCACCATTAGTTGGTACTGGCATCGAGCAAGATGTAGCGTTAGATTCTGGAGTTACAATTATAGCTAAAAGAGACGGGGTAGTTGGAAAAATCGATGGCAAAAGAATTGTTGTAAAAGCTACAGAAAAAGATCTTTCAAAATCTGGTGTTGATATTTATCAATTACTTAAATTTCAAAAATCTAACCAAAATACTTGCATTAATCAAAGACCATTAGTTAAAACTGGTGACCAAATAAAAAAAGGAGATATAATAGCAGACGGTCCATCAACAAAACTTGGAGAATTAGCTTTAGGGAAAAATGTTACAGTAGCATTCATGCCATGGCTTGGCTACAACTTTGAAGATTCAATTTTAATATCAGAAAGATGTGTTACTGACGATGTATTTACCTCGGTACATATTGAAGAGTATGAGTTGATGGCACGTGACACGAAACTTGGAACAGAAGAAATTACTAGAGATATACCAAATATTAGCGAAGAATCTTTAAGAAATTTAGATGAATCTGGAATTGTATATATAGGAGCAGAAGTTAAACCTGGAGATATTCTCGTTGGTAAAGTTACACCAAAAGGTGACACAATGTCGAATCCAGAAGAGAAGCTATTAAGATCTATTTTTGGAGAGAAGGCCACAGACGTAAGAGATTCATCTTTAAAAATGCCACCAGGTAGTAATGGTATAGTTATAGATGTAAGAGTATTTAATAGACATGGGATTGAAAAGGATGAAAGATCCACAGCAATAGAAAGAGCAGAAATCGAAGCTGTGCAGGATGATAAAAATGTAGAAGAAGATATTCTTGAAAGAAATATTAAAATTAGAATTCAAGAAATAGTAAATAACAAAAAACTAAAAAGTAATCACAAAAGTTTTAAAACTGGTCAAAAGATTACAATCTCAGAACTTGAAGATATAAATTTAAATGATTATTGGAAATTAAATTTTGAAGAAGAAAAAACAAACAAAGATTTAGAAATAATTAAAGATCAATATAATAAAGTTAAACAAGATATAAAAGAGAAATTTGAAGATAAAGTTTATAAAATTCAACAAGGAGATGATTTGTTACCAAATGTTTTAAAAATGGTAAAAGTTTTTGTTGCTGTAAAAAGAAGTTTAAAACCAGGTGATAAAATGGCAGGAAGGCACGGAAACAAAGGAGTTATTAGCAAAATAGTTCCTATAGAGGATATGCCGTATAGAGAAGACGGTCGACCTGTTGATGTTGTTTTAAATCCTTTAGGAGTGCCAAGCAGGATGAATGTAGGGCAAATTTTAGAAACACATTTAGGCTGGGCTTGCTCAGAACTTGGAGAAAAAATTAATAAAATGATTAAGATTAAGAAAGATCTAGATAAGAGAAATAATATTATTCGAGATATTTACAAAAAAGTATATGGAAATAATGTTTATGATAATAAAATTAAATCTTTAAATGAAAAAGAATTTGAAGAGTTAACGTCAAATCTATCTTTAGGCATTCCCATTTCAACTCCTGTTTTTGATGGAGCTTCAGTTGATGATGTTACCGATCTATTAAATATTGCTGATCTACCATCATCTGGACAAACAACTTTATGGGACGGAAGAACAGGTGAACAATTTGATAGAAAAGTAACAGTAGGTACAATTTATATGCTCAAGTTACATCATTTAGTTGAAGATAAGATTCATGCTAGATCAACAGGACCATATAGTTTAGTAACCCAACAACCTCTCGGCGGAAAGGCTCAATTAGGAGGTCAAAGATTTGGAGAAATGGAAGTTTGGGCGCTAGAAGCATATGGTGCTTCATATACATTGCAAGAAATTTTAACTGTTAAGTCTGATGATGTTGCGGGAAGAACAAAAGTTTACGAAACTATTGTTAAAGGCGATGATAAATTTGAATCTGGAGTGCCAGAATCCTTTAATGTTTTAGTTAAGGAAATAAGATCATTAAGTTTAAATATTGAATTAAATTAGGAATTTATGGAAAAAAGTGTAAGTAAATTATTTAAGCAAGATACACCCGATCTAAGCTTTGATAGAATTAAGATAACATTAGCAAGTCCAGAAAAAATAAAATCCTGGTCTTTCGGTGAAATAAAAAAACCTGAAACCATTAACTATAGAACTTTTAAACCAGAAAAAGATGGTTTGTTTTGTGCTAGAATATTTGGACCTATCAAAGATTATGAATGCTTGTGTGGCAAATACAAGAGAATGAAATTTAGAGGTATTATTTGCGAAAAATGTGGTGTTGAAGTTACCAGAGCGAACGTTAGAAGAGATAGAATGGGACATATAGAACTAGCGTGTCCTGTAGCACATATATGGTTTTTAAAGTCTTTGCCAAGCAGAATCTCATTAGCAGTAGATATGAAATTAAAAGATGTTGAAAAAGTTTTATACTTTGAGAGTTTTTTAGTTATAGAACCGGGTCTTACGAAACTTCAAAAAAATCAACTTCTTTCTGAAAATGAATATATTAAAGCCCAAGAAGAATATGGTGAGGATTCCTTCCAAGTTGGTATTGGAGCAGAAGCTATAAGAGAATTATTATTAAAACTTGACTTAAAAAAAGAAAGAGAAAAATTAAGATTAACTTTAAAAGAAACAAAGTCTAAGGTAGCAGAAGAAAGAACTATAAAAAGATTAAAATTAATTGAATCTTTTATTGAATCAGGAAACAAACCTGAGTGGATGATTTTGACAAGCATCCCTGTCATGCCACCAGAACTTAGGCCTTTAGTACCACTTGATGGTGGAAGATTTGCTACATCTGATTTAAATGATTTGTATAGAAGAGTAATAAATAGAAATAATAGATTGAGAAGATTAATAGATTTAAAGGCTCCAGATATAATCGTGAGAAATGAAAAAAGAATGTTACAAGAATCTGTGGATGCCTTATTTGATAACGGTAGAAGAGGTAGAGTAATTACTGGAACAGGAAAGCGCCCTCTTAAGTCTTTGGCAGAAATGTTAAAAGGAAAACAAGGAAGATTTAGACAAAACTTATTAGGAAAAAGAGTAGATTATTCAGGAAGATCTGTAATTGTAGCTGGGCCTGAATTAAAGCTTCATCAATGTGGTTTACCTAAAAAAATGGCTGTAGAGCTATTTAAACCTTTTTTATATGCAAGATTGGATAAACTTGGATTAGCTACAACAATTAAACAAGCAAAGAGACTTGTTGAAAAAGAAAAAAGTGAAGTTTGGGACGCTCTTGAAACTATAATAAGAGAACATCCTGTCATTTTAAATAGAGCGCCAACTTTACACAGGTTGGGCGTTCAGGCTTTTGAAGCTAAATTAATAGAAGGAAATGCTATAGAGTTACATCCATTAGTTTGTGCTGCATTTAATGCTGACTTTGACGGTGATCAAATGGCAGTACATATACCATTAAGCATAGAAGCTCAATTGGAAGCCCGTGTCTTAATGATGTCCACTAACAATATTTTAAGTCCTTCTAATGGAAAGCCTATTATTGTTCCCAGTCAAGATATGGTTTTAGGTATTTATTATTTATCTCAATCCATTGACAAAAGTAACGATAAGCCCAAAGGATATTTTAGTAATGTATCAGAGATAGAACAGGCTTTAGATTCCAAACATATAAGTTTGCACTCTAAAGTAATATGTAGATTTGAAACAATGGATGAAAAGGGAAATAAAATTATAGAAAAACACAAAAGTACAGCAGGAAGATTTATATTATCAAGCGTTTTACCTAAACACCACAAAGTTAAATTTTCACTTATTGATAGGGTTTTATCTAAAAAAAATGTCTCAGAAATTATAGATGTAGTTTATCGTTACTGCGGCCAAAAAGAGACTGTAATATTTTGCGATAGAATCAAGACATTAGGATTTAAACATGCTTTTAAAGCAGCAATTTCATTTGGAAAAGATGACTTAATAATACCAAAAACAAAACAAAAACTTGTAAATGATGCAAAAAAACAAATAGAGGATTATGAGAGTCAGTATTCTGAAGGATTAATTACTAGAGGGGAGAAATATAATAAAGTTGTTGATGTTTGGTCTAAATGTACAGATTTAGTTGCAAACGAAATGATGAAGGAAATTTCTTCAGCTACAAAAGTTATGCCAAACGATAGAATAGAAACTAATTCAGTTTTTATGATGGCCAATTCTGGAGCAAGAGGTTCTGCTGCTCAAATGAAACAGCTAGCAGGAATGAGGGGTCTTATTGCTAAACCATCTGGCGAAATTATAGAAACTCCAATTACAGCAAATTTTAAAGAAGGCTTAACAGCTTTAGAATATTTTAACTCTACACACGGAGCAAGAAAAGGTTTAGCTGATACTGCGCTTAAAACAGCTAACTCCGGTTATCTTACAAGAAGACTTTGTGATGTTTCTCAAGATATTTCAATAACAAAATTGGATTGTGGGTGCAAATCTAAAGATTCTCTAACAATGACCGAAATTATAGATGGTGGAAATATTATAGTAAGCCTTTCAGAACGAGTTTTGGGAAGAATGTCAGCTGAAGATATTAAACATCCTATAAATGGAGAAATTTTAATTAAAAAGAAACAAATGATTGATGAAGAAGCATGTGAAAAAATCGATGCAGCTGGAGTAAAATCTATTAAAGTTCATTCAGTAATAACATGTACCTCTCAAGATGGAGTTTGCGCTACATGTTATGGAAGAGATTTATCTAGAGGAAAACTAGTTAGTATTGGAGAGGCAATAGGTATGATTGCTGCCCAATCAATAGGAGAACCAGGCACGCAATTAACAATGAGAACTTTTCACGTCGGCGGTACAGCTCAAATAAAAGAAGAGTCTTCTGTTTCAGCTCATTCATCGGGAATTATTAAAATTCTTAATAAAAATATTATTGAAGATTCAAAAAAGAACAAAATTATAATGGGAAGAAACACTCAAATATCCATAGAGGATGATAATGGTAGACAATTAGCTATATACAAAGTTCCTTATGGATCAAAGATATATTGCGATAATAATGAGAGCGTAAAAAAAGGTAAAAAGATTTGCGAATGGGATCCATATACTTTGCCTGTTATAGCAGAAAAAAGTGGATTAGTAAGTTATATGGATTTAGTTGATGGTGTTTCGTTAGCTGAAACTGTTGATGATACAACAGGCATAACATCAAAATCAGTTTTAGATTGGAGATCTCAATCCAAAAATACTGAATTAAAACCAAGAATTACTTTAAGGGACGAAAAAGGTAATGTAATTAAAAAAGCTGATGATAATGAGGCTAGATATTATTTAGTACCAGATTCAATTTTATCAGTCGCAGATGGTCAAAAAGTTTCAGCAGGCGATGTGCTAGCTAGATTACCTAAAGAAACATCTAAGACAAAAGATATAACAGGAGGATTACCGAGAGTAGCAGAATTGTTTGAAGCTAGAAGACCAAAGGATAGTGCAATTATTGCTGAAAACGATGGCTCCATTGAGTTTGGTAAAGAATTAAGAGGAAAATTAAAAGTTTCAATTATAATGCAAGAAGGAACTTCATCTTCTTATCTAATACCAAAAGGAAAACATATTAATTTTAATCAAGGGGAAAAAATTAAAAAAGGAGAGTACCTTTTAGATGGTAGTCCGGCTCCACATGATATTCTAAGAATTCTTGGTGTGGAAGCCTTAACTGAATATTTTGTAAATGAAGTTCAAGAAGTTTACAGACTGCAGGGTGTAATAATAAATGATAAACATATAGAAACAATTTTAAGACAAATGTTAAAAAAAGTTGAAGTTAAATCTCCTGGAGACTCAAAATATTTGTTAGGTGAAATTGTTGATAAGATAGAAATTGATCAACATAACGAAGAATTGAAAAAAAATAGCAAAAAGCCAGCTATTGCAGAAAGAGTATTGCTCGGAATTACAAAAGCATCGTTACAAACTAATTCATTTATTTCAGCAGCTTCCTTTCAGGAAACTACCAGAGTTTTAACTGATGCCGCAATAAAGGGTAAAGTTGATAAGTTAAAAGGATTAAAAGAGAATGTTATTGTCGGCAGATTAATACCCGCAGGCACAGGTCACACAAAAATAAAATGGCAAAAAGTAGCTGAATCAAGAGATGAAGCTTTAGCTTCATCGAAAGAAGCTTCTTCTGATAAAGAACAGTTACCAGTGACATAAAAGGCCTATATTATTTAGTTTTTTTAATATTAAATTCTTAAAAATCAATGTAGTGAGTGTTGACTTTTAACTTTTCAATTAGTAGTTTAGCGCAATTTTGATGGTTAGAAGTAAGGCGGTATTAGCCTTAAACGCTAACTAAGAATTTTTAAAAAACTAAATCTTTATTACTTTTTTCCATCAATAATAATTAATAAAAATTATGCCAACTATAAACCAGTTGATAAAAAGATCTAGGATTAAACCAAAGTACAGGAGTAAAGTGCCTGCGCTTGAACGTTCTCCTCAAAAACGAGGGGTATGTACCAAGGTTTATACAACAACCCCAAAAAAACCAAATTCAGCTCTTAGAAAAGTTGCTAGAGTCAGATTGTCAAACGGTCATGAGGTTACTTGTTATATTCCTGGAGAGGGACATAATCTTCAAGAACACTCCGTAGTTTTAATAAGAGGAGGAAGAGTAAAAGATTTACCAGGTGTACGGTATCATATATTAAGAGGTAATCTAGACACTCAAGGTGTTACAGCACGAAAACAACAAAGATCTAAATACGGAGCTAAAAAACCAAAGTAATTTTATGTCTAGAAAAAAAAGAGCACCAAAAAGAATTTTTTATCCCGATTCTAAATATCGCTCTACAGTCTTAGCTAAGTTTATAAATTTTATAATGTATGACGGTAAAAAAGCAACAGCTGAAAAAATAATTTATAACACATTTGATCAAATACAAGAAAAAACTAAACAAGATCCTATAAAAGTTTTTAACGATGCAATAAATAACGTAAGACCTAATTTAGAAGTAAGATCAAGACGGGTAGGTGGAGCCACATACCAAGTTCCTGTTGAAGTTAATGTTAAAAGATCACAAACTTTAGCTTTAAGATGGTTATTGGAAGCCTCTAGAAAAAGAAAAAATAAAACAATGTCCCAAAAATTATTTAATGAATTAATGGACGCTTATCAAAAAAAAGGTGCAGCTATTAAAAAAAGAGAAGATACTCACAAAATGGCAGAATCTAACAAAGCTTTTGCACATTACAGATGGTAAACATATGCCTAGAACTCATACTTTAGAAAAATATCGAAATATTGGAATTATGGCGCACATAGATGCTGGCAAAACTACCACAACCGAAAGGATTTTATATTATACTGGTAAAAGTCATAAAATAGGTGAGGTGCATGATGGCGCAGCTACAATGGATTGGATGGAACAAGAACAAGAAAGAGGTATTACTATTACCTCGGCAGCCACAACATGTTTCTGGAGAGAACACAGAATAAATATTATTGATACTCCTGGTCACGTAGATTTTACTATTGAAGTTGAAAGATCTTTAAAAGTTTTAGATGGAGCCATATGTGTTTTTGACGGAGTTGCTGGAGTAGAACCACAGTCAGAAACTGTCTGGAGGCAAGCAGACAAGTATAAAGTTCCACGCGTTTGTTTTGTAAATAAATTAGACCGTACAGGAGCTAATTTTTTTATGTGCGTAGACATGATAAAAGATAGATTGGGAGCCAAACCATTAGTTATGCAGCTTCCAGTAGGAATCGAGTCATCATTAAAAGGCGTAGTTGATTTAATTAAAATGAAAGCAGTTTTGTGGAAAGATGAAAAGCTAGGAGCAGAATTTGAATATGTAGAGATACCAGCAGATTTAAAAGAACAAGTAGAAAAATATAGAAAAGAATTAATCGAAACAGCTGTCGAACAAGATGAAAAATTAATGGATGATTATTTGAATGGAAAAGAAATATCAGAAAAAGACCTGATATCTTGTGTAAGAAAAGGATGTTTGAAATTTGAATTTGTTCCAGTTTTGACAGGTTCAGCTTTTAAAAATAAAGGAGTACAGCCTTTATTAGATTCAGTAGTTGATTTTTTGCCAAGCCCAAAAGATATAGGATTAATAAAAGGAACAAAACCTGATTCAAAAGATGAAATTGAAAGAAAATTTGATGATAAAGAACCTTTTTCAGCATTAGCTTTTAAAGTTGCTACAGATCCATTTGTTGGAACTTTGACTTTTATAAGAATTTATTCGGGTACATTAAAGTCAGGAACGGGAATTTATAATACATCTAAAGATAAAGAAGAAAGAGTAGGACGTATGCTTTTGATGCATGCAAATAGTAGAGAAGACATAAAAGAAGCTAATGCTGGAGATATAGTAGCTCTTGCAGGTCTTAAATATACAATTACAGGCCACACTTTATGTGAAGAAAAGAACCCAGTTATATTGGAACCTATGGATTTTCCGGACCCAGTTATTGAAATTGCTGTTGAGCCCAAGACCAAGGGTGACCAAGAGAAAATGGGAGAAGCTTTAGGAAGATTAGCAAGAGAAGACCCTTCATTTAGAGTTACGTCTGATGAAGAATCTGGACAAACGATAATAAAAGGTATGGGAGAACTTCACCTAGATATTATTGTAGACAGAATGAAAAGAGAATTTAAAGTGGAAGCTAATATTGGAGCACCTCAAGTTGCATATAGGGAAACTATATTAAAATCTTCAACCAATACTTATATTCATAAAAAACAAAGTGGAGGAGCAGGACAATTTGCAAAAGTTGAACTAACTGTTGAACCTTTACCTCCAGGAAAAGGAAGAGAAATAGAAAATAAAATTAAAGGTGGAGCTATTCCAAAAGAGTTTATTCCTGGAGTTGAAAAAGGAATCGAAAGTGTTGCTGATAGCGGAATATTAGCAGGCTTTCCTTTAATAGATTATAAAGTTACCATAGTTGATGGTTTACATCATGATGTTGACTCAAGTGTATTAGCTTTTGAAATAGCATCAAGATATTGTTTTAAAGAAGCATGTACAAAAGCGGCTTTAAAATTATTAGAACCTATGATGAGAGTTGAGGTAGTCACCCCAGAAGATTATATGGGCGATGTTATAGGCGATCTAAATAGTAGACGAGGTCAAGTATCAACGACTGATAAAAGAGGAAACGCAACCGTCATTAGTGCAATGGTACCTTTAGCTAATATGTTTGGCTATATAAACAATCTTAGATCAATGTCACAAGGTAGAGCAGCTTATTCAATGTTTTTTGATCATTACGAAAAAGTTCCTCAAAATGTACAAGACGAGGTGACAAAAAAATTGGCATAAATTATGGAAAAACAACATATAAGAATACATTTGCGAGCTTATGATAATAAAATATTGGATTTGTCCACTATTGAGATTGTTAATACGGCTAAAAGAACAGGAGCGCAGGTAAAAGGACCTATACCTTTGCCAACAAAAAAAGAAATATTTACTGTACTAAGATCTCCGCATATTGACAAAAAGAGCAGGGAACAATTTGAGACAAGAACACACAAAAGATTAATAGATATATTAGAACCAACACCACAAACTGTTGAAGCTTTAATGAAACTAGATTTAGCTTCTGGGGTGGATATAGAGATTAAATTGTAAGATATTATGACTATAGGATTAATAGGAAAAAAAATAGGCATGACTAGAGAGTTCTTTGATACAGGAGTAGTTGTTCCTGTAACTGTATTATCAGTAGAAAAAGGAAGAATTTTAGACGTTATTACTAAAGAAAAACGTGGATATAATGCTATTCAAGTTGGATTTGGAAAGGTTAAGAATTCTAAACTTACGAAACAAATGAAAGGTTTTTTTGCTAAGAAGTCTACTGAACCAAAAAAAATATTAAAAGAATTTAGAGTAGATAATATTTCAGATTTTAAAGAAGGAAACGAAATTGGTATTGAGCTTTTTAAAGATCAAAAATTTGTAGATATTACATCTAAAACAATTGGAAAAGGTTTTGCTGGAGTAATGAAAAGACATAATTTTTCAGGACTGAGAGCCTCACATGGTGTCTCAGTTTCACATAGAGCACATGGTTCAACAGGACAAAATCAGGACCCAGGAAAAGTATTTAAAGGTAAAAAAATGGCAGGCCACATGGGTGACAAAATAAGAACTATTCAAAATTTAGAAGTTATAAAATTTGATCACGAAAATAATCTTCTATTTATTAAAGGATCTATACCAGGTTCAAAAAATACCTCAGTTTTAATACAAAAAACGGCAAAAATTATTAAAAAAAGTACACTCTTAGAAAGATTAAAAAAGGCAAGTGCAGAACAATCTGTTCCTGATACCAAAAAAAGTGCAGCTAAATCAAAAGCTGCCCCAGCCGCTGAGAAAAAAACAACTGATAAAAATAAACAACCCCAGAAAAAATGAAACACCAAGTAATAAATATAGAAGGTAAAAAAATTAACGATATCGAGATTTCAGATAAAGTATTTTCACTTACTCCTAACAAATATGTTATCCAGTCAATTGTAGATTGGCAATTAAACCATTTTAAACCAAGATTAGCAAAAACCAAACAAAGAAGTGAGATAAAGGGATCTACTGCAAAAATTTATGCTCAAAAAGGTACTGGCGGCGCGAGACATAGCAGTAGAAAAGCACCCTTATTCGTTGGTGGAGGAGTGGCTCATGGTCCTAAAGGTGCGGTTTATAGAGAAAAGAAAATTAATAAGAAAATAAAAAAAATAGGATTATTACATATCTTGTCTCAAAAAAATAAAATGAAATCCTTAGTAATAGTAGAAGATTTTAAAACAGAAATTAAGAAAACAAAAATATTCTACCGTTTTCTTGAAAAAAATAATTTAAAAAACTCACTTGTAGTATCAGATAAAAATTCAAAACTTAAAATTTTTAAATCAGCAAAAAATATTCCAAATCTTAAAATTGTCGAAGAGAGTGGAGCCAATGTCTATGATTTATTAAAATATAAAAATGTTATCTTTACAACATCTTCAATTAAATCACTCCAGGAAAAATTATCAAAATGAAAAAATTTAATTATTTAGATACTATTTTGTCACCAGCGATCACGGAAAAAGCAACCTCTCTTTCTGAGTTTAACAAAGTGATTTTTAAAGTTCATAGAGGAGCCAGCAAAAACTCGATTAAAAAAAGTATAGAGAAAGTTTTTAAAGTTAATGTTGTTAAAATTAATACTGTAAATGTTAAAGGTAAAAATAAAGTTGTTAGAGGAAGAAAGACTAAGAAATCAAATTATAAAAAAGCAATTATTACTCTTAAAAAAGGTCAAAGCATCGATCTTTCAACAGGAATTTAAACCATGGCATTAAAAACATTTAAATCTTATACAAAATCTACAAGAGGAACCATTCTTGTCGACAGAAAAAATTTATGGAAAGGTAAACCTGTAAAATCTCTTACATTTGGAAAAGTCTCTACCGGAGGAAGAAATAATTTAGGAAGAATTACTTCTAGAAGTAAAGGTGCAGGACACAAAAATAAATATAGAATTGTTGATTTTTATAGAAAAAAAGATGATTTAAAAGCTGTTGTCGAAAGAATCGAGTATGATCCAAATCGATCATCTTATCTAGCTTTAATCAAATATGAAGATGGAGTAAAAAATTATATTTTAGCACCTAATAATTTAAAAGTAGGCGACGATATCGTTTCTGGAAGAGCTAAAGAAATTAAAGTTGGAAACTGCATGCCTCTTAGCGATATACCTGATGGAACTGAAATTCATAATATTGAGCTTGCTCCAAATGGTGGAGGTAAACTAGCAAGATCAGCAGGTTCTTCAGCTCAAACATCTGGTACTGACGAAAATTATCGGATTATAAAATTAGCATCAGGAGAAACTCGAAAAGTAATTAATTCTGCTAGAGCAACGATTGGTACAGTATCTAATGCAGATCATCAAAATATTAAAATAGGTAAAGCTGGAAGAAATAGATGGAGAGGTAGAAGACCTTCAGTTAGAGGAGTGGCTATGAATCCAGTGGACCATCCACATGGTGGTGGAGAAGGAAAAACTTCTGGTGGAAGAAGTCCTGTTTCTCCATGGGGACAATCAGCCAAAGGTTTAAAAACTAGAAAAAACAAAAGAACAAACAAGTTTATAATTTCTAGAAGAAAGAAAAGGGTATAAATTATGTCAAGAGCCATATGGAAAGGTCCGTTTGTAGATCCAAGTTTGTTAAAAAAAGTTGAAAAGCTTAAAAATCAAACAAACAAACAACCAATAAAAACCTGGTCAAGAAAATCTACAATAATACCTGAGTTTGTAGGCCATAGTTTTTTAATTCATAATGGGAAGAAGTTTATTCCGATTAAAATTTCTGAAGAAATGGTTGGGCATAAATTAGGAGAATTTTCACCAACAAGACAATTTTCAGGTCATACTCCCGCAGATAAAAAAGCTGCACAAGAAGCCGCATCTGGCGCACCACCTGCTACAGCTGCTGCTCCGCAAGGTTCAGCACCAAAACCTAAAGAGGTATCTAAAGATGCAAAAAAATAAGAATTCAGTAATGGCTGTGAACAGAAATGTTAAATCGAGTCCTAGAAAAGTAAATCTCTTGCTTAGAAACATTAGAGGGAAAAAAGCAGATATAGCTATTAGAGACTTAACTTTTGCAAAACAAAGAATAGCTTTTGATATTAAAAAAACTGTGCAATCAGCTATTGCTAATGCTGAAAATAATAATCAATATGACATTGATAATTTATACGTAAGCGAAGCATATGTTGGAAAATCTATTGTTTTAAAAAGATTTAGAGCTAGGGCCAAAGGTAGAGCAAGCCCAATTAAAAAACCATATTCAAATGTTACAATAATTTTGTCAGAAAAAACTAAAAAAACAGAGGATAAACATGGGTCAAAAAGTTAATCCAATAGGATTTAGATTAGGAATAAATAGAAATTGGGATTCCGTCTGGTTTGCTAAAAAGAAAGAATATGGAAAATTTTTAATTGAAGATTACAAAATCAGAGATTATGTAAAAAAGAATATTATTAATTCTGGAGTTTCTCAAGTTATAATTGAACGTAAAGCTAAAAAATGTATTGTATCAATTTATACATCTAGACCAGGGTTTGTTATCGGAAAAAAAGGTTCAGATATTGAAAAGATTAAAAAAAATCTCTCAAAAATATCTTCAAGCGAAATAAGTCTAAATATAAAAGAAGTAAAAAAACCTGAATTAAACGCATTCCTTGTTGCTGAAAATATATCTCAACAATTAGTTAAAAGGATTGCTTACAGAAGAGCTATGAAAAGAGCAATGCAATCAGCTTTAAGGTTGGGAGCCAAAGGGATTAGAGTTTGTCTTGCTGGTAGACTGGCTGGAAATGAAATTGCTCGAACTGAGTGGTTAAGAGAAGGCAGCGTACCTTTACATACTCTTAGAGCTGAGGTGGATTATGCCGAATCCGAAGCTTTGACAACCTATGGAATAATTGGTGTGAAAGTTTGGATTTACAAAGGAGAAGTTTTTACTAATGAAAAGGATAATAATAAAGATAATAAAAATGTTACAACCAACAAGAACAAAGTATAGAAAAGCACATAAAGGCAGAATTCACGGTCATGCTCATAGAGGTGAAATTCTTAATTATGGAGCATATGGTTTAAAAGCTATGCAACCAGAAAGAATCATTTCTAAACAAATTGAGGCTGCAAGAGTAGCCTTAACAAGATATATGAAAAGAACAGGAAAAGTTTGGTTAAGAATTTTTCCTAATATACCTGTTTCTAAAAAGCCGACCGAAGTAAGAATGGGAAAAGGAAAAGGCTCGCCAGAATATTGGGCGTGCAGAGTTAAACCTGGAAGAATAATTTTTGAGGTCGATGGAGTAGATGAAGCGACCGCAAGGATTGCTTTATACAAAGCTTCAGCAAAACTTCCTATTAAAACAAAATTTATAAAAAGATTTTAAATAATGAAAAATAGTGAAATTAAAAAACTTAGTATTGATGAAATGAATAACAAGATCCAATCTTTAAAGAAAGATTTATTCAATAGTAGATTTAAAAAAGTAAGTGGCCAACTTACTGATACTGCTAAAGTATCTTTAACAAAAAGAGATGTTGCAAAGCTATTTACTGAATTAAAAAAGAGAAAGAAAAAATGAGCAAAAAAATATTAACAGGAAAAGTTATTAAAGATAAAAACGACAAAACTATAGTTGTGCTGGTAAAAAGAAGATACCCGCATCCTTTTTTTGGTAAAATTGTTACTTCTTCAAAAAAATATCACGCACATGATGAAAAAAATAAATTTAAAACTGGTGACGAAGTTAAAATCATTGAATCTAAACCTTTTTCAAAAAAAAAACGTTGGGAAGTACTAATTAAATGATACAAGTTCAAACAGAATTAACTGTTGCAGATAATACTGGCGCTAGAAGAGTAGAATGTATTAAGGTTTTAGGAGGATCCAAGAGAAGAACCGCATCAATTGGTGACATGATAGTAATTAGTGTAAAAGATGCAATTCCTACAGGCAAAGTAAAAAAGGGTTCTGTGCATAGAGCAGTAATAGTTAGAACCAGAAAAGCAATTTATAGAAATGATGGTAGTAAAGTAAAATTTGATAATAATGCAGTTGTTATTACTGATGAAAAAGGAGAGCCAATCGGTACTAGAATATTTGGACCGGTTACAAAAGAACTAAGAACAAAAGGGCAAACAAAAATTATTTCATTAGCACCAGAGGTTCTCTAATGATTAAAAAGGGCAATCAAGTAGAGGTATTAACAGGCAAAGACAAAGGAAAAAAAGGAGAAGTAATTGAAATTTATAGAGTAAAAAATAGAGCTAAAGTAAAAGGTATTAATATTATAAAAAAACATGAAAAGACAACTAAAGAAAAAAAAGGAGGAATCATCTCTAAAGAAAACTTTATAGATATATCTAACTTAAAAAATGTAGATACAAAAGTTGATAAACCTAAAACTAAAGAGAAAAAATGATACCAAGATTAAAAGATCAATACGATAAATCGATTGTAGAAAATTTAATGAAAAAATTTTCTTTAAAAAATAAATTAATGGTTCCTAAGGTATTAAAAGTAGTATTAAATATGGGATTAGGAGCTGATGCTAATGATAAAAAAATTATTCAAAATTGCATTGAAGATATATCTCTTATAAGCGGGCAAAAACCGGTAGTAACACGTTTTAAAAAATCAATATCAAATTTTAAGACTAGAAAAGGTTCTACAGCTGGTGTCAAAGTTACTTTAAGAAAAAAGAAAATGTACGAATTTATTGATAGACTTGTAAATATAGCACTACCAAGAATCAAAGATTTTAGAGGTTTAAGTTCAAAGGGTTTTGATAATCATGGAAATTTTAGTTTTGGAGTAAAAGAGCATATTATATTTCCTGAAATTAATTTTGATAAAGTGGATCGTATCAGAGGAATGGATATAACTATTGTTACTAATGGAAGAGATAAAAAAGTGACATTAGCTTTATTACAAGAAATGAATTTTCCATTTATAAAGGATAGAAAGGTTAATTAAAATGGCCAAAACCAGCTCAATACAAAGAAACTTGAAAAGACAACGTCTAGCTAGAAAATTTTATAAAAAAAGAGAAAAATTGAAAAAAATAATTAAAAATAAAAAATTACCTCTCGATGAGAGATTTAATGCTCAATTAAAATTAGCGAAGCTTCCAAGGAATTCAGCTTCGATTAGAGTGAGAAACAGATGTGAAATAAGCGGAAGACCACATGGTGTTTATAGAAAACTTAAAATTTCTAGAATTGCTTTAAGGCAATTAGCATCTGAAGGAAAAATTCCGGGAATGACAAAATCAAGTTGGTAAAATGAGGAGATATAAATAATTATGACATTAGCTGATCCAATAGGAGACATGATAACAAGAATTAGAAATGGTCAAATGAGAATGTTAAATAATGTAAAAATACCTAATTCTAAATTTAGAGCAAAAATATTAGATGTCCTTAAACAAGAAGGTTACATTATTGGTTATAAACAAGTATCTGATTCAAAAAATAAATCTGTTTTAGATGTAGATTTGAAATATGACAACGGAAATCCAGTAATAAAAGAAATAAAAAGAATATCAAAACCAGGAAGAAGAATTTATGCAAGAGCTAGCAGTATTCCTAGAATCCAAAATGGATTAGGATTAGCTATAGTATCAACTTCAAAAGGAATTATGACAGATAATGACGCTAGAAATCAAAATATTGGAGGGGAAATAATTTGTAGAGTATTCTAATTTTTTATGTCTAAACTTGGAAAAAAACCTATAAAAATACCAAAAGATACCAAAGCTAAATACGAGTCTGGTAAATTAGTATTAACTGGTCCTAAAGGATCAAAAGAACTAACTATTAACGATAAGATATTTTCTACTTCAATTTCTGAAGACAATAATATAGTTCTCAAACTAATTATAAAAAATGAATCATCAAATATTATGTGGGGAACTACTAGAAGTATAATTAATAGTGCGGTAATAGGAGTTACCTCTGGTCATGAAAAAATACTTGAATTAAATGGAGTAGGGTTCAGAGCTAATTTAAAAGGAGATATATTAAATTTACAACTAGGATTTAGCCATGATACATCTTATAAAATTCCTAAAAATATTAAGATAACGGTTGAAAAGAGCACAATTATTAAAATTAACGGTATAGATAAAGAATTGGTAGGAAAAGTTGCTTCAGAAATTAAAAATTTAAAACCTGTTGAACCTTATAAAGCAAAAGGAATTAAAGAAAGAGGTCAATACGTATTAAGAAAAGAAGGAAAGAAAAAATAATGAACATACATAAAAGGATTAAAAGAGCAAAAAGAATAAGAAGAAAACTTAAAAATAGCAATGTAAACAGATTTAGATTATCTGTTTTTAGATCTAGTAAAAATATATCTGCACAAATTATAGATGATATAAATAATAAAACATTAGTGTCTGCTTCATCTATTAAAAGTAAAGGTGAGTCTAAAAAAAATAAAACTGACCTATCTGTATTAACTGCTGAAATGCTAGCAAAGAAGGCAATAGAACAAAAAATCACTAAAGTTTTTTTTGATAGAGGCGGTTATAAATTTCACGGTAGAATCAAAACTTTTGCAGAAACTTTACGTAAAAATGGATTAATTTTTTAAGGTATTTTATGAATAATATTGAATTTAAAGATAAATTAGTATCGATAAATAGAATTACAAAAGTAGTTAAAGGTGGAAGAAGATTTGCATTTTCAGCTTTAGTTGTAGTTGGAAATCAGTCTGGGTCTATAGGTATAGGCCATGGTAAAGCAAAACAAGTTCCTGACGCAATTAAAAAAGCGACAGAAAATGCTAAAAATAAATTACTAAAAATACCTTTAAGAGATGGACGTACTCTCCATCATGATGTTTTAGGAAAAGATGGAGCAGGAAAAGTATTGCTAAGAACCGCACCTTCCGGAACAGGTATTATAGCAGGCGGTCCCATAAGAGCAGCTTGCGAAGTAATAGGCATTAAAGATATCGTTGCTAAATCTATAGGATCGTCAAATCCTATGAATGTACTAAGAGCTTGCATAAAGGGATTGAAAAGTCAAAATTCTCCGAAATTAATAGCACGATTAAGAGGAAAAAAAATTTCAGAAATAACCAAGAAAAAAAATTAAATTATGAAACTGAATTCATTTAATGTAAAGATAGTTAAAAAGTCCAAAAGACTTGGTAGAGGAATTGGCTCGTCCAAAGGAAAAACCTCTGGTAGAGGGCACAAAGGACAAAAATCAAGATCTGGAGTAGCGATTAAAAGCTTTGAAGGCGGTCAAATGCCATTATATAGAAGATTACCAAAAAGAGGATTTAACTCTCAAAAGAAAAAAGAAAGAATAGCAATAATTAATTTGTCAAAAATACAAGAAATAATAGATAAAAAAATATCTTTTCCAAATAATAAAGTATCATTATCAAGTCTTCAAAAATTTAAATTTATTAATAATAAATATACAAAAATTAAATTGCTTGGCTCAGGAAATTTAAATTCAAAATTTGATTTTGAGGTTAATTTTATTTCTTCATCTGCTAAAGCAAAAGTTGAAAAAAATGGTGGAAAAATCTCATTGATTAAATAATATTTTTGAAAATTTACAGATAATGGCAAATACAAATCAAGATAAAGGTTTTTTTTCTAAAGGAAACGATTTAAGAAATAGGATTATTTTTACCGTACTAATTTTGTGCGTTTATAGACTAGGTACTTATATTCCTCTAGCAGGTATAGACCCTCAATCACTACAAACTTTAATGGACTCTAATCAAAAAGGATTATTGGGAATGTTTAATGTCTTTTCTGGCGGAGCTGTGAGTAGAATGGCAATATTTGCTTTAGGAATTATGCCTTATATATCATCATCAATAATAATTCAATTAATGACAGGTGTATCTGAGTATTTCAAAAATTTAAAAAACCAGGGCGAAATTGGTAGAAGACAAATTACTCAATATACGAGGTATGGAACGGTATTACTGGCTACAGTACAAGGTTATGGTGTTTCAGTTGGATTAGAAAATTCTACAGCAGGAGTAGTTATTAATCCTGGTATGTTTTTTAAAATTTCTACAGTGATTACTTTAGTAGCTGGCACAATTTTTTTAATGTGGCTAGGTGAACAGATAACACAAAGAGGGATCGGTAATGGTATATCTTTAATTATATTTTCAGGAATTGTCGCTGAAATACCTAGAGCGTTAGCAGCTACTTTTGAATTAGGTAGGACGGGCGCGCTATCTGCAACTACAATTCTAGTAATATTTATTTTACTTTTAGGAACTGTAGCCTTTATAGTTTTTATAGAACGTGCAGTTAGAAAAATTTTAATTAATTATCCAAAGAGACAAATGGGCACTAAAATTTATGGTGGCGAATCTTCTCACCTGCCATTAAAAATTAATACAGCTGGTGTTATTCCAGCTATTTTTGCATCAGCACTATTATTGTTGCCAGTAACATTTTCTAATTTTACACTTTCTGATTCGGAATTTTTTATGGACTTATCATCAGTTTTTTCTCAAGGCAAACCTTTGTACATGTTGCTTTATGCATCTGGCATAATATTTTTTTCATTTTTTTATACATCAATAGTGTTTAACCCAAAAGAAACTGCGGAAAATTTAAGAAAACACGGTGGATATGTTCCTGGAATCAGACCTGGAGAAAGAACAGCATATTTTATAGAAGAAATTTTAACAAGACTTACCACAATAGGTGCTCTATATTTAACATTAGTTTGTTTAATGCCGGAATTTTTAATATCAAAATATCCCATACCATTTTATCTAGGTGGAACTTCAGTTTTAATTGTTGTAGTTGTTGCTATGGACACTGTATCCCAAATACAAACTAGAATGATGAGTCAACAATACGAATCATTAATTAAAAAAACTAAATTTGGTAGTTAAAAGTGAATATAATATTATTTGGACCACCGGGTGCTGGTAAGGGTACTCAAGCAGACACTATTGTAAAAGAATTTAATTTTTTTAAAATTTCTACTGGAGACCTCTTAAGAAAAGAGATTGATAAAAATAGTATCTTAGGTAATAAAATTAAATCTATTATTGAAAAAGGAAATTTAGTCTCTGATGAAACAATAAATAACCTAGTCAAAGATATTTTAACTAACAAAAAATATTTTAATAAAATCGTTTTTGATGGATATCCAAGAAATTTAAATCAAGCTAAAATTTTAGACAAATTAGTTCTTGATAATAATCAAAAAATTTCATGTGTTTTAAGTTTAAAAGTTGATCAAGATACTGTTGTAAAGAGAATTTTAGGTAGAGAGATATGTTCAAAGTGCGGCAAGATTTTCAATAAGTATTTTAATCCGTCTACAGAGTCCAATCACTCGTGCGGTTTAGATTTTCTAAAGATAAGATCTGATGATAAAAAAGAAGTAATATTAGAGAGATTTAAAACTTATACTAAAGAGACACATCCAATTTTAGATCATTACAGAAGTCAAAATTTATTATACGAAATTGACGGTATTAGTAATATCGTCAAAATTTCTCAAGAAATACGTCAAATTATACGCAGTTTAGACGCTTGACTTTGTAGATTCTACCAATATAAATAGCGACGTTAGATTGATTAATCCAAAAAATATATGGCACGTATAGCTGGCGTAAATATTCCTCAAGGTAAAGTTGTTCATGTAGCACTAACCTATATACATGGTATAGGAAAAAAGTTTTCTAACGAAATTTGCTCAAAATTAAACATTTCTAAAAGCAAAAGAGTAAATAGTTTAACAGAAGACGAAGTCTTAAAAATTAGAGAATTCATTGATCAAAATTATAAAGTTGAAGGTGATTTACGAAGAGAGGTCTCTCTTAATATAAAAAGATTAGTTGATTTGGCCACATATAGAGGTTCGAGACATAAAAAAAAATTGCCAGTTAGAGGACAAAGAACACATTGCAATGCAAGAACAAGAAAAGGTAAAGCTATAGCAATAGCAGGAAAAAAACTAACACCGCTTAAAAAGTAATTTATGGAAAATAAAGATAATAAAGATAATAAAACTAAAAAAAAAGATTCGTCTGTAGAAAAAATAGAAAAACCAATTAACGTAAAAAAAGCTAAAAAAAAAATTAAAAAAAATATTACCACAGGTATAGCTTTTGTTAATGCGACTTTTAATAATACTATTGTTTCTATAGCCGATGACAGCGGAAACGTAATTGCGTGGTCATCAGCTGGGTCTAAAGGTTTTAAAGGTTCAAGAAAATCTACGCCCTATGCAGCACAAATAGCTGCCGATGCTGCTGCAGGAAAAGCACAAGAGCATGGTTTAAAAACATTGACAGTTAAATTAAAAGGACCAGGTTCTGGAAGAGAAACAGCATTAAGAGCTCTTCAAGCGAGAGGTTTTAAGATTTTGTCAATAGACGATATGACACCAATGCCTCATAATGGTTCGCGCCCACCAAAAAAAAGGAGAGTATAATAAATGGAAAATACATTAGCAGATCAAAACTGGAAAAATTTGATTAAGCCAAGCAAATTAAATATAAAAAATAATGAAGATAAATCTATAACAACACTTACTGCTGAACCTTTAGAAAAAGGCTATGCGCTTACTATTGGAAATTCACTAAGAAGAATTTTACTATCTTCAATACAAGGTTCCGCAATAACAGCAATTCAGATTGATGGAGTTCTTCACGAATTTTCGTCTATCAAAGGGGTTAGAGAAGATGTAACCGACATAGTTTTAAATGTTAAAGCATTATCTTTAAAAGTTATGTCAGAAGGCCCAAAAAAGTTAATTTTAGACGTAAAGGGACCTGGGGAAATTAAAGCAAAAGATATACAGACAAATCCTGAAGTTAAAATATTAAATCCAGATTTAATAATTTGTCATTTAGATGAAAACACTAAATTTCACATGGAGTTAATAGCAAGCACAGGAAAAGGATATCTTCCTTCAGATAAAAATAAAAAAGATGACTCGCCGCTCGGTTTAATACCAATTGATTCTTTGTTTAGTCCTGTTAAAAAAGTTTCTTTTACAGTAGAAAATGCTAGAGAAGGAAAATCATTAGATTATGACAAACTTGTTATGAATGTTGAAACAGATGGATCTATAGCCGCAGAAGATGCAGTTGCATTCGCAGCACGAATTTTTCAGGATCAATTATCAATGTTTATTAATTTTGAAGAACCCAAAAAGATTGAACCTAAACCTCAAATTGTTGAACCTGAGTTTAATAAAAATCTACTCAAAAAAGTTGATGAATTAGAACTATCAGTAAGATCAATGAACTGTTTAAAAAATGATAATATAATTTATATAGGAGATCTAGTTCAAAAGACCGAACCTGAAATGTTAAGAACTCCAAATTTTGGTAGAAAATCTTTAAATGAAATTAAAGAGGTTTTAAATTCAATGTCACTTTATTTAGGTATGGAAATTCCTAATTGGCCACCAGACAATATAGCTGAATTATCGAAAAAACTTGAAGAAAATATATAATTTATGAGACATAAACTTGGATATCGAAAATTAAATAGAACTTAAGAACATCGTAAAGCCTTATTTAAAAATATGTTAAATTCTTTAATTAAATACGAGCAAATAACAACAACATTGCCTAAAGCTAAAGAATTAAAGCCAAAAATTGATAAAGTAATAACTCTTGGTAAAAAAAATAATATGCAATCTAGAAGAAGTTTATTTTCAAAATTACAATCAAAAACTTCAGTTGAAAAATTATTAAAAACACTTTCCCAAAGATACGAAAAAAGACAAGGAGGTTATAGTAGAGTTATAAGAGCAGGATTTAGATATGGTGATTATGCCCCGATGGCTATAATAGAATTGCTAGATAGAGATGTCCAAGCTAAAAAGGTTGACATAAAAAAAAAACCAGCAGAAAAAGCTCCTGATGCAACTGAGCCCAAAACAAAAAGCGTTGATAAAAAAAACAAGTCTAAAAAATAAAATCCTTATATACAGATATTTTATAAAATTGTTTTCTTATTAGAATTTTTATGAAAAAACTTTTTATTATATATAATGAACATATAAATTCGAGATTAGACAGATGGTTTAGAAGGAATGTATGTGAAATTCCCCAATCTTTAATAGAAAAGAGTATTAGAAAAGGCAATATAAAAGTAAATAATATTAAAGAGAAAAGCTCATATAAATTAAAAGAAAACGATAAAATTTTAATTAAAAATATTAATTTTTTAGAAAATAAAAATATAAAAAAAAAGCAAATATATTCAGCTTCAAAAAAAGAAATATCCACCTCATCCAGTTTTTTTATTGAGAATAATGAAAATTTTGCTGTTATTAATAAACCGTCTGGAATTTCGGTTCAATCAGGAACAAAATCCAAAAGAAATATTATAGATATTCTGCGTTTCTCAAAAGAATTTCAAGGATGCAAACCTTACGTAGTTCATAGGATTGACAAAGAAACTTCAGGAATTCTTATTGTTGCAAAAAATAGAAAATATGCACAATTATTTACGGCATTGTTTAGAATAAGAAAAATTCATAAAACATATTTATCCATTGTTATAGGAAATTTAAAAAGTAAAAAAGGTACACTCGAAGATAATTTAATTTATTATGATGATAAAAAGAAGATTATAACTAAAGCTGTTACACATTTTTCAGTTATTGATTCAAATAACAATTATTCTTTAGTTAAGCTTAATCCAGTTACTGGAAGAAAACATCAATTAAGAAAGCAACTGTTAATACAAGGCTGTCCCGTTTTAGGTGATTTAAAATATAGATTAACAGAAAGTTTAAAAAATAAGAAAAGTCAACTCATGTTACATGCATATGAAGTAAAATTTTTTATAAATAATGCTAAATTTATTTTCAAAATTAATCCTCCTTCCAATTTTATTAAAACTCTTAATGAAAAATATTTAAAAAGTTATCTATAATTCTTTTATCAATACTTTGGAAATTTTTAACTTTTAAAGCTTTTAGGCTTGTAACACCTTTATTTTTGATTCCACATGGAACGATGTTTTTATACTTATTTAAATCGTTCGAGACATTTAATGAAAACCCATGGTAAGCTACCCATTTTTTAACTCTGATACCTATTGCTGCAATCTTTTTTGAATTATCTTTTTTACCTGTCCAAATTCCTATATTTTTTTTATCTGGATATGATTTTACTTTATATTCTTTAAGCAAAGTTATTATGCATTTTTCAATATCGGTAATTAATTTTCTTATATCCTTTTTTCTTTTGTTTAAATTTAAAACAAAATAAACAACTTTTTGCCCAGGACCGTGCAGTGTATATTTTCCGCCTCTGTTAGTTTTAATAACTTTAACTTTTTTGTTTATTAAATCAGAATCTTTAGCACTTAAACCTGCTGTATAAACCAAATCATGCTCTAAAATCCACAATAGTTCTTTTTTTTTATTTAAAAAAACGTCTTCTACACGCTTTTCTAATATTTTCATAGATTTTAAGTAATCAACGGGTTTTATGCTGTTTTTAACTTCTATATTCATTTTAAGTTTGTAGTTTTAAAAAAAATCAACTAAACAGTTCCAAAATTAACAAATAAAGTACAAATATGAGTTTAACAAAAGAAATCAAAGATAAAAAAGTTAATTTTGAGTTTAATAAGGAATTTATTAACGTTTTTAATAAAAAAATTCGTGAAAACGATACTGAATTTTTAAATAAAACTTTAAAGGAACTACATCCAGCCGATTCAGCTGATCTTATTGAAAATTTAACTCCTGAGGGTAGATCTAAACTAATCGAACTTGAAGGATTTAATATAGACCCAGAAATTTTTACTGAGTTAAATGAATCAATCCAAACTGAAACTTTTATTATTCTATCTACAGAATCAATAGTTAATATTTTAAAGAGATTAGAATCTGACAATGCGCTTAAAATTATAGAAAATCTTGATGAAAAAAAGAAAAATATCGTTTTAAACAAATTGCCACCAAAAGATAAATTTTTGCTTCAGGAAGGTCTAAGCTATCCTGAAGACTCAGCGGCGCGTATTATGCAAAGAGAATTTACGGCTATTCCAAGCAATTGGTCTGTTGGACAAACTATAGATTATTTGAGAGAAAATAAAGATTTGCCTGAGGAATTTTTAGAAATATTTATAATCGATAATAATTTTAAACCTATAGGTACCGTTACTTCATCTAAAGTATTAAGAACTTCAAGAGAGTCTAAAATGAATTCAATTATGAACGAAATGCAAGTATTAATTCCTGTAAATATGGATAAAGAGGAAGTCGGTCATATTTTCGAAAATTATAATTTAGTTTCAGCTGGAGTTGTAAATAAAGAAAATAAATTAGTAGGGATGATTACTGGCGATGATGTTTTTACAGTACTTAAAGAAGAAGCAGAAGAAGATGTTTTAAGATTAGCCGGGGTAGGTGATGAAGAAATAACTGATAGCGTTTTTCAAAAAACAAAAAGAAGATTTAATTGGTTATTATTAAATTTATTTACAGCGCTTTTAGCTACTTGGGTGATAAGTATATTTGGTGCAACAATTGAACAAATGGTAGCTCTGGCATTTTTAATGCCGATAGTTGCATCTATGGGAGGTAATGCTGGGATGCAAACTCTAGCTGTAACTATAAGAGCTTTAGCAACAAAAGAATTATCATCAAGTAATTTTGGAAAGATTGTTACCAAAGAATTTGTAATAGGAATTTTAAATGGAATAATATTTGCAATAATTACAGGAGTTATAGTTTTTTTATGGTTCAAAGAATTTAATTTAGCGATATTAATTGCTGTTGCTATGATTTTAAATATGATTGTAGCGGGATTGTTTGGAATATTAGTTCCAGTTTCATTAAAGAAATTTAATATAGATCCAGCAATTGCTTCTAGTGTTTTTGTAACAACAATTACTGATGTTATAGGTTTTCTTTCTTTTTTAGGTCTTGGTGCTTTCTTTTTTTATAATTAAAAATTATCAATTAATCTAGTAGAGCCAAGATAGTAAGCTATAAAAATTTTAATTTTTTTTCTATTTATAAAAGGTCTTATAATTTTGTTTATGTCAATTATACTTATGTAATCTATATTTTTTATTCCCATTTTATATAGATCTTTTTTAATAACATTTAATGATATTTGTTTGTTAATTAAATATTTTTTCTTTTTACTTAAGAAATGATAAACTTTTGAAGCAAGATTTATATCTTTTTTACTTAATAGCAAATTTCTTGAAGAACAAGCTATACCATTATTTTCTCTAATAGTTTTACACCCCACAACTTTAGTTTTTAATTTATTTTTTTTCACAAAGTGTTCAATGATTTTAAGTTGTTGATAATCTTTCTCACCAAAAAAAATCTTTTTTGGTCTAATTATTTCAATAAATCTATTAACAACATCGACTATAGCTTTAAAGTGATTTGGTCTAAATTTTCCACATAGTTTTTTTTCAAAATTACTTATTATTATTTTTCTACTAGGTCCATTTGGATATATTTGTTTATGATTAGGTATATATAAATAATCTACCTTTAGCTTTTTTAGTAAAGATATATCTTTTTTTAAATCTCTGGGGTATTTTTTATAGTCAGTTTTTTTATTAAATTGTGGTTTATTGATAAATATTGATACTATAGTTTTACTACATGTTTTTTTAGAACATTTTATTAGATATTTGTGCCCTTTATGAAGTGACCCCATTGTTGGCACAAAGCCTAAATTTTTTTCTTTATGTATTAAATTTATTAATTTTGATTTATTTAAAAATATTTTCATTTGTAAATTTTAAATATTATATGTAAAAGTAAGCAATGATTAAACAGGCTATTATTCCTTTAGCTGGTCTTGGAACTAGACTGCTACCCCTTACAAGCGTTATGCCCAAAGAATTATTACCTATCAATGGAAAACCCGGTTTAGAGTATATACTAGACGAATGTTTAAAAGCAGGAATAAAAGAAGTTATATTTATCATTTCAAATAAAAAAAAAATTATAAAAGACTATTTTTATAAAGATGCTTTTTTTAAAAAAATAATCAATAAAAAAAAAAATAATAAAGAATTAAAAGCTCAATATGCCAAAATTAAAAAATTTAAGAAGATGATAAAATTTGTGTATCAAAATAAACCAAAAGGAACAGGAGATGCGGTTTTAAAGTGCAAGCCATTAATTAAATCTAAATTTTTTCTTATGCTTCTTCCGGACGACTTAATAGTAGAAAGAAATTGCTCGTTAGATATGATAAAGCTCCATAAAAAATACAATGCATCAGTGATTGCCTCAAAAAGAGTAAAAAATAAGGATGTATCAAGATGGGGAATTTTTAAATTAAAAAAATTTAAAAAAAATAACTTTATTATTAATGACGTTATCGAAAAACCCATTGTTAAAAAAGCTCCTTCTAATTATGCAGTTATAGGAAGATATATTTTGCCCAAAAAAATATTTAAAACTTTAAAGAAGCAAAAACCCGGTCAAAATGGCGAAATCCATATTACTGACGCAATTAGAAAATTAATAAATCAAAAAAATAAATTTATTGGCCATGTTTTTGCCGGAAAATATTTAGATTGTGGTACCATGAGTGGATATATTAATTCATCTTTAGAAATTTCTAGATTGTAAATATGAAAATTTGTATGATAGGCGTCGGATATGTTGGGCTTGTTAGCGGAGCATGTTTTGCTGATTTAGGAAACCATGTTTATTGCGTTGACAAAGATAGAAAAAAAATAGATTTGCTTAATAGTAATATCGTTCCTTTTTTTGAACCCGGTTTGGATGAACTTGTCAGCAAAAATTTTTCTGCTGGACGTTTAAAGTTTACTACAGATTTAAAATCAGCTGTAAGAAATTCAGATTTAGTTTTTATATGCGTTGGAACTCCAACATTAAAAAAAAGTCGTTCAGCTGATCTTAGAGCTGTTTTTTCTGTTGCTGCTGAAATTAGTAAGTATATAAATAAATTTAAAATAATAATTACAAAGTCCACAGTTCCAATCGTTACTGGTGATAAAATTGAAAAGATTATTTTAAAAAAAAGAAAAAGAAAATTATTTGATGTAGTTTCAAATCCTGAATTTTTAAGAGAAGGTGAGGCTATACGTGATTTCAGATTCCCTGATAGAATTGTAGTAGGTGCAAATAATAAAAGTGTATTTAAGAAAATGGAATCATTATATGAACCATTAATTAAAAAAGGTGCAAAATTTATATCTACAAGCAGAAGATGTGCCGAGCTAATAAAATATGCAGCTAATGCATTTCTAGCTACTAAAATTTCGTATATTAATGAAATTGCAAATCTTTGTGAAAAGACAAATATAAATGTTGAAGATGT
>Ga0310344_10000411_pt1 | contig 34206 bp, 46 predicted proteins | sample HC15DNA20200_MG_FD_203801 | JGI IMG/M metagenome (GOLD analysis project Ga0310344, IMG submission 203801) | Marine microbial communities from station ALOHA, North Pacific Subtropical Gyre - HC15-DNA-20-200_MG | ecosystem: Environmental > Aquatic > Marine > Oceanic | place: Pacific Ocean: North...
CAGGATCAAGTTATCATGCAACGCATTGTGCCGGAACGGCAGTAGGAAAAGATTATGGTTGGGCTAAAAATGCCAATGTATACTGTTTAGATATGGATTCAGTTACTTCAAGTTATTGGTTTGATGCTATTAAAGAATTTCATAAAGCTAAAGCACCAGATCCAGTAACTGGAGTTAAAAGACCAACAGTAGTAAGTGCAAGTTGGGGCTATAAATCCTACTTTACTTCAATAGGAGATATTCAATTTAGAGGGGCTAGTGTAGGAAGTGTTAAAAGTGCTGACTACGGAATGATTGGTGACGGATTTGGTCGCTTTAATGCAAATCTTTATCAGCTTAATGTTGAAGTTGAAGAAATGCAAGATGAAGGTGTACACTACTTTAAAAGTGCCGGAAACCAATATCAAAAACTTTGTTATCCAACAGATATAGATTATGATAATTATATTAAAAGAACTGTAGATTCAGGAAATATTTCCGCAGGACAACCTGTATATTATAATAGAGGTGCAGGTAACATTGGACCTGATACAGTTGTTGTAGGTAACTTAGACAGTGAATTACATAATAATGGCGAAGCTACAAATAATTCAAGTGATAAAGGACCTAGAGTTGATTTATGGGCGGCTGGTACAGATATAGTTAGTGCTACAAATACAAGTGATACAGCAGTATTAAATCTTAGTGGAACATCAATGGCTACACCACAAGTTGCTGGAATGAGTTGTTTATTACTACAATTAAATCCAGGTTGGACACCTGCACAATTACGTAAATGGTGGCAGGATAATGCTGTTAAAGATTTATTGTTTCAAGGTTCAACAGACGAAAATACACCATCTACTTTTTTCTCTAATAATAGAAGTTTAATGAATGGTCCGAATAGAATAGCTTATTTTCCGTTCGCGGCTCATAGGGCTATGACAACAAACGTGGGTATTGGTTAATGGCTGACGAAAAAGAATATAAAGTTATTACTAAAAAAGGTATTGATATTGCAGAAATAGAAGCTGAACTAGAAAGAGATACAACTAGTGATGCTACTGTTAGTGCAAATGTTCCAGATAGAACTGTTGATGTAGCTTATGCTAAAAAAGCCAACAATAGAATTACTTATTATATGCTAACTGATGCTGAAGCATCAGAACTATCAAAAGATCCACGAATATACGTAGTAGAAACAGAACCTGATCCAAAACTTGCTAAACACGAACCATACGAAATACAAACTGCACAGTTTGATAGGTCTACATCCAATGACCAAGATGCAAAAAACTGGGGTTTATATAGACATATAATTAAAGAATTTGATTCTGCTTCATCAAGTAACACATATTCAGCAGATTATACATATAGTTTAGACGGTACAGGTGTTGATATTGTTATTCAAGATGATGGGATTGAACCTTTTGGTCATCCTGAATGGGAAGATGCACAAGGTAATACAAGATTTGAACAAATAGATTGGTATGCGTCTACAGGTATTGCAGGAACTATGCCAGCAGGACATTATACTAATGGATTTTCAGATGGTAATAATGCAGGACAGCATGGAAGTCACGTAGCAGGTATTGCCGCAGGTAAAACATTTGGTTGGGCCAAGAATGCAAAAATTTATTCTTTAAGACATTATGGTGGATCTCCAAACCAAATCTCCGGTGCTGACAAATTTGATCTTATTAGAGTTTGGCACGAAAAGAAACCTATAGATCCCAATACAGGATTTAAACGTCCAACTATTGTAAATCAAAGTTGGGGTTGGAGTGCTGGGTATCCAAGTCCAATTACTCATGTCTTTTATAAAGGTGTAGATCAAAATATTACTGCACAATCTTTTAGTACTACTGCCTTTGCACAATACGGAATGGTAGCAAATAAATTTCCTTATGTAAATGCTTCAGAGGATGTTGAACAAGAACAATTAACAGATTCAGGTATAATTTGTGTTAAGGCGGCTGGTAATTATTACCATCCATGTGCAGGACCTAATGCACCTTATTATAGTGGTATCTATGATAGTTACTTTACATATAGCGGAGGCGATCTTCATTATAATCGTCCAAGTTCGCCACATAGTGATGATACTATATTTGTTGCAAATATGGATAGAGAACAATTCGGAACTGAAGAATATATAACAGAGAAAAGTGAGAGAGGTCCACGTATTGATATAATAGCCGGCGGTGTTGATATTTCAAGTGCTACAAGCCAAGTTAGTGGATATCCTGGAACACAATTTTACCCAGGAAGTGCAACTCATAAAATGACAAGAATAAGTGGAACATCTATGGCGGCTCCACAAGTAACTGGAGTTGGAGCATTATGGTTACAAGCAAACCCAGGTGGAACTGCCCAACAATTTAAAGATTTTCTTAAAATTCATAGTACAGCTAATTCTTATGATAGTGGTACAGATGAATCTTTTGATGATTTTAATACTGTTCCAAGACGTTATGGAGCACCTAATAGAATACTACATTGGCCCTATAATAGTCCTAATCCTTGGGGTTGGAAAGGTACTAGCGGCAGTGGCACAGCTGGAATAAATACATAAGAAGAGAGATAAAATGGCCGTACAAACTATAAACATAGGAACACTAGCAAACGACGGAACAGGTGATGATCTACGTGAAGCGTTTATTAAAGTTAATCAAAACTTTGAAAGTTTAGATCTACGAGCTCCTGAATCAACTACTGCAAGTAATTTAGGTAATGTTGGTGAAGGTGTTTTCCATCAAAAAGCTGGAGCAGATTTACAGTTTAAAAAACTCGTTAGTGGTGCTAATATTACATTAACATCTTCAACTAATGGGATTACAGTTAATGCTTTAGGCGGATTACAACAATTAAATGTTGTTTCTGATTCCGGATCTAACCAATTAGCTGATGGTGATACGTTAAATATATTTGGAGGAACAGGTGCTAGTACAACTTTAAGTGGCAATGTTTTAACTGTTAATACAACTACTGAACTTTCAACTGATACTACTCCAGTATTAGGTGGAAATTTAGATGCAAACGGAAATAACCTTATTAACGGTGGAACATTAACAGCAAGTAGTTTTAACGGTACTTTTAACGGAAACTTAACTGGATTAGTACATGGTATTGATATTAGATTAATGGCACCTAATACAGCAGGTTTTAATTTTGGAACTTTCAACGGTGTAGTAACTAGTATGATTGACTGGTTAATTGCAATAACCGATGTAGACTTCGGTAGTTTTTATGTTCCAGACGGTAAAAGTTTTGACGCAGGGACTATAGTATAAGGATAAAAATATGGCAACATTAACAATTACATCAAATGGTTTACCTAACCCAGCGGCATTTGGAAAAAGTTTTGGGAATAATAGTTTTTCACCAAGTGTAAATACTGCAACTGCCCAAACGTACAACTATTCTTTTGTTTATCGCGGTGGCGAAAATACTACTAATGCACAGGTAACAGTTCCATTAACACCAATGGGTATTATGTCTAATGGAGTTATATTTTTTAATCCTTCAATAGGACCAACAGTAGTTCCACCAGGACTTGATCCTACTACAGATAAACCAGGTGACGGATTTGAATATAATGCAGTAGCATTTAGATCAAATTACGGAGGAGATGATGCAGGCGGATGGCCAGAAACTAACGGACAATATCATTATATGTCTGGAATGTTTATGTTCCTTCCAACAGGTTCATCAGAATCTAATGCGGCTTGGAGTTCTACAATGTTAAGTGGAGCAACACCTACACCAACATATTATACTGGAACAAACTTTAGTGGAGATCAATTTAGACACGCAGACGGACACAGCAAAATTATAGGTTACTGTTTTGACGGTTATCCTATTTACGGACCTTATTCATATACAGATCCTAATGCAGAAGTAGGAACGGCTGTTACGAGAATGACATCTTCATATCAGTATTATACAACAGAACCAGCAGGACGTGGTTATACTTACGGTGAAAAAGCGGCTGGTACGTTTATTAATGACCATGAATATCAAGTAGGTACAGGACACTTAGATCAATATAACGGAAGATATAATAAAACGCCTGATTATCCTAATGGGACGTATGCATATTATATGACTGTTGATGCAAGTATGCAACCTGTTTATCCTTACATTGTTGGACCTTCAACGAAACAGCAACGAAGCGTTTAATATACACATATACTCATTATCAAAATATCCGATAAATACTGTAAGTTAAGGGATATATAGCATAATGTCAAATTTACCAGTTTGGAACCAATTATCAGGGTATAAACTAGCAGAACTAGAGGAAAGAGTAACTACGACAGTTAATCTGCCTTTAGATCCTTCTAGTGCGGATATTATTACAGGATTTAAACCTGACGATACAGCATTAAGCAGTTCGCCATTACCTACATTAATAAACTCATCAGATTTAAGTATTGAAAAAACTTGGACACAAACTGTTAATAATGTTCCTAATACTAGTGTAACTTACACTTATCCTATATCTATTAGAATTCCAACGATTCCATCTTTAGCAACTAAAAAAGTACCAGTAGTTATTATACTACACGGTAACGGTGGTAATGGTTCTGCTGAAATTACAGCTTGGCAAAATTATTTAGGAGACCATATTATAATTGCTCCTACAGGATATTCAAACTCATGGAATTTAGCTAACGAAGAATCAAAAGCACCTGATATAGAATTTCTTAAAGATTTAATTGCAAAGTTAAAAGGGTTTAATAATGTTGACCAATCAAAAATAAAATTTCTTGGATTTAGTAATGGTGCAGGAATGGTTAATAGAGCGTTTATTGAAATAGACGACCCCGACATTGATTCATATGTAACTATTGGTACACAATTATATGATCCACAATATAGGAATGATACATTTTTCTTTCCGTCAGGACAAACAGGATCTAGCCCTGCACAGTATAATACAGCAACAATACCTTTACAAAATAAACGATACTTGTCTATTCATTCAACAGACGATGGTACTATTCCTTATGCAGGCGGAGTTGTTTCTGGTAATATAGGATTAACATTTTTACCTGTACAGGAATCTGCTTTTGTTATAGCAAAAAGTCAAGGATACACAGGCGGACAAATTCCAGATGGTGGAGGAGTATTTTATGGAACAAATAATACTTACTACTACAGTTATTTAGGCGGGCGAGTAACACATTATAAAACTCAAGCAGGACATACAATAGCAACCTTTATGCGAGAAATTGTTCAAGCGTTTATGACGTATGTACCAAGTACTGCTCCTGACATTTATTTAGAAGCAGGATCAAGTACAGCTATACAACTTAATACAAGTATTATAAGTTTAATTAGTGGTAAGTTGCCTCCAGGAATGAGATTAGAAGAAAATCAATTAGTAGGAACACCATTTGAAGTACAACGTAGCGAAACATTTGAATTTGTATTACGTGCAACTAATTCTTCCGGAATTGCTGATAGAACATTTAATATTGTTGTAAATGGTCCTGATGCACCTGTATGGACAACTAATGAAGGTAAACTTCCTTTAGGACCTAATAATTCTTTTTATATTATAGATAGCAGTATTGTAGACTTTCAACTTTCTGCAATTGACCCAGATTTACCAGCAGGTGATAAACTAGAATATTTTATTGCAGATGGTGATGGTACATTACCTCCAGGTATAAAATTAACTGACCAAGGAAGACTTATTGGAATTGTTGATCCTATTTTAGCATTAGATTTAGCATCTAGTAGTGGATTTTATGATACTACACAGTTTGATAGTTTTCCTTTCGACTTTGGTTTAAGAAGTGCTAATGGGTATGAAAGTTATTTTTATGATACTACAGGATATGACTTTGCTATTGAAACACGTAGTCCTAAAAAACTTAATAGATTTTTTGAATTTATAGTAAGTGTTAGTGACGGTGATACAATAGTAAAAAGAAAATTTTTAATATTCCTAGTAGGTGATGACTTCTTACGTGCAGACAATACTGTTATGCAAGTAGGTACCGGAATATTTACAGCTGATAATACATTCCTTAGAACACCTGTTTGGTTAACACCAGCTAACATTGGATATAAACGAGCAAATAACTATGTAACAATATACTTAGATGTATTTGATCCTAACACTATTATAGGAGAATTAAATTATTCTTTAGAACAATATAATGATGATGGAAGTGCAAGTACTTTACCTCCTGGAATGGTTTTAGATGTTAATACTGGAGAAATTGCAGGACGAGTTCCTTATCAGCCAGCTATTACTAAAGAATATAAATTTACAATTGACGCAAGACGCTTTACTGATCAAGCAGTTAAATTAGCTTCTAAGAAAAAAACATTTACTGTTAAAATATTAGGCGAAGTTGAAAGTGCAATAGAATGGGAAACTTCCGCTGACCTAGGAACTATTAAAGCAAACTTTATTAGTACCTTTAGTGTAAAAGCAAAAATCCTTAACCAATCAATTAGTAGTAAAGTTTTATATAGAATTACTGCCGGAGAGTTGCCACCAGGATTAAAATTAAATCCAAATGGAGAAATTGTTGGCAAAGTAAATCAATTTAAGAATTTTAATGAAATAGATAAAGCCTGGAACAAAGGATTAACAACAATTGATAAAAATATACTTACACTAGATGGTTCTACAACTACTATTGATAGAAAATTTAAATTTACAGTTGAAGCTAGAGATCGTTTTGGATTTAGTGTATTATCGCAAGAGTATAATATTGTAGTTTCTGATCCTGATAATATAAGTTATAGTAATTTGTATGTTAAACCTTTTATGAAAACAAATCAAAGAACACTTTATAATAACTTTATTGGTGATCCTAATGTATTCGATCCTGAAAAAATTTATAGACCTAACGATCCTTCGTTTGGATTACAAAAAGAAATTAAAATGTTAGTGTACGCAGGTCTTGAAACTAAAGATGTTAAAGAATATGTTGCCGCATCAAGAAAAAATCACAAAAGAAAAAGATATAAACTTGGTTCAGTTAAAACAGCAGTAGCCAAAACAGCAGGAACAAATACTACTGAATATGAAGTTGTTTATTTAGAAGTAATTGATCCTTATGATTCAACATCTAGTACTGATGTTCAAAATACAGTTGATGTTAAAACTAAAGGCAAACATACTGTAGATAGTGTATCATATGAATCATTCGACGATGTTACAAAAGAAGGAGCAGGTATTGCCGTATTTGAAGTAGTAAATTCTTTAGGCTTTACAGTTCAAGTAGTAGCTCTTGGTAATGACTTAGAAATTATTACTAGAAATAATGGTACAATAATAATTGACGCAAACGGAACAATTCAGGTACAACTAAAAGATGGAAGTACTGTAACAGCTGGAACAATCGCTACAACTACTAGTGATCCATTTAGATGGAGACCTAAATATTCACCAATAAAAACTGATAGTGATGCTATTCTAATTAGCGATCCTTTTAACACTAAACGTTATATTAGCAACACTACTAATATGCGTAAAAATATGAGAAAAGTCGGAGTTACAGAACGTGATTTCTTACCACTGTGGATGACTACTGCCCAAGGTACGTCTGTACAAGAATTAGGATTTGTAACAGCTATTCCATTATGTTACTGCAAACCTGGTACTAGTGCCACTATAGCATTAAATATTGCTAACAGTAAGTTCAATTTTAGAAGTTTAGATTTTGAAATTGATAGGTATATCATTGATGCTACTAAAGGAAATAGCTACGAGCAGTATATACCGTTCGGGAACTATGCCTTTAATGTTTAAAAGCGATAAATAATAGAGAGGAACAAAAATGGCGAGTAATATTGACAATACAAGCATTGATGCTACATATCCTATAGCAGGGCAGGATAATGATAGTCAAGGCTTTCGTAATAATTTTAGCACTATAAAGAACAACTTTACTGCGGCTAAAAGCGAAATTGAAGCATTACAAACAAATACAGCAAAACTAAATGATAGTAATGATTTCTTAGGAAATGATATTACTGGTGGTAATTTAGTAGCTAATACAGAAAAACTATATGCTGGTGGAACTATTGTTGCTCCTCAAAATATTAGTTTTACTAATGGTAACTTCCAAACGTTTACTATTGGTGGAAATATTACATTAACATTTACTGATTGGCCAGCGGCAAATAAAGTTGGCAAAATACGTTTAATGCTCTTAGATACATTAGGCGACAGTACTGCTCGAACAGTTACTTGGGCAACATCAGGTGGCGGAACAATTAAATATAATAATGGATTTCCTAGCCCGTTTGTTGTAGAAAGTAATGTAAACCATATGGTGGTTGATTTTTGGACATCAGATGGTGGAACTACTGTATTTGCTCATTACGTTGGTACATTTACATAATAGGTAGGGTATGTTACACCCATTTACACAAGACCTGTCTAATCTTTCTGATAAACAATTAGATGAAAAACTAGCAGAGTTAACTAAAAAATACTTTTTAACCCGCAACCCCGAAGCAAAAAACCAATTACAGCTCATGATTAATAGTTACAAGCTAGAAATGAGTGAGCGTCAAATTAAAGCAAGATTTAATAATACTGGCAATAAAGATCTTGACAAACTGATTGATATCAGTTAAACTAGTAATTAATGAGAATGCAAATAGATAATTTAGGTGTGCCACGATTCACCGTCCAAGATATTATAAATTTAATTTATGAAGGAAATGGTGATAAACTCTCTAAAATTTTGGTAGAGCCAAATCGTGATACAGAATTATATAACAAATATATTAAAGAAATTGGTGTGAACCTTGTTCCACTTAAATCATATCAACCACTTCCATACGAAAAAGAAGATTTTGATAAGACGTTACAAGAAGAATGGTTTATGCCAGACAAGTACAAAAAATTAGATATCTATAATTATGTTTTAGACCAATGTCCAGACGAACCAAAAGAAATGGCTAGAGTTTGTGAAGAGATGCATGAATATGATAAACGAGGTATGTTCAATTTATTAAGATTTCTTGTATATTTGGTAGACATAATGAGAGAAAATAACATAGTTTGGGGTGTAGGACGTGGTTCTAGTGTATCAAGTTATGTGCTATACTTAATTGGAATTCATAAAATTAACTCAATCCAGTATGAGCTAGACTGGCATGAGTTCATGAGATAAATACGTACATAATAGGAGATTACAATGGCAGTTAAACAAACAGGTCGTAAACAACATATATCAATGCAAGGTAAAGCAATTGATATGGATTTGTTACGCCAAAAAAACGAACTAACACCAGCAGTTGGAAATGTTCGTGTAAATGCTCGCGGTGACGAATTAGGCCCAGGTGGTAAAATTATTCGTAAGCGTGAAGAAGTCATGGCCGACTATTACAGAGACCATCCAGATGCTGTTCCTGATGAAATTCCAGGACAAGGTGTTGAGGTTGTTGAGAAAGAGCCTACAGTAGTACCAAAAGCAAAAAAGCCAAAAGCTACTACTAAAAAAGCTACAACAAAAGTTGAAGAAGAAACTAAAGTTGAAGAACCAGTTGCACAAGATGACTGGGTCGAAGACGATGATGGTAACTTTGTAAAAAAAGGTGACTAACGATGGAAATGAATCCCGGTATGATGGGAGGGCCTCCCAAGGCATATACAGTCTATAAAGGCCATATTAAACCAATACATGACCGCGTGATTGTTCGTCAAATGCATTTCGGTGAAATGCAAACTAAAAGCGGACTTATTCTACCATCAGATGATGGGAAAAACCACGGTATCAAACCTCGCTGGGGCAAGGTCTATGCTAAAGGTCATGAAAACAAAGACGAGTACAATGTCGGTGATTGGGTTTTAATAGAACACGGACGTTGGACTAGAGGATTTAATATGCAACTTCCAGATGAAGAAGAAGTTGCTGTTTTACGTACAGTCGAAGCTGATGGAATTTTAGCTTGGCAAGAAGAAGAGCCAGATAACGCTTATATAAGCGACTTAGAATAAGAGGTTATTTTGCCTAACATCGATTTAAAACGATATGAAGAGTTCGTTGAAAAAGTTACATCACCAGAAAGTAATAAGTCTGGTGCTTTTTATGGTAGAGTTCAAGAACTAGAAAGTACGACAGGGGTTAACATACCTTTATTATTAACTGCATCAATCGGCTTATCTAGTGAAGGAGGAGAGTTTAGTGAAATTGTTAAAAAATGTTTGTTCCAAGGTAAACCACTTAACGATGAGACTGTATTTCATCTCAAGCGAGAATTGGGTGATATTATGTGGTATTGGTCTAATGCTTGTCGCAGTCTTGGGATTGATCCTAATGACGTCTTAGAAGAAAATGTTAAAAAACTCGAATCAAGATATCCAGGAGGAAAATTTGACATCCACTACTCAGAAAATAGAAAACAAGGCGATCTATGAGGATATCAAAAGTAACATTTATGTTATAGACGACATTGTTCCTTCCTGGTTACACAAAGCCGCACAAGAAAAAGCATTACATTATCCCTTAAAATTTGGTCATAAAGGACTAGGCCCGTATCAGGGTTATCAATTTTGGAGTGAACAATGGGGTGACTCAGCTGGTGACGATCCGCAATTAGCTCCGTGGGAATTTTGGGCTATATGGTTAGTATTACAAGAGAATAAACATCTTATTGCTCCAACAGTTGGTAACATTCAATGCAATCAAATCCAACTAAATCTTACAACTAAAAAACACGTCGGCGGTTTACACGTTGATGTTATGGATCAGGCGCCTGCATATACAATGGTATATCTTTTACGTGGTGATTCAGGATTAGAGTTTTGGTCTAATAACCCAGAACATTTAAATCCTAAATTAGCAGAATTATCACACGCATTAACTAAAGGATTAGCTACAAAAGATGAAGTAGAAGCAGAAAGAATTAAAACAAAAGAGATGGCTCGCAAAGCAGGTGGATTAAGATCAAAAGACGAAACATGGTATCAAGATGGTATTGAAAATCATCCTGGAGAATTAGATTCATATAAAGTCCACAATGTTCCTTGGAAAGAAGGAAGAATGGTTATATTTCCTAGCAAATATATACATCAAGGATTACCACCAAAAGAAGTTAGTCCACGTCTTAGTTTAGGATTTATTTTCAGTGGAGAAGCTACACCCTTCATGAGACAGCGTAAAATCTTACATCCTATTTTTACTACTGAATGGGATTCAGATGCCTTTAGTAATTCAGATCTATATAGAAAGGTTACTAATGGAGAATAAAAACTATTCATTCGATGGATTTATAGGACTATTTGATAATTATTTTCCTGAACAATACATTACTGATATAATAAAATGGTTTAATACTATTGATAAAGCAGGATTAGTACAATCTACTAAATCATATACACCAGGTCATGAAAATGACATGGACGAAACTCAGCTAATAGAATATCCTTTAATACATGACATCCGTCAACCTTTTATAAGAGACTTTTTTGATATTATTTGGCGTGATGTTTGGCCGGAGTATACAAAAGAATTTAGCATCTTATTAAATCGACAATTTCAAGGTGAAGGTTTAAAAATGAAACGTATTAAACCTGGGGGAGGATTTCATAATTGGCACTTTGAATCTACAAATGTAAACATTAAACGAAAACTTGTATTACAATTATACTTGAATGATATCGATGAAGCAGGAGAAACAGAATTTTTATATCAAAATAAAAGACTTGCTCCAAAGAAAAATAGATTATTAATATTCCCTGCCGACTTTACTTATACGCATAGAGGTAATCCTCCTATAGGAAAAACAGACAAATATATTTTAACAACATGGTTGGAGGAAAAATACTAAATGGATAAAAAGCATATATTAGTTTTTGATGATTTAATTCCTGACTTTTTAAAACAACAAGTTGAAGCTGTAGTTCCGCATCTTCCTTTAAGATTTGGTCATAGAGGATTAGGATATAATGAAGGGTATAATACATTTAGCGAGCAATGGACACGAGAAGTACAACATGGCTTTGAAATTAGTCATACTAATTTTTTAGTCGATATGCCTTGGGAACTTAAATCAATGTGGACAGTTGTACATCACGCTAAAACAGAAATCTTTAAGGACGTTAACGAAGATCTAATTTTAAACCAAACACAAATTAATTTAACTACAGAAGAACATTTTGGTGGCATTCATGCTGATGCTCCAGACGATAGTAATGAAATGCAAATGCCAGGTTGGGTTCCTTCACATACTTTGGTTTACATGGTTCAAGGAGATACAGGTATGAACTTTTGGACTAAGAAAAAGGATGGCGAAATATTCCATTCTGTTGAATTCAAAAAAGGTCGTTGCGTAGTATTTCCTAGCAGTTATCTTCATGAAGGAATAAAACCAAATAAAATAAGTCCTAGAGTAACAATTGGATTTATTTTTAACGGATTACCATTACAAATTAATACTTGACACGCATCACATTTTATATTATAATAACATAAACTGAGGAGAGTTTATGAAATTACCACACTTAACTGGAAGTATTGGAACTGGTGGAGCAACTGGTATAGCCTTAATGATATTACATATTACAGGGCATTTATCAGGTTGGGCTTGGCCAATTTTATATGTCTTTTTAATAGTAGCAGGCATAGGACAGGAGAATCGTACTAGATGAAAGAGCTTTGGGTAGAAAAATATAGACCAAAAACATTAGATGGTTATGTGTTTAGAGATGAACATCAAAAAGCACAAGTACAGAATTGGATTAGAGACAAATCAATTCCGCATTTAATTTTTAGTGGAAATGCAGGTATTGGTAAAACTACTCTTGCAAAGATTCTTTTTAATCAATTAGAGATAAACGACTTAGACATACTTGAAATAAATGCAAGTAGAACTAATAGTGTTGATGATGTACGAGATAAAATTGTTAATTTTGTACAAATGATACCTTTTGGAGATTTTAAAGTTGTATTACTTGATGAGGCCGATTATCTTAGTCCTAATGCTCAAGCGGCGTTACGTGGAGTTATGGAAGAATATCACACCACTTCAAGGTTTATTCTTACTTGTAATTACCCCAACCGTGTTATCCCTGCTTTACATAGTCGTTGTCAAGGTTTTCATATTGCTAGAATAGATCAAACAGAATTTACGGCTCGTGTAGCAGAAATCCTTATTGCAGAAAATGTTACCCCAGATATAGATACATTAGATACGTATGTAAAAGCAACGTATCCAGACTTACGTAAATGTATTAATTTAGTACAAATGAATAGCCAAGAAGGTATTCTTCTAAAACCAAACGAAATGGATAAAGGAGAAGCTGACTGGAAACTAGAGATGGTTGAATTATTTAAAGCTGGTAAAATAAACGAAGCTAGAAAGCTAGTTTGTGCATCTGCAAAAGCAGAAGAAATGGAAGAAGTATACCGTTGGCTTTATGATAACATACAATTGTTTGGTGATGCAAATAAACAAGATTCAGCTGTTATTATTATTAAACAAGGATTAGTAGACCATACGCTAGTTGTTGATCCAGAAATTAACTTGGCGGCAACCTTGATAAAACTAAACAACTTAAAATAGGAACGTTATGAATCTTTATACAGACGAACGACAACAAGAAATAGTAAATAAGTTTAGAAATCTTTTAATGGAGGCTGATAATTTTCCAAGAGAAAATAAACCAGACGACTATAGAATGTTTTGGACTGGACTAAGAGGTGAAGGATCCAGTCTACTAGGTCTTACTTTACACTTGTCAGAATCGCTGGCAAATGCGAAAAAAGTAATTGACCAACTTACAGCAGAGAAGGAACAAAGTAGCAAGAAAGATGACATACCTAGTAAATGAAGACTGTATCAAATGTAAACATATGGATTGTGTTGAAGTTTGTCCAGTAGATTGCTTTTATGAAGGTGATAATATGTTGGTCATACACCCTGACGAATGTATTGATTGTGGTGTATGCGAACCAGAATGTCCTGTAGAAGCAATAATTTCCGATAACATGGATGATAGTGATGAATGGTTAATACTAAATGAAAAGTATGCTAATATATGGCCAAACATTACAAGAAAACGTGAAGAAGACGTACCAGCCGATGTTAAAGACTGGGAAGGCGTAAAAGGAAAAATGGAGCATTTTAGTGAAGCTCCAGGAAAAGGAGATTAATAGTGAAATTAAGAGCGTCGCATATTTTATTAAGCCATAGACAAGCTAATCCTCCTACACATTCTAGAGGAATTGCACAAACAATGACTGAAGCCGAAGCTCTTATAAAAGATTTAAAATCAGGTGGAATATCTTTTGAACAAGCGGCTAGAGAAAATAGTGCTTGTCCAAGTAAAGCACGAGGTGGTGACTTAGGTTGGTTTGAGGAAGAATCTATGGTTATTGAATTTTCATCAGCTTGTAAAAATATTCAAAAAAATGATATAGGACCGCCTTGTATTACACAATTTGGTGTACATATTATAATGAGGACAGGATGAGTGTTAAATTAGTTTCGTACTCGAAACCATCAGAAGATTTTTTAGAAGAAGGATTAGAAGACGCTCAAGACTTAATTGCCTTTTGTGCTAGGGTTAGTAACCCAACTAATCAAATGAATACTGAAACAAGTGCAAAACTTATTAAGTATTTGATTAAACATAAACACTGGTCACCATTAGAAATGGTTAATGCTTGTCTTGAAATTAATACTACAAGAGACATAGCACATCAAATAGTAAGACACCGTTCATTTGCTTTTCAAGAATTTAGTCAGCGTTATGCAAACCCACAAGATATGGCAGAAGCATTTACATATAGAGAAGCACGTTTACAAGATCCAAAAAATAGACAGAACTCTATAGAAGTTGAAGATGACGCATTACAAATAGCTTGGGGTAAAAAACAAAAAGAAATAATTGAAAAATGTAGAGAAGTATATAATTGGGCATTAAACGAAGGTATTGCTAAAGAACAAGCGAGAGTCGTATTGCCTGAAGGCTTAACTAAAACACGACTATATATGAATGGCACACTTCGTTCATGGGTTCATTATATTGAATTACGTGGTGGGCATGGTACACAAAAAGAACACATGGATATTGCTCATGCTTGTGCCAAAGTTATAGCAGAAATATTTCCTATAATAAATGAACTAAAATGACAAAACCGATATTATTTTTTGAAACAGAAAATTGGGCTGTAAGAAAGTATGCACCTATTAGACCTGCTAAAGAATTTCTACCAGACGCATGGAAAAATATGCCTACTTACACTAAGAAAGAAAAATATCAAATTGACAGCGATAAAAGTATAAAAGCCTGTCCAGGTATAGGCGATTTTATGTCAACAGGATATGTTATTCCGGCTTGGTGTGATATAGAAATTACTCCATCAGAAGACGGATTAAGTGTTAGTACTAGATATTCTGAACCTAACTATAATAGTGCGTATCATCCAGCAAATCAATTAAGTAATCAATTATTAACGAACTACGGCGTAAGAGCGGCTGTAAAATTAGACAACCCATGGAAAATGTGGGCGGCCGCCGGCTGGTCTTTAATGTATCTACCAATGTTTTATTTTGAGGACAGAAATTATGATGCAATACCCGGTGTAATTGATCATGACATTGGTGCGTTAGTAAGTCCTATTAATATTATGCTAAAAGAAATTAAACCTACAACAATTAAATTAGGCGAACCTTTGTGTCAAGTTGTTCCAATTAAAAGAGAGAAGGTTGTTGCTCAGACTGGTAAATTAAGTAATACAGCCGTTGATAGACATAATGCTATTATAGGACTCAAGAACATTGTATTTGCCGGCTGGACACGTTGGCAACACGAGAAAAAAGATTACGTCGTTGATGCACATGACACAGACTTACCTGGCGATACAGATTAATGCACGTAAACTACAAATGCAATAAATCCGCTAATAATTAAAACACCCAGTAATAACTGCCCTATCTGTTTTAACAAATGCATTCTTTATTTAGTCATCACCATATACTTGAAGTACTTCTTTGACAACATTACTTCTTTCAATGTCTCCTTGTCGAAATCTTACTATATCAATATGTGAAGTGGTTGGAAATCGTTCCAATTGTTTTATAAAATCTAACAACCCGTTATTTGATAACCTATCAGATTGTCTGAGGTCTCCTGTTACGGCCATTTGTGATTTTGTACCTAACCTAGTTAATAGCATTTTCATTTGACTAGCAGTAGCATTTTGCATTTCATCTGCAACAATAAATGCTTTTTTAAATGTTCTACCTCTCATGTATGCCAAGGGTGCAATTTCTACAATATTTTCGTTTATCATATTCTGTATTTCATACTGAGTATAATATTCTCTAAATACATCAAAAATAGGCATTGTCCATGGTGCCATTTTTTGTTCCATTGTCCCTGGTAAAAATCCTAGATCTTCATCAACACTAATTGCTGGTCTAGTAACCACAATTTTATCAATTATACTATTACGAAATAGCTTAACAGCCACCTGTACCGCTAGAAGCGTTTTACCAGTTCCTGCAGGACCAATACCGAAGACTATGTCTTTCTGAGGATCCATTAGTTTTAGCATATATGTTTCTTGATTTCTATTACGTGGTAGTATTTTAACGTCTTTTTTATGTGGTTGGAAATTAATAATATTACTATTCTGAAAATGCCGTTTGGCCTTTTTATTACTCATGCAGTCCTCCTTTATGAGTCAATTTGACTATAAAGATCAACTTAATCGCGTCGTAAACACAACAAAGTTGCCTCTACACAAGTATTTAACGAGTTAACTAAAAAACAAAACTGCTACTATATGGATACAGATTAGCTAAATAAGTGTACAGGAGCGACTAGAATGCAAGACGTAATGGACATTGTAAAAAATATCGATAATATCTATAATAGCGATACCGCTTTTAGTGTTCTTAAAGACTTTGAAAGAGTACTAGATGAGCTTGATATTTACGTATATGAAAATTGGGAAGATGGCGAATTAGCATCAGGGCCTAATATAGAGAAACATTGGGTAACTTGCGAATTTATGTGGCCTAGAGAGAAAATGCCAGATCCAATGGGTGGTAAACGTCTACTAGATTACGACTGCAAAGTTGCTTATGAAAAAACACACATACTTAAACCAAGACAAATTAAAGAACCTGGTGATATACGCCCGGGTACTAAAAAAGGCAAATTAGATAGACATCCAATTTGGATTGTTAAAATAGAAATGCCTAAAGACTTAATTCTTAACATTTACAGTGGTTATAAAGAGCAATTAGACTTTGTTGCAGAACCGGCTGAAATGGGTGCGGAAACGGCACCTGTTGCACCAGAGGTTCCACAACCAGCAGACGCAGAAGCGGCGGCGGCTGAACCGGCACCTGTTGCACCAGAAGGTCAAATGTAATGGGATTACAAGCAAAAGATTTAAGAAGTTTAGTTTACGATATTTTTGAAATAGATTCTTTCAAATCAAAAATGGGGGAAGACAAAGATATTGTTGTTTTAAGTTTTTCTGTTAAATCACAAGAACCTGCTAACGACTTAATGAATTTTCTTGAAAAAGGATATCCATTTGTATTAGATGCAGATGTAACATCTGGAGAACAACCAGATGGAACATATAAAGTTTTTGTTGAAATGGAACGTGGCCGAGATATTCCACAACAAATCACTGAAATAGTTGATGGTGTTAAAAAACTAGCAGACTTAGACGAACTTAAATTTAGATATTATAAAAGTTTTGATAGTATGAATGCTAATGAACAAAATATATCTGAAACAGTACCATTAGATGTTGAAGGTTATGAAATTAGAGTTAACGAAAATAATTTAAATAACTATAAAAATTTCTTTACTAAAAGTTATTTAGATAGTATCGAAGTATTACAAGATAACATTACATTTAAGAAGGTTTATGCAGAGCCTTTAAAATTTAAAATTGATAATTTTGGTAAACAAGAAGACATTAATAAACAAATTACTGAAAAATTTAATGTCGATTCTTTTCCAGAAATAATTTACCTCACTAAATACTTAGGCGATTACAATATTTCAATATACGGTACACAGTACTTAATTGAAAATGCAGGTTATACATTAGTATTGTCAAAACAGTAAAAAGGATTAAAAATGGCATCAGAAAATTATAAAGACGCACTTTCTGTAATCTTACATCATGAAGGTGGATATGTAAATCACCCTAAAGACCCGGGTGGTATTACAAACATGGGTGTTACTAAACGAGTTTATGAAGAGTGGGTAGGCCACGAAGTTGATGCAGATACAATGAGAGCATTAACTGAAGATGACGTTGCACCAATTTATGAAAAGAATTACTGGGGCAGAGTTAAAGCAGACAATCTGCCTGCAGGCTTAGACTTATGTGTTTTCGACTTTGGCGTAAACGCTGGCACAGGTCGAGCCGCTAAATACCTACAACGACTAGTCGGAGCCGGTGTAGACGGGGCTATAGGCCCGGGCACATTAGGAAAGGTAGACGAGTTTGTGGAAGCAAATGGCGTAGAAGTAGCAATTCGAGAATACCAAGATGCAAGGCAAGGATATTATGAAAGTTTATCAACTTTCGAAACATTTGGGAGAGGCTGGACAAGACGTGTTAGCGAAACAACAGAAAAAGCCTTAACAATGGTATGAGAACGTGTCAAAATTGTGGACGCGAACACGAAGGGCGATTAGTTCAAGAATTTAAAGATGGCGATAACAAACCAATAGAAATTGTAGTTTGTCAACAAGCCAGGTACGATGAAGAATCTGATGTATCTACAATGGTACATCGTTTTATACGGTGAGGAATACAATGATTAAAGACAAAGTAATGGAAGCATTACATGAACACTTTGGATTTTATCCAGAGCTTAAACATAGCATAATCGACGACTTAGATGGCGACGACATGGATATTGTTGAAGTATGTGTTGCTATAGAAGAAAAAGCAAATATTACTATGCCCGAAGATAAGATGGAAAAACTTGTTACAGTAGAAGATATAATTAAACTAGCGGAGAGTTGTTAATGGGCATAATTAGTGGCATTAAAGTAGGACTAATTTTATTAGTATTAGCAGGTGCTGGTGGTGGCTTTATGTATGTAAAAAACCTCAAAGCCGACCTAGCAGTTAGCGAAGCTAATAATATGAAATTAGAAGAAAGTGTTGCTGAACAAAAAGCTGTTATAGAGCAAGTACAAGCAGATTTTAAAAAACAACAAGAAATCAGTAAAAAATTGCAAGAAGTAAATTCAACTTTAGCTAAAGAACTAAAAGATACAGAAGAAAAATTTAATAAAGTAAATGCATCAGGTAAAAAGCGTGATGTAGGTAATCTTGCTATTAAAAAAAGCAAAATTATAGAAAAAGTTATTAACAAAGGTACTGCAAATGCGAATAGATGCTTTGAAATCGCTACAGGCTCACCTTTAACGGAGAAAGAGAAAAATGCAACGAAGAAATCTCAGATCAATCCTGAGTGTCCTAGTATTGCTAATCCCAATTACGTTCCTTACAACTAGTTGTAGTAGCGTAAAGAAACTGGACATTTTTAAAACAGAAGTACCACGACAACCTCTTAATTTAGCACTTCCTGATCCGCTTAAAGTTGAAGAATTAAAGTGGTATATAATTAATTCAGAAAACTCTGCTGAAGTTCTTGATAAAATTAAAAAGAAAGGTGATGATCCCGTTCTTTTTGGCCTTACAGATGAAGGTTACGAAACTCTTAGTGTAAATTTTGCACAAATAAGAGCATATATTCTAAAACAAAGAGAAATTATTAAACAATATAAAGAATATTACGAACCTGAAGAAAAAACTAAAAAATCAGAAAATTAAATACGCTCCTGTACAGTCGATGTATAGGAGCTAACAATAGGCTTAATAGGCATATCTTTTGCCTAAAATTTCTTTTCGCGTCCCCACGAAATAAAAAACACTAAATACATTGTCATGGACATACCGGCTATTAGGAAACACACTATCTTCTTGAAGTGGTGGTGGTTCTTCAGTTTATTAATAGTTGCGACTATTGGACTATTTTTATTCGACGTACACACTACACTCTGGATACAAGATAAAACGAAATTATCGTTTTTTATCTTGACCATCTTCTATGGTATGACAATTCATTGTGGTTATGAATCCTGGTTATTAAGTAAACTAGCAAATAAAGAATTAGACGAAATTAAAAACATAGACATTAGGCATGAAACAGGATGGTTTGCGTCTGATGTTTTATTAACAATGGGGTTAATTGGTACAGTTGCTGGTTTCATATTAATGTTGGCAGGAGCATTTAATGGAATCAATATATCAGATGTATCATCAGTTCAACAAGCACTGGCAAATATGGCAGTAGGAATGTCCACTGCTCTATACACTACACTTACCGGTTTAATAACAAGCACACTATTAAAATTCCAGTACTTCAGGCTCCAACAAGACCTTGAAAGGTACAGGAATGAGATTTCCCAGTCTTAGAAGAATTAGAACATACGGCTCACAAATAGCATTTATTGATTTGCTATTCAATACCCTTGTAGGCTTTGTTTTCCTTTTTGTTTTAGCTTTTATCCTAATTAATCCTGTTGCAAAAAAGTCTAATGTAGAAGTAATTGCTGAATTTATTATTACAACTACTTGGCCTGATAATAGTGCAGATGACATTGATACTTGGGTTAGAGATCCTGCTGGAAATATCGTTGGCTTTAAACAAAAAGATCGCGGTTTAATGAACTTAGATAGAGATGACTTGGGTAGAGCTAATGACACTATTGAAACGTTAAATGGTGAAAAAATTCTAGTTCGACAAAATATAGAACACGTAACAATTAGAGGTATTATTCCTGGAGAATATATTGTAAATGTACACTTATATAGACGTTCTCCTAGACACGAAGTCTTAGAGGAAGATTATTTTGAAAATATACCTGTAAGGGTTAATGTTGAAAAATTAAATCCATATGGGGTTGTTTATATTAAAGAACTTTTATTAACTGTAAAAGGTGAAGAAAAAACAGTACTTAGATTTACTGTAGATGCAGATGGAAAAATTACAGAAATTAATGACTTACCTTATCAAATAGTTAAATCTATTAGTAGTTTTGAAGGGGAAAGGTAATGATTATTCAAGGACACATATTTTTAGTATTTGTATTATTACTACTTGGTGCATTAACCTTATGGATCTTTATTACTTCATCTAAAACTAGATGGTTTGTTAAAGCTATAGTAACTATAGCATTATTACTATCCATATCAAGTGCTTGGATAGGATTAAGAGCAATATACGGCTTTCCATATAATTCATATCCTAATAATGAAAGTTATTTCCTTGTTGGTTCGTATATTGTAGAACCTAACCCTAAAACTGGCCATAAAGGTAATATATTTTTGTGGTTAATACCTAAAAAACAAGCTAACCAAAAAATGGACTGGTTAGATAAACTAGGGCTAGTAGTTAATACTACTGTACCACGAGCTTGGATTATTCCTTATAATAGAGAAATGCATAAGCAATTAAAAGGGCTTGATAAAGCACGTCAAGGTAATGCAATAGCAGTAAAAATCAATAAGAAAAAGAAGGGTAAGTCACATACAGGCGATAATATCGAAGATCGTCAAAAATTTATACCCTATATATTACCTGAACACCTTAAACTTGAAAAAACATACGAAACACAAGAACCACCACATAACCAGTCTACGTTCGGTGATACCTGGGGAGGTACATCAGACGGTCCACCTGATCAACAGGTTGATATAGGCATAGGCAATCCATAAAATCATATCCTGATAAATAGTACTATATTATAAGGAGAGAATATGTGGTTTTTTCTCATAAAAGCTATTGCTGGAAGTATAATCGGAGCCGCTACAGAAAGTTGGTTTCGCGATACTCGTCTTGGAGTATGGTTCTATAATAAAGTAGACAACATATACACTTGGGCCGCAAAACGCTACCACATAAAACTTGTAACAGATGAAGAAAAACAAATGGCAAAATTTCCTATTCTTAAAGAAAAACTAGAGAATATGGAAAAACGTATTAAAAAGTTGGAGAGTAAAAAATGAATGAATTAAGCGACCTGTCTTTACAGCTGACAGATATTTTGATGCCCTGGATAGGCGTATTAATTTCAATCATGATTGCTATTTGGTTTAAAGATTGGGCTACTAAACTTGCCAAAGGTTTAGCATTTAAATATAATCCTCAGTTTAAAGAAGGTGATAAAGTTATACTTGACGGCGAAAGAGCTTTAATTGTTAAAATAGGAATGGTTGAAACAGTTTTCGGCATTACTAAAAAAGATGGCGAATTTGACGGCGACTATATATGGCGTTACGTACCTAATGATAGAATACCATTTCTAAAATTAGAAAAAGTTGTATTTGATCATACTCCTCATAATAACAAAACTGAGATTCATCATAATCGTGATGAAATTAAAAAATTAAGAAATGGAGACAAAAAGTGAGTGATATTAGCGTAAAAGAAACAACGTCAACTAAAGAGTATACAGTCCCTGCAGAAGACTTACTGCCTAGTGGTGAAGACGAGCATACTTGGTATAACAGAACAGCTGGCATTCTTGATAAGTTTAGGGTCATTCCTAGGCTGATTATGTTAGCCTATATAGTTTGCTTTTACGAATCAGTAACTTGGTTTATGCAATTACCTGATCCTACAAATTCCCAAGCTATGTTTATTTCAACTATCGTTGGTGCAGGCGCGGCATTCTTTGGATTATATGTTGGTAAGCCGGGTGCAAATTTACCAAAGCCCAAAAAATAAATCAGCATTTTTAAACAGCCTTTCTTGTTAAGATAAGTACTAGTATGGCAAATTATTATGACATACTAGGTGTTCCTCGAAACGCTTCTGATAAAGATTTAAAAGATGCTTTCAAAAAGAAAGCTATGCAATACCATCCCGATCGTGGTGGGTCTGAAGAACAATTTAAAAAACTTAATGAAGCATATGATGTATTAAAAGATCCACAAAAAAAATCAATGTACGATCAGTTTGGTACTACCAATCCCCAACAAAATCCTCGCGGACAAGAATACCATTTTCACGGTGACATTAATGTAGAAGATATTTTTAACTCTTTCTTTGGTGATAATCACGGACATCCATTTTTTGGTCGTGGATTTCAACAACGCCATAGAAATCAAAACATTACAATTGCCGCAGATATTGAGTTAGAAGATGTAGTATATGGTAAAAAATTAATTGCAAGTTATAGACTCCCTAATGGACAAGAACAAACAGTTAATATCGAAATCCCACGTGGAGTTAGACACGGCGATACAATTAACTTTAGAGGCATGGGAGCAAATGAGTATATTCCAGCTAGACAACCAGGGGATCTTCATGTTAAAATACGTATTAAAAAACATCCCATATATGATGTGGATGGATTAGATTTATATATAACTAAAAATGTAGATCTATTCGATCTAATTCTAGGAACTAATATTAGTGTTGAGACAATACATGGTAAAAAACTAAATGTAATTGTTCCGTCAGGCTCAAATTCAGGTACAACGTATAGTATAAGTGAACAAGGACTTCCAGATCATAGAACTGGTGCTACTGGAAGACTATTTGTAAAAGTAAATGGAATAACACCAAAAATTAATAATGAAAAGATAAGAGAAAGGTTAAGAAAAATACAGAATGAAACTAATAAAGGCTCCTAATAGTTGGTTAGAAAAAAAAGTAGCACCTTTTGATTTTAATATTCATAATGCTGTAGACATTGAAAAAGAAATGTCAACAATTATGCTAGAAAATGAAGGTGTTGGATTAGCGGCTAACCAAGTTGAACTAGATGCTCAAATTTTTATTATATCCCCAACTGATTTAAAAGGCTACGAAGACAAAAAACCGTTTGCTATCATTAATCCTAAAATAACTCATGTAACTGAAGAAACAATTATAGGTGAAGAAGGCTGTTTAAGTTTTCCGTTTTTATACTTTAAGGTAAAACGTCCTTACGGTTTGATAATAGAGTGTCTTGACAGCAAACAAAAAGAGTGTACAATAGAACTACAAGGATGGAATGCAAGAATATTCGGACACGAATACGATCACTTGTACGGAATCAATTATACAGATAGAGTAAGTAAGTTAAGATTAAATATGGCTATAAAGAAACGTGATAAATTTTTAAAACGTTATAAATCAAGGGTAAAAAATGGTTGAACCAAGTAAACAATTACAACTAGTATTCGATAAAGCAATTGATGTCGCTAAAAAATTAAATCATGAGTATGTAACTATTGAGCATTTACTCTTTGCTATGCTATTAGAAGAAAGTTTTGCTAAAGTTATGGAAGGCTTTGGTGCAGATCATGAACTAATACGTAAAAATCTTGAACATTATTTAAAAGCAAACTGTAATGACATTACTCTTCCAGAACCAAAAGATAAAAAATTTAAACCAAAGAAAACACACGCTGTAGAACGTGTACTTAATAGAGCATTTACTCAAGTCTTGTTTAGTGGACGTCAAAGTATTGAAATATCTGATGTTTTTCTTAGTATGTTAAATGAACAAAAATCATGGGCATACTATAATATTGCAAAAGCAAATATTGATAAAGGTAAATTTGCAGAATATTTGAATAATGAATTAGAAGCTACCTTTGAAGACGAAGAAACACAAGGAATGGCTACTAGAGCTTTACGTTCATTTACAACTAATTTAAATCAATCAGTTGATCAAGGTAAAATTGATCCTGTAGTGGGCAGAACAGAAGAATTAGAAACAATTGCGTTAGCACTAGGGCGTAGAACAAAAAACAACTGTTTGCTTGTTGGTGATCCAGGCGTTGGTAAAACTGCTATTGCAGAAGGCCTCGCCTGGAACATCGTTAATAAAAATGTTCCAGAATTTTTAATGGAATATAATGTCTATAACTTAGATATTGGTTCTATGTTAGCTGGTAGTAAGTATCGAGGTGATTTTGAAGAACGCTTTAAATTAGTAATAGCCGCTTTGAAAAAACGTGGTAAAACTATTGTATTCATCGACGAAGCACATATGATTAGTGGTGCAGGTGCGGCAGGTAGTAATAGTTCAAACGATCTTGCTAATATGTTAAAGCCTGTATTAACTAAAGGTAATATTAAAGTTGTTGCTTCTACTACTTGGGAAGAATATCGCAAGTTTTTTGAAAATGACAGAGCATTAATGCGTAGATTTGCTAGAGTTACTATTGATGAACCTAGCAAAGCAGTTACAAAAGAGATTTTACTTGGAATTAAAAAATATTATGAAGAATTCCATAATACTACTATTACAGAAGAAGCAGTTGATGCCGCAATTAAATTAAGTATAAAATATCAAGCAGATAAAAAACTTCCAGATAAGGCAATTGACTTACTTGATTGTGCTTGTTCCAGATTTAACCTTAAAAAAGTTAAAGAACGTACTGTAACAGAAGCAGATGTTCAATATGAATTGGCAAAAGCTGTTAATCTTCCTGAAGAACAAGTTAAAGAAAAAGAAACACAAAATCTTGCTAATTTAGAGAAGAACATTAAAGGTGAAATTTATGGACAAGATGTTGCTATAGCAGATATTGTTGATAAAATTCTTGTTGCCCAGGCAGGACTAAAAGAAGAGAATAAACCAATTGGTTCTTTTGTGTTTATGGGTCCAACAGGAATAGGTAAAACTGAAACAGCCAAACAACTTGCTTCACAACTTGGGGTAAAACTTGTTAGATTTGATATGTCAGAATATCAAGAAAAACATTCTGTCGCAAAACTAATTGGATCACCACCAGGATATGTAGGATTTGAAGAAAACGCAGGATTACTTATTACTTCACTTCAAGAAGCACCTAATTGTGTTTTACTTTTAGATGAAATTGAAAAATCACATCCTGATGTTAGTTCACTATTATTACAAATTATGGACAATGGATTTATTACAGGTAGTAATGGTAAAACCGCAGATTGTAGAAATATTGTTTTAATCCTAACAACTAACTTAGGTGCCGAACAAGCAGAAAAAAGTTTAATTGGATTTGGTAGTGAAGACGCTGAATTTGAAGATGTGGAACTTAAAAAGTTTTTCCCTCCAGAGTTCCGCAATAGATTAGATGGAGTTATTACTTTCAACAAACTAGAAAAAAATACTATGATAAAAATTGTTGGAAAATTCTTAGTACAACTTAAAGCTATGTTAAAAGATAAGGAAGTTGACATAAGTATTACAGATGACGCCATCGACGTATTAGTTGATAAAGGATTTAACCAAAAGATGGGTGCAAGACCATTACAACGTGTTATTGATAAAGAGATTAAACGTCCATTATCAAAACTATTACTCTTTGGCAAGCTAAAAGACGGTGGTAAGATTGAAATCGATGTTAAAGACGGGGAATTTGTCTTAAACACTGAGAAAGAAAAACATACTGTCCATTAGCTAGGAGTAGTATGATGATTAAGTATGAAAGCAAAAAGCTATTTTACGACAAGTACATTTACAAACTAGGAGTTTACAATCCTATTGGATTTATCTTTCGAAATAAGAATCTAAGTAAAGCTAGAAAAGCCATTGACGAATTACAATTCAACATCGATAATGCAGAAAAATTACAATATAAAAATGATCCCACATCTTTACGTCATGTCGATGTTCATATAGACGATATTCACGATCTTAAATATCTTCTTTTTCAATTCGAAACTAATTCAGAGTATACAATTCGTTGTGAAGGGCGTAAAATGGGTATATTCTCTAACAACGAAGAATGGTTAAAACAAATAGCAAAAAAACTTAATTGTGTTTGCGATTTTTATGAGCCTGCATCTGATACATTTGATACACTTATAAACAATAAAAATATCCTTATTAAAAACCCTCCTTGGGACCACAAATATAAGATTACTCTTGGTGATAAAACCATAGATTCTAACTTCTATAATTGGGCTAAATTAAATCCAGATAAAGTACGGGTTAGTCCAGGATTACTTAAAACTATCTATGATAAGGGCTATGTAAAAGGAAAATATCTATATTTACGTGACGAAAAAGTACTAACACTTGCCCAGTTATTTTTAGGTGGCAATATCACTAGAATTGACACAATAGTTATAAAGGAAGATGTAGATAAATAATAATATGTCCAGTGTGAGCGAAACAATTTTAACAAATCAAGTACACCCAGGTGATAGTACCTCGGTTACAGTAACAGGTACCAAGTATAAAGGCGACGGCTATTATGGTAGAGCTGACGGGTTTCATACAGTACAATACAATGTTGCTGAATTTAACGGTACTATTAAAATGCAGGGTACTTTAGCAATTACACCAGCAGAAACTGATTATTTTGATATAGCAGGTACTGAAGAAGTGGGTACAGATGGTACTTATTTCAAGAATTTTACTGGTAATTTTGTATGGGTTAGAGTTGTAGCAACATATACATCAGGTACAATACAGTCTGTACTATTAAATCATTAGGAATCAGCATGAAACACTTTATTAACATAGTTTGGGAAAAGAAAGACGAAGATGTAGATGACATAGTTGTTGACGCAGTTCTTGAATGTGCCGATGAAGCCCTACTTGAAGATGAAACGAACTATGAAATAGGTGAAACTGAAAAAGGTGGACTTATCCTTACAGTAGAAACCCATAAAGCACTTAAAGATTCCGAATCTACTATCGTAGCAGAGCGTATAGCTCATAAATTGTTTGATTTAGGCTACGAATCCTTTGACGTCGAAATTTCCGTATAGCATTAAAGTCTGATAAATACTCTATATAAGGAGATTTGTCATGGCTTGTTCAAATGATAAATGCAAAAACAACGAAAAATGCACTTGTGATCCATGTGAATGCACGGAAACAATGCGTTGTGAATGTTGCACAATAGCGGATTAATAATATGAAAATAAACGAATTTATAGACTCAGAGCATAATCATGACTCCAACGATCAAAAGAAAGATCTTGGATTCAATATAGCACACGATCTACATATACACATGAAAAACGATCCTATGTTTTATCGTAAGCAGTATTATCCTGTCTTAGCAAAACTACAGGATACACTAAAACGCGGCGAACCTATTGATATTAAAAAAGAATTAATGCCAATGGTAAACAAAGCAAAAGATCATTATTGTGCCAAGTATAACCTTCCAAAAAGACCAGAGGACTTGATGCAAGACGAAGAAGTTGATTCTTTAATTGAAAAGATCTATGGTGAAGAGATGGAGTTAATAAGAAAAGGTGATTATTAATGCTCTTACGCCAATTAATTGAAGCAGACAGTAAAACTGCGGTATTTGCCTTTGGAAGAATGAATCCTCCCACTATAGGTCATGCCAAATTGGCTGATGTAGTAAAGCAACAACCTGGCACTCCTTTTTTATTTTTAACCCACACACAAAAACCTAAAACAGATCCTTTAACATTTTCAGAAAAAATATTTTTTGCTCGTAAATGTTTTGGTGACGGTATTACTGTTGGTAGTGATAGTGTTAGGACTATTATGGATGCTATGAAGTTCCTTTATGCTAGAAAGTTTACAGACATTATATATGTTGCAGGCGAAGATAGAGTTGCAACGTTTAACGATTTATTAAACAAATATAATGGTGGCGATGATTATAAATTTAATTCTATAAATGTTATAAGTGCTGGACAACGTGATCCAGATGCCGAAGGTGCTGAAGGCATGAGTGCAACTAAAATGAAACAGGCGGCGGCTGATAATGATCTTCAAACATTTAAAAGTGGTGTATGTAGTACAGATCCTAAAGTAGCACAAATGATGTTTAATAAAGTTCGTGCAGGAATGGGTATTACACAAGAAACAATTAAAAATACATTAGAAGACGAAGCAAAATTTTATGATAACTTATACAATAAACTTAATGGTGTATGGTTTCGAGGTGAAGGACAAGGTGGCAAAGGATTAGGACTAGGTGCATTAGGTAAAGGTACATATCTAACTTGGACTGAAGAGGCCGCTAAAGCATTTTCAATACATCACGGATCAGATGGCGAAGTTGTTAAGTATAAAGTAAAGTCTGGATTAAAAATAGCAGACTATCAAAGCAAAGAAGTAGCTGATATTAAAAAATCAATGGGTTTTGAACCTTGGGAGTATAGTGGAGATCAAATGTACTCAGCAATATTAACAATGGAATTACAACAAGCAGGATATGATGGAATGATTAGTGATAAAGCTATCGAAGGTTTAGTGATCTTTGATGCAAAAAATATAACCCGAACTGAAGGAGAATCGTCATTCACAAGCTAAAGTCGAGGTATTGTGTAAAGTGTGAAGCAGTATATCAATGGCAATGTAAATGTCCAAACCATAAGAAGCATAGAAATATTATGAATAGATTTAAAGAAATTAGTATGGTAGCTGTAAACGAAACAAGTAAGTATTGCGGAATAGAAGATAAAAAAGATGGATGAAATAGAAAGATTAAAAGAGTTAGCTGGAGTTAATGAGTTTAAAGGGTATCAAGAATACATTCCCGAAAATCCTAGCATAACTGCACAAGCCCTTAAAGATAAAGAAAAAGCTATGGGGCTTAAACCTGGTGATCCAGATTGGTTTAAACTTTGGTTTAGCAAACCTTACATGGTTACAAATAATGTGCAATTTAGAGGACGTAAAAAATGAGAATAAAAGATTTAGACGAAAGCATTATTGAAAGTATGAGCTTTTCAGCTGGGCATAAAGACAAAGAAAAAGGTTACTGGGTAAGCGATACTGATTCAGGCTCTCCATATGGTGATGAGTTTTATAAAACAGATTGGCCTTACGATAAAGAGCCACCTGAAAATCCAGACTATAAACCAGACCTAGATCTAACTTTAGCAAATGCAAATATGCGTCAAGTATTTGACGAACTTGGATACGGTACAGATTTAGAAGATATGCCAAATATTCCAATTGATGAGTTTATAGGAAGATCAACACAATGGCTTAAGAAAGCAATTGGTAAACCTTCACCCGAAGAACCTACTACAGTAGATAAAAGTGGTGGCGGTGCTACAATGATTAGTGGTGGTAAACGTGAAGGTTATTTTAATGATGTAATTATGGGCATGAATAAAATAGCACGTATCGGTAAAGAGAACGGTGCAACTCATGTGTGGGCAGTTTAATGAAATTACGTCAGCTATTTGAAAATGGAGGCTTAATAGTTCCAGGTGTTAATACAACTGCTGACGTTGGTCCTGACGAAATTAAAAAACAAGCCGCTAAATTTGGAAACAAAGTTGACAAACAAGGTAAACCTGCACATACGTTCCATAGTAAAGCACACAAAAATACTAATCCTAATACACTTTTTAATTTAGGAATGACAGAATCAAAAAACTCTATTACATATACTGACCCTAACTTTGATAATGAATGGGGCGAAGCAAAACGTTACAAGGAATTTAAAAATATAGGTAAAGATAAATGGATTGAACTAGCTAAAAAAGGTAAAGTAGTAGACTACGATACTGAAACAGTTAAAAAGATTAAAAATACTGAAGCTGGTAACGTAAAAGATTGGGATAAAATAGATCCTGTACGGAAAAAAAGAGTAGTACAACAATTAAAAACAGGTAAAATTGAATTACCTATTGTTGCAAGTTATAGTGATGGATGGTTAGAGCTTGTAGGCGGTAATACAAGACTTACTGCGGCAATAAGAACAACTGGTAAAGGTAAAGTATGGCAATTTGATGTTCCGGATAACTTAGAAGAAGGTAAAAGTCCACATAAAAAAGGTACTGCAAAATATAAAAAGCATATGGCCGCTAAACACGCCAATATGGCTGAAGGTGATTTAGACGATGTTAACAAAACATCTGAAATTTATGTTGACATGGATGGTGTTCTTGTAGACTTCTTTGGTGCTTGGACTAAATTAATGGGCGTTAAAAATTGGAAGGACATTAAAAATATCAATGTAGGTCTAGATAAAATTCGAAGTACTAAAGACTTTTGGATTAATTTAAAACCAACAGCTAATGCTGATAACTTATTAGGTATTATTAAAGCAATTAAAGGAAATTATAAGATTCTTTCTGCACCTATGGCAGACGATCATAGAGTTGAACCTAGTAAAAGAGACTGGGTTAAAAAACATTTAAAAGCATTTCCACCTGACGAAGTTATTATTACAACAAATAAAAAACAATACGCTGTACAAAAAGATGGGACACCTAATATTCTAATTGATGACTTTGGTCAAAACGTTGCTAAATGGGAAGCGGCTGGCGGTATAGGATTTAAACATAAAGACCATAAGTTTGAACGAACTGCAAAAGCTCTAGACAAACATTTTAAAGAGTCTACTATATCTGAAGGCGATTTAAAAATGAAGTATCATGATTTTAAACAATTTGTTGCGGATAGAGTTAAACAGCCACAAAAGGGCTTTGGTAGAGATGAATACGATCCAAGATTATTAAAGAAAATATACGAACTTTTATCTGGACACGATGTAACTTGGGATGGTAAGCAATATACAATACATGATGTAGAACATTCGCCTAGAGCAATGGCTAGAAAAGGTAGAAATCCAGCTACAGAGCGTGAACTTTCAAAAGGTGAAGAAAAAGAGAAAGAGCGTATTGTCAAAGGTATGAAAAAAGACAAAAAAGGCTTCGCAAAACGCTATGGGAAAGACGCTAAAGCGGTAATGTACGCTACAGCTACGAAACTAGCCAAAGGATAAATACAAAAGTTAGGAAAAACCATGAGATTTGATGAAATCAAAAAGAATAAAGACCCTAGAATTGTAAAACCACGTGATCCTAATTTTAAAACAATGATGGATCTTAAAAAAAGTGGTGCGGCAGGTTCTCATGGTGATAAAACTAAAATAATTCCACGTAAAGAAAAACACCGAAGTAAAGAACGTACAGATGAAGTTGTTCCTCTTTTATGGGCTGGGGCTATATATGGTCATCGAGCTTATCAAATTTATAAACTAGCTCAAGCTCTTAGAATGGCTAATGCGGCAAGAGGTATAATGGCTGTTGATAAAGCGGTAAAAGGTGCAAATGCCGTCAAAACTGGTGAAAAAATTCTAAGACATGGTAAGAAATTAAGAATTCCAGGGAATTTAAATAAGCCGGCTAACAATGTGCTCGGCAAAGGAGCCAGAAGAACTGGCAATAAAATTAAACCTGGCAAAACTAAAAATGTCAGCACAAGAACAAAACCAAATATGGTCAGAACCGCTAAATGGGGTAGCATAGCGTCTCTTATTGATCAATTCCCAGACATTCCAGAAGAATTTTGGAACGCTATAAAAAAATATGGCCTATCAGCGGCGGCGGCTATAGCAATAATATATGGCGGCAAAAAACTTTATGATTATTTCCAAGATCTTGGAGACGAAGCAAAAAAAGATGATGATAAGAATAAGAATAAAAATAAAGATATAAAAGTAAAAGAAGACGGGTGGAAAGACGATTATAAAATTTCAAGACTATTAGGTAAAGCACAAGCATCAATGACACATGGGTTAGAGTTAGCTGATGCTGTAGTTAAAGGCGATAAAGAAATGGCTGTAATCAAAGCTAGAGTTATTAAAGAAAATTGGCCTGATCTAATACACCAACTTGATAACGTATATAAAGATAAAAAAGATCTTAACAGTATTGAAGAGTATGTTGACGATCGAGTTGGAACAGTTGTAAAAACATCTGATGGACACAAAGTAAAAATATTAGATGCTGATCCTAAAAAAGGAGTATACAAAGTAGAATTCCAAAACGGTACTGAAGTATACATGACTAAAGATGAACTAGATTTAGAAGTTCCTACAGATGCATTTGGAAAAAATCCTAAACCGCGTGACTGGAAGCATCCATGGGACAGTGATCCTAGAGAAGAAGTTTCTGAAGCACCTATAGAACAAGATAGAAATGATCCTATCGCTAAACCATATGTAGATAAACCAGAATGGAAAGCATTACACGATATGGATGACAGCATTATTAACGCATACATTAAACATAAAAAAAATGCAGTTAAAGAAGATATAGATTCGCCAGCTCATAATTCTTATTCAGCTATGTGGCATAAAAGTAATCCTATTGGAAGAAACTTTATGGACCCAGATGACTATGATGCTGATGCAGAAGGTACGCATATTCTTATGCATCAACCAACTGAACAACATTTTTATAAAATACCTGCAAAAAATTATGACGAAGCATTTGATAAATGGTTAGATGATAGAGGAAATCAACCAAGTGACAGTTCATATTACGATTCAACAAAGGATTATGCAAGTGATCATGAATACTGGGGACGTATTGCACCAGATGAACCAGAACCAGAAGACGATGATGAAACAGAAGCATTAACTAATGAGGAAATTACTAAAATATTAGAAGGTGATTTTGGCGTTAAAGACTTAGATGACTATAAAGCAAAAATTAAAACACTTTATGGGTTAGAACGCTATATGAAAAGTGATCCAGATCTTGCTTCTGAGGTAAAAAAGAGATATAGACAGTTAGCTAAATGGAAATTTGCTTACGATAAAGCACAAGAAGAAAATTATGAATCACAACTATATGATGCATTAAAGAACGAGACTGCTACAGCTGGTGCTACAAGTGCCGGTAGTATTGCTACAGTAGTTAATCCTACACAAGCATACGGAAATAGACCAAAGGATAAAAAAGGATTACCTAAAGCACCACAAAAGAAAAATCCAGACGGTACAGCAAAAAATGCCTTGGATATTAGTAACAATTTGATGGGCGGAGCAACTGTAAAGCGATAAATATTACAAAGGATACATTATGCGAGATAAAGAAATAAAAGAAGGTTTAGCAGATTTGGCTCACAAAGTTGAGCAAGATCATGAAGTACAATTAGCTAGAGGCGAATTATATAAAGCCGCAAAGTATTCTATTAAGCTACACGAATTACTTAAAAATGTATCTGAGCAAGAAGGCTTAGATGGTTGGGTTTCAGCTAAAATTACTAAAGCATCGGACTATTTAAGTACAGTTTATCATCATCTTGACTACCAAACAAAATTTGAAACTGAAACATTTGAAGGGCAAATTAAAAACCCAGCACCAGATATGAATAAGTATGGTATTCATAGTACAAAAATGAAGGGCGAGCCTTATAAAGCATATAGACATAATAAGCTAGTAGGCGAGTTTGATACTATTGAAGAACTTACTAAATTTTTAACTGATCTAGTAAACAAAGAATCTAGTTACAAAAAT
>Ga0310344_10000412_pt1 | contig 34179 bp, 41 predicted proteins | sample HC15DNA20200_MG_FD_203801 | JGI IMG/M metagenome (GOLD analysis project Ga0310344, IMG submission 203801) | Marine microbial communities from station ALOHA, North Pacific Subtropical Gyre - HC15-DNA-20-200_MG | ecosystem: Environmental > Aquatic > Marine > Oceanic | place: Pacific Ocean: North...
ATTTGAACCATTATAAGCTGTTCCAGCACTCCAAGATGTTCCATTCCATGCTTCAATAGCTGTTCGTTGTGTAGATGAACCATCATCATAACCACCTACTGCAAGAAAATCACTTGCAGTTCCATCACCTACATGACCTCTTCTTGAATCACTCATACTTGATATTGCTGTCCAACTACTTCCATCATAAGTTTGTGCTGTTGATATAGCACCACTTCCATTATTACCACCACACCATAATGCATCTGTTGTGTCACCACCAGCAGATAACATGAATGTGTTTGAACTTATTGTTCCACCACTTGACCATGATGAACCATCCCATTTATAAACATCATCTTGTGGACTTCCAGCTCCTCCACTATCACCACCAACGGATATGTAATCTGTTGCATTACCACCACCGTCTAAAAGTTCCCTAGAAGCACTTAGGTTTGAAGCACCTGACCATGAACTTCCATTCCATGTTTGTGTTGTATTATTAGCTGTCCAAGCACTTGTAGTTCCACCAGCATACATAGCTGATGTATCGGCACAAGACCAAACTGTTGCTGTCAGAGAACCTGCTGTTCCCCTTGGAACCCATGAAAGATCAAAAGCTCCTGTTGCATATTTTCTATTATACATTTTTCTTGTATCTATTGCTTCAAATCTAGTATTTATAGGAACGTTTGTTAGTGTAGTTTTTTCATCTGTTGCTGGTATACTTCCTACTTCACCTAATACTGTTATATATGAACCTACTGCACAATTTAATGCACCACCACTATTATTGGTAACTTTAACACTTGTAATTTGTGCTGTTGTTTCTGTCCATTTCGCCAAAATTTCTCTTCTGTCTGGAGCTGTGCCAGCACCTGTAGATGATGAAAGACTTCTAGCTATGATTTGTTTTTCTTCACCTGCAACATTCCAAATTTCAAGTATGCAATAAGTAGTATTTGCATTATCTGTTACTGGTATAGCTGGTTGACCACCTGCTCCAGTCTTAGTACCACCATCATCACCAGTTTTGTAAGGGTATCTTGAATCTTCTGGGGTTACACCATTAAATGTAACTGCCATAGTTCCTGATACAACATTACCAAAGATAATTACTCTAAGATGATTATAAGCAGTAAATGAACCTGAATCTAAAACTCCTGCATTACCTGTTATCTCTGCGTGTTTCAATCTTTGCCAAGCCATTAGTCAGAACCCCACACTTCAAAATATGAATTTGATTTATAATCTCCATTTCCTTGATTAGTTAATGATATTCTGTTTATTTGACTTGAACCAGTCCATTTTGTAATAACTTCAAAATCTCTAGGTTTTTGACTTGCTCCTGCACCACCATCTTGTATTATGTCTTGTGATGTAAGTAATTTTTCTTTTCCTTGTATATTAATTAAAAACCCAAAACCATCTCTTTGATATGCTCCATTCCCTGCATCTATTCTTGGCTTGTTTGTTGCACTAAAATTTTCCATTGTACTATTATCACCTTGTCTTGAATAACTGTAATTAGTACCATTATCGCCATTATAATTAATGTAAATATCATCTGTATTTCCACCCGTTGGCATTGTAAACCATCTAATCATCAAATATTTTTTCTTTAAATCATTATTTACACCCGTATCTAATACATCTGTATTACTTGAATCATAAGAACCAGTTGCTAATTTTTTCCAAAAATCTGTTGTTTCGGAACCACTTTCATCATTATCAAATCCAAGAACAACTACTTCTGTCCCTGCTGAAAATGAACCACTTGCACAATATAGACTTACAACATTAATTCTATCACTTGTATTAGCCCATTTCATAGCTCGATTATATCTTCCGATTTTAGCTGAAGCTGTACCAGTACCTGCACAATTATCAACAGATTCATGATAAAATAATTTTTCAAATCCTGTAATATTTACACCTTCTATAATACCAAACACACCTTCATTACCATCAGATGAGGGACCTGCCCCCGAATTAACTTGCCATCTATCCGATGAAGTTGTAGGACTACCATTATCACCATTAGTATTATTCTCATTCCATCTTTGTGCATAATTACTATTTTGATCAAGTGTACCAGAAGAACCAACTCTCATTCTTGGTTCTCCAGATCCCCAAGCTGTATAAACTATCATCATATTATCTTTTGGTGTGAATGTTGGTGTTGTTAAAGCAGAAGATGTTCCTGAATCTAATGAAGCCCTTGCCAATTCTTTATAACCTGATACTGATCCTGCTAACGAATCACTTCCTTGTATTCTTCCACCATTTAGGTATGTTAATGCCATAGGTTAAATCCACCTATGCAATTTGTACTTCAACAATGGATCCATTCTTTCTACATTTCATGTAAAGTCCCTCATTGTTGGAATCGATATCTTTAGCATAAACAGTTACTTTGTCGGTTGCTGGATTTGAAGGTGTTGATATGATACTATATGTTGTAGCACCGTGATCATAAGCTCCACCTGCACTAGCCCAAGATAAAACACCAGAAGCATTTGTTACCAATGCTTGACCATTTGAACCATCTGTTGCTGGTAATGTCCAAACTATGTTTGAACTTACTGTAGCTGGAGATTTAAATCCTACATGATTACTTGAATCACTATCACCGAGTCTTAATTCATTTTGTGCGTTAAGTGTAACTGCTCCACCTACAGTGAGGCTTGTGAGTGTTCCAACGCTTGTAAGACTTGAACCTACTACACTTGTTCCCAATGTAGTTGCATTAAGAACTACAGCATTGTTAATTTTATATGATTTACTAGTAACTATATTCCAATCTTGGTTTGATGTCAAATTGTCGTTTGCATTATCCCAAGTAATTGTTTTATCTGTTGCACCCTTAATTGTGATTCCAGCTCCGTCTGCTGTGGTATCACTTGGTGAAGATACTTTTGCTATTTCAATGTTTTTATCTTCTACTTGTAATGTTGATGTATTAAGAATTGTTTGTGTTCCACTAACTGTTAGGTTTCCTGCGATTGTAACGTTATTTGGTAAACCTACTGTTACTGTTCCACTTGATTCTGCAACTTCCACTTCGTTTGCTGTTCCTTGAACTGTAAGTGTTCCACCTAATGCCACTGGACTTGTATTAGAACCATCTGAAATTGTTATACTTGAATTTGTTAATGAACCATTTGCTATATTTGATATTGTGTTTCCTGAACCACTAATTGTTTTATTTGTAAAAGTTGTTGTACTACCTGCTGTTACTGTACCTTGACCTAAAGTAATTACTCCACTTCCATTATGCCATTTTAAATCATTTCCATTTCTTTGAAGATATCCTGCTGTTGCTGGATCTCCAGAAGCATCTGCAAATTCTAATCTTGTACCTTTTACTACGGTCATTATCCAATCACTCCTACGCTAGCTGAACTGGTCACAGTTAGACTTCCCGAACCTGATATATCAATCTTTTTTACTGCATAATGTTCACCACTTGATTTTGTAACTGCACTTGTTATAGTCATTGGTTGTAAAAATGCATTTGAAACAGAATAAGAAAGCCAATTTTTATCAGAATCTACTGTCAATGTTGAAAGATTAGAAGCACCACCACCCCATTCATACCATTTTGCTACACCTGATGTATCATCACGTATCAAAAGTGTTGGAACGGTTGTTGATATAGATTTATCTGCACCACCCAAAAGAACTACTTCACCTGCATTTCCACTGTTATTTTGGTGTTTCAAAGTCAAAGTTTGACCACTTGCAGATGTTAAATATATTAAGTCATATTGTTTAGTATCAGTTACTCCTATAGAATCAACATCATCTGTTGCTGTTTGACCAGTCAATTCAATATATGTTGCAGTTGGATTAAATGAATCACTTGCTATTGTTATAGCCTTCTTTGTAAAACCAAACATTCCTTGATCTTCGGGATCCTCATTCCATTCGGCAGTTCCGATAGGATAACTCGAATTATCTGGATATGTTGACAAGTTTACCTGTGTTTTATTTCTTCCATAAGCTATTCTAGCCATGAATAGTAGTAAAGTTTAATCTTTATAAATATAATTTTTATTTCTTACCTTTTACCTTCTTTTCCGAACCATCTTCACGCTTAACTACACCATTTACGCTTTCTGCAGTCCTTACTTTTTCATTAAGTCCACCACTTCCAGTTTCTCTTAGGACTATACCTTCAAGAACCTTGAATACATCACGCATTTTCATGTATTTCTTATATAAATAGGGCTTTATTAAACTATATTATAAAAAAAGAATGTTATCAAAACTTTGATAACAATAGTGTTGCTGAATCATTCCATTCTGCAATCCAACCACGTTCTTTTAAGAACTCATGTATTTCATGGTGAACTCCAAAAACATATGTTGGCTTTCTTTCTATTTCTCTATGAGCTTCTTTCATTTCTTCTTCGGTCATATCTTCACCACCATAAGAAGAAAGGTTTTTTCCAAATTCTTCAACACTCTCGTGTGCCAAATAAGTTGCTTCTTCATAGTAATCAAAAGCTGGTATTCCATCAATGATAGACTTTGCATCTTCACTTGTGACAATTAAAGAACCACTTTGTTCTTTATCATCATACCAATCTTCAGATTTTTGAAACCACATTTCAGGCATTTTTTTCTTCAATCCTTTTAGGATTTGGTATCTTGACTGTTGTTTCATTTCCACATTCTTTAGGTAATACTTACTAATATACTTATTGGTATATAGTTAAATAATAAAAGTGAATTAAGAAATTTTTAGTGTATTGAAAAATAAAAAAAAGTAGGGATTCTCACCCAATCTCATTAACATACCAAGTTTAGAATTTAGTCGTGTGACTAAGATCCATTCATAGTATGGTTAACGAAAACTTTTAATGTATCGCTTGATGTCTTGTCAAAGCTTGAGATAGTAAAGTGTGTCAACAATTTTGTTGCATTTACTGGTGAAGCATTCTCGTGAATTGCTCCTCCTTTAATTCCTGTAGCATTAAAATCCGAAGTTGTCCATGAAGTCAAATAAGTTACCACATCTACTCCTGCTCCAGTGTTATCTGAATCAGCATCAGCAGTTTTTGGGTAGTTGCTGTCGAATGCCTTTCGGCTTGCAGTTACTGGGTTACTTACTTGTTGATAAGCATCGCCTTTTGCTGGTGTATCAGCACTTGATGGGTTTTGCAACTCAATTCTTGCTGTTGAATCAGAAAAGTCCTCGTTTGAGCCATGGGCTTCTTCACAAGCTTGTTTTGCATAGTATTTATCACCGTCATTTGTGACGAGATTTGCACCATACATCCAATCTTTTCCGACTAAATCTACACCGTCATAAGTTGATCTTACAATACAGACGTTGTTGTTTGGATCTAATTCTACTCCTCTACTAAAGTAGCTTGGGCAATGATCTTTCCAAGAAAGGAATGATTCCATTCTTTCATCAAAGCTTGGTATATTATCTCCGATTGCCATGAATTAGGTAATCCTATTGTGCTTATAAATATATTTAAATGACTTTTGAATAGACTGTTCCTTCTTCCCATTCTTCTTTTATCACATATGACCCATCTTTAAAGATAAATGTGACATTCATATAATCACCTTCATACCACCCACATATGACTATAATTTCCTTGGAATTTTGAGATATCATATTCCTTCTCGTAAATATTAGCTTCCTATCACTTCCTATATCAAAATCATATTCCTTGCCATTTTTTGTAGAATATAGCCTAAATAATTTGATATTCTTATCATCTAATTCCGAAAATTTAGAATTTTCTTCTTTTACTATTGTTTCATCATCAAGAATTGCCAACCATTTTAAGGTTTCATTAAACCTCATCATATTGGAAAGTCCATGTCTTATTACTTAAATCTGCCTTTGTAGCTGTACTTCCAACATCCATTTGAAATACCAAATAATCACTAGTTTCATTAACGGAATCTAATTGACCACCACTTTCAGATATCGATATTGACTTTGGCGTTCCCAAAGTATAATTCCCAAAAACTTCTGTCTTTGCACTAATTCCACCATGATTTGCAACAATTTCATCACCACTTTCACCCCGTGTACCACTAGCAACGACGTACCCTGAGTTGCTATTAGAGTTTTTTGTGGGTGTTTCATTTCCCACGTTCATGGTTATCCCTGTTCCAAAGTTGGTTCCACCTGTGTAAAATTTTATGTTATTAATACGAGAAAAAGTCCCACCAGTTATCTTAAGATATACGTGCTTCCAATAACTTCTGTTTGTTCCAGTTTCTGGGATCTTTATCTCATCAACTGAATCAACCGTGTTATTGTCGGCAGTTTTAAACCTCAAGTGTACGGGTGAGTTAGACGAAATATTTTGTTCGTTGGAGGGGTTTCCGTCTGAACCACCAAAGTCCGTAAATATGTTAACTGTTGCTACCATACCTTCTTATTCGGCTACTCCTTTTTATATATTTGGAAATCTGTTCGATTAAGCGAATGCCAATACTTTGTATTTTACACCGTTAGATACTGTACAAACTACGTTTGTGCTGGTATGTGTTCCTTCAGCAATGTCTACTGCTACTGAAGCTCCAAATTCTGTTGGAGCGATTAGCACTTTGCTTGGAGCAACTCCTAATCCGTGTGCAACGTTCTGAGCTGAACCGTTTCCAGTTTGCTCGGAACTTACAAAGATTGCCATATCTACTGCTTTTACTTCACCGTCTTTAATGTCGGCAGAAGTAACGGTAGAATCGTTCAATCCTCCCTCTTTCCAAGGTTGTCCTCTACTAGGCATAGATTAGTTAAACAATACAACTATTTAAAGAAGCTTAAAGTTTCGGTATAGTAAAAAACGTTATAGGATAATTTGAATAATTTTGAAAAAATAGAAATTTCTTTAACCTAAAGACTACTCTTCTTCTTTTTCTTCTTCTTTTATTTCTTTATCTTTAGATTTTTTCTCATCGTTGTTTTCAAAATCACTAGCTTTGGCTAATCCTTTTGCGATTAATCTTCGCTCATGATATCGTAATCTGTTAGGCATGATTAACTATGGAATAGGGTATTTATAAGCATATTATGATACGGATACAACTTGAAATTCAGTTTTATCAGTTGCTTGATTTACAACATACACTTTGACTAATACGTCACCTTTTTCTAAAACGTTTATTTCTTTACCTTTAACTGGCATCCAATTAGCCATTTTGAATGTTACCTTATCAACATCTTTTCCATGAATCGTCAAAAATGTATCACCCGTCAAATCTGGTTTTCTAAATGGATCTTCGGTTGTTGGTTCTGCCTTACGTAATCCATTCATCACATCAATTTGTGATTCTTCCCATTTTTTTGAAAATTTTACTGTAAAATCTTTACCGATTTTTGCAGATTTTGGAATTTCTATACCCGTTTTTGATGATGGTCTAACCACTTCCTTTTTCTTGGATTCCTTCTTTGGTTTATCTTCATGTTTATGAGAATGATCTTCTATATCATCAGAATGAGTGTGTTCGTGAGAATGCTTTGTTCCATCTTCATGTTCATGCTCATGTTTATGATTAGTTTCGATTTCTAAATCCTTGGTCTTTATCATTTCTTCATCTATTTCATCAATAGGCATGATATTGTGATATAAGGTTAATTATATAATTCCTAGTTCCACTTTCGTAACATTCTACGTCTAAAATAATCAATTATTCTTTGATTTATAGATCTCTTTCCATAAAACATTTGTATTCTATCAACATCATGTGCTTTTCCTACAGGTTGTGGGATTACACCATATTTCATATATGATTCAACGGCTTCCCGTGTTAATGGTAATTCTTGACCATGAACCGAATATTTTCTATCACCTTCATCATGTAATACAACCTTTCCTGAATAGTATGGATACATTATACATTCTCTACATTCTTCTTGATGTTTCAATCCCAATGCATGACCACCTTCGTGCATCATAACATGAACTAAATTATATGTTTTCAACTTTGTAGTTGTCTTAGGATTTGGATAGTTTTCTGGTTGAAGTTCATGTGCGTTTCGTGGCTTTCCATCTTTTGACCAAAATATTGAATCATTAAAAACCATATCACCACCTATTGCACGACCATTTGGGAAATATGCATATGCCAAAGTATTTTTGTTTTCTCTAAAAATATGATTATCTTCCCTTTTTTGGAATTTTACTTCAATATCTGCAACTTCATTTTCTTTGTAAACTCTTTTAAATCTAATATCCTTTGTTCTAAGTCCCCATTGTCTTAATGCTATTGTCAATGCCCTATGTTCAAAACTTGAATCAGGGAAACTATCTGATTCCTTTCCTTTCAATAGTTTGTAAGTGACATAACCATAATCTTTCTTTCTTCTTCCACCTGCTTTTTTTGGAGTCCATTTATGTTTCCATTCTTCAATTTCTTGAAGTTCTATTTCACCATCAATATTTGAAACCATTTCAAACTCTGCATTATTTTCATCATCTACATCTTTTGCATACATAATACAAGTTGGTTCGTCTTGACTTGATCGCATATATTTTCATACGCATTTGCGTATATTAATATTGAAAAGTTGGTTGGGTATAGGGAAAACCTATAAAAAAAGGGTTTTTGTGCTATAACCTACACCACCAATGAAAGTTATTTTTCATTACTTGACTGTTGCCTAATCTTTTTTGGCTTTGGTTATAGCGTAATCTAGTGCGAAACCAGATGTAAGTCCAACTAAGACTGTACCTACAAGTCCTAATCCTTCTACACCAATGGATTGCCCGATAGCTATAGCACCAAATGTCGAAATAATCAATGCACCAACCAGTTTTCGTATAGAATAGCCTTCTTCATTATGATGAAGGTATCCACGTAGGGTGTTTAAACCCGAACCGACGATAGCACTAATTACTACTGCAACATTCAATAGTTCTGCTTCTACCATAGATATTCCACAAAAATAGTGGTTTATAAATCTATACCGTTCATTCGTGATAGCCATTACCTTTTAATAGTTCACGAACAAGTTCTTCCCACTCTGTCTTTAATTCTGGGTGTGTTTTCTCTATTTGATCTTCTTGCATTTTAGTTAAAATTATTATAGTTTTTTCAATTCTCCAACATCTTTTTCTAAGATCTGACACTTCTTCTTCAAGTTCATTCAATTTATCGGTTCTTTTTTTGAAAAATCCACCAACAACTCCTGCAACGCCAGAACAGACTATTCCTATAATTATGAGAATTGTATCATCAACTATACCTTCCATGTTAAATCAATCACTTGTTTTTATTTAAGGATTTTTAGAGATTTACATCTACAACCCATATGATAGCACTTCATATTTCCAACATGAATTGAGGCTTCATGCCCACAACTAGAACATTTATTCACCGATTGCAACATATTTTTCAGTTTCTCGTCTTATCCAACTTTCTGACTTTGTTGGATTTTTAATATGTAACATTTCATGAATTACTGTATTAGCAAGTTCTTGTTTCGGTGATTTTTTATGTTTCTTCGCATTAATCCAAATAAATCCTTCGTTTGGACTACAACCACCCCAATCACCCCTACTCACTGTATCACTAGGGTTTCCATATTTATTAAAAAGTTTAAAGTCATAGGTATATGTTATCCTTTGTTTTAATTTTAGAACCTTTTCCATTATGTGGATTAAATTTTGAACCCACTCATCATCTTCCGAATTTATTCCCTTTTCCATACTTGCTAAATACTTTCGGTCTATTTTAATATAATTGAATTTTTGTATACCTTTACCCATATCACTTCTTTAGGGTATACATATGGTAATGTCTTAATCTTCCATCAGGAGCTTTTTTCCATTCCCATTTACTTTTCAAAATTCCCAGTCTTTCCAATCTTGTGAGATTTGATCCTATACTTCTTTCTGGATATCCATATTTTTTTGTTATATCAGTTGGTGTAATCCAAGTTTTCTTTTTTAATTCTTTCATAATTGCTTTTTCATATGGTGAAGCATTTACTTCAACTATAACTTCTGGATATCCTTTACTTGCTTCTTCAAAATCCTTTTCATCAAATATTACTTTTTTTGCTTTCATTAAAATTCCTTTATCAATGGTTTAAGATCTGTTTCTACAATAAGTGGTCTAATATCAAATTCACCGTTGGATTCAACTATAGCTTCAACGGCACCAATATCTGGTTTAGTTCCACCTACACCACCACGGAAAAGATGCATATCAGGGAGTTTCCATGCAGGATTTGTAAATCCAGTTGTATGTGTAAATGAAACTCTAACGTGATAATGAACGTGTCCTCTTGCTACTATATCTGCTTTATTATAAAGTCCACCTGATAATTTCATTGTTACAAGTTCTCTAGCCATTCCTGTTGTTCTATACATTTCGTTTTTACTGAATCCTATATGATGTGCAATATTGAAAACTTTTCCACCTAATCTAAAGTCTGCAAAATAATCTGTAATTGAAGCTGTATCTCTATCATTCACGCCTTTAACATCATCTGGTGTATATGCCCTATATCGTTTTGCACCTATATTTCTAGCAACAACTTCTTCATAATTTGTAGCACCTCTTTGAACGTGATATCCACTACCTCTAACCATTATAATATTCTCAGCATTCCACATTTTTAACAAATCACTTGAAGCCTGAACTTGATCAATAAAATTAGTTGTCCAAGATTGTTGTCCCGTTTGTTTGAAATTATCACCATCCATAGGTTCACCAAGCATTGCCATAACATTTGGTCTTTTTGATACGTTATCTAAACAATAGTCCCATATATCATGCATTTTTGTCATAATTCTATTTGGTTTAATCTCTGTATCATTTTCAGAATTGTAAGGGTGTCTTGGAGCTAATGCTACAGAAGAACCTACGTGCATATCACTTATGAAAATTACATTATGTGATTGATATTGTCTACCAGATTTTTGTTTGTAATAATGGATCTGTTTTTCCATTTTCTTTACTAACGCCTCTAGATCTTTTACTTTTTTACTTTGATCAACCATATTATTCTAAACCTTTTTGACGATACCCCAAATATAAACTATAGCTATTCATTATTTTTTACATAAAACTTTTTTTGGCTTCCTAAGTTCTTTTATTTCATATCTTTCTACCATTGATGTTATGAAGTGATCTGAATAATCTTCTGGGTGTTGTTCAACTGCGTGTTTTGTGCATAGTTGATATTTACTCCAACATAATGCCTTCTTTATACTTCCACGCCTTGTTACATTACAACCTTTAACTCTACATCTCATGTTCCGAACCCAACCCCATACTTTCTTCAACATTAATTATCCTACAATGTGTATTATGTTTTACTTCGTACTGTGTTTGAACTTCTTGGGCTTCTGATTTATTTTGAAAAGAATCAAATTCTTGCCATTCACCTTCTTTATTTACGAATTGAAGTTGCCACTTATATTTAACTCCAGTCATATATAAAAAAATAGAATAAGCAGGTTTTAAAAACCTTGACTTACCTAAGAGCATTGTTTGGCAATTTCCATGCCTACTTCATTTCCTATCGAAATAGGAATAGTAGCACCTTTTCCATTACCTTTCTTGCCATCTTTGGTTGTCCACTGCTTATTCAAAAACAACTTTTTTTCGTTTGTATCATTGTCAGTAATGAGGGAAAGAACTAATTCGTTTCTATCATCGACTTTCCAAGATTTCACAGTTGAAAAAGTAGTATTCCACTCTTTTTTTTGCGATCCACTATATTGTGTTTCTGGACTTTGTGACATTATAGATAGTATTATAAATACCCTATATAAACTACCCTAAACTTTCAGTTTTTATCTTTCTGTTTGAAGATTTGTCCAAAGCAAACTCAAATAGTGTTTTTGCTTCTTTTAGCAATTCATCCTCGTCTTTTTCCGAGGTCTTTAGTGCTATTTGCACTTTAATTGCTGATTGTGGTTCTTGACTTTCTACTGCTAAATGGACTTCATTCCTTTCAATAGTTGTGTCTATATCTTCTACCATGGAAAAATAAAGTATTAAGTTACTTATAAATTAATCTAACAGTAGGTCTTTCTTGACTAATCCATCACTTGATTGAAAAAACTTTCTATTCTCATGATTTATTATCGCTTGTTCTAGATCTTGGAATAATAATATTTCTTCTTCTTTCAAATCATGATTCTCGAAATAATTTGGATATGCCTTATGGAACCATTCACATATTATTTTTGCTTTTTCCGAACTTATATTATACATATTCCTTCAACTCTTTATGGGATAATGTCTTTATTAATTGTATTGGATTTAGTGGATTTCCCGTACTTTCATAAAGTAATCCAAATTTATCATCATCTATCAATAGAATAAAATTATCACCTTTTCTTATAATGGAAACGTTTTTCACAAAATAGTTGTAGGTCAATCCTACTAATAAGTCCTACGTGGACACAAGTGTACGTCTTGCTTGGTCTAAGCTACTTCTACACTATGTTTTAGACAAAGGAACTTTCTCGTGAAGTTTTTGTCCACTTGCTCTTGATCTTCTGCTACACCCTCTAGCTTTAGACCACATACATGGCAATGCATACTTAAATATTAGTATCCGTGTAAGGTATATAAGGATTTTGGTATAGTTAGGCACGAATTTTACGTCTTGCATAATTATGTCTTTTTCTAATTGAAAGTTTTCTTTTACAACAAGGACATTTCATTTCATCAGTTTCAATAGACACACAACAACCTCTACATTTTTTCCAACCTTTACCTAACAAATGATAACCAGAAGTATAACTTTTTGTTGTTAATGTTTCACATACGTTTTTACAGATATTCATTTTCCCTCACTACATCTTCTATGCCTATACAAATGTTCTTTACAAAACCAATACCCACAACCTTTACATGATTCTATCCCACGCTTACCACACATAGGACACCATACTTCCATTGGCATGAATTATGTCTAAATAATCCCTTTATAAATTAACCCCGTTTACCAAATATCTGTGTATTTATTAGTTCTTTATAACACCCTATACAATATTTTTTATTAGCTACGCTAGCCCTTGTTTCCCTACAAAGTATACAAGGTTCCGTTATGTTATCTTCTTTTTTTCCAATCATATCTATCATGGTAGCTGGCTCGCAACACCAGTCCTCTGCTTTTACAGAATGCTAAAGCTCACACTACTACCGTATAAAGTTAGGTTTACCTAATATATATTATTTATTTTTTACTAGTGACTTGAATTGTATAGGATTTATTATCTTTGAACATTCTTCTGTTCTAAAACAAAGTCCTTGACTTTTCAACTTTTCACATGATGGGCATTTGTATTTAGTTCCACTTCCTACCTCACCACTAAGTTGTTCTAATTGATATAACGTTACTTTTTCATTAAAGTCAGGAGCAGTTCTATAAAATTCTAAGATATCTTCCACTTCCATTCCCCTTGCAAACATATAGGTTGCAAGCATTAATCGACCATTATGTGGTAAATTATCCCCCCTATTTAGGACATTTATGGCGTGTTTAATGCATGGTGGATACTCTTTTGACATTTTAAACTCTGAAGGTTCCAACAATGTGGAAATTTGTGAAGTATATTCCACGAACATTTTTGGTGGGTTTGGTATCTTTATCTTTTTTATTTTGTTTGTTAAATATTCACTTATCTCGGTTCTTAAAAGACGAATCAACTTATTCTTATCAAGATGAACATATCCCTTATCAACTTCTTGGTTTACAAGTTTCCATTCTTCCTCATTAAAGTTAATTGAATGTTTCAAGTAATCTGCAACATGAACTACGTATTTTACACCACGCCTTTCCATCTTATTACCAAAGAAAGAATTTATGATATCATTTGCTATAACACTATCCTTTTTCATATCCTGCTTTAATGATATTTCTATTCCCTTTGATTCATACAATGCGAATTTCTTAACCAAACGCATATTATTTGAAAGACTTAGAAGTGTTACACTTGCCAAAAAGGATAGTATTTCCGTATTAGGCGAATCATATTTTGGTGTATATGGCTTGTTATTTACACTTGTTTTAATTCTTTCAACTGCCCTTTCAAACACGGAATTGTATTTTGGATTATCTAATTGACCAATATCGGTTATTCCCAATTCGGCAACATATTTTCCCACTTGATCAAGAAAACTGTATTTCACATAGTCATTTGGATTCATATCTGTATTCGTTTCTCACAAAATATAAATTAACCCCAAATGGTTCTTCCTACACCATAATCACTGTGGATATCAGGGAATGCTTGGTATGTCCAAGTACCTTGTTTCCAAAGTCCTTTGTTACTACCTCTTTCTCTGTAAGGTGGGTTTTTCCATTGTTTGTTGTTAATTGTTGCATAGAAGTGAAGTTGTCCATCATAATTGTCATACCAAATTCCATTGTCAAGAAGATCTGGTTGGTCTTTAAATTGTGACTTGATCATATCCCAATACTCACTCCACTTTCTTAAATCCTCTGCCCTTTCCTCATCACTTTTTGGAATACCAGCACGATGGAATTGTGGTGGAACACTCCAAGGATTCTTTCTTTCATAATTCAAATGAACTATTTCCTTAAGAACATCTTGTCTTAGGTGTATTGCGAAATCATCCCTACCACGATAATGATTTAATTTACGTGCATGACCAACATATCTGCTTTGGCTTTTGTGATCCTCATCATGTCTATCATCTGAAAATTCAAATGAATGTTCTAATAGGTCAATTTTACCATCTTTGCCAAGTTTCTTTGCCCTGTTTACAACAAAACGTTTTCCGTTTCCATCCCAAGAAGCCACAAATAATTCATATATCTCATCAATCTTGAATGGTTTTGAACGGTTGTCCCACATTCTTGTTCTATCGAAAAATTTCAACATTTGTTCTTCCACAACGCTTTCAATTCTTTGTAAGTGGACTTCATAGTATTTGATTTCACCTGCAAGTTTCCATACTTCTCTCAAAAGTGGTTTCTTGTTCCATACACCACTATATCTTACATCTCGTATATGTTCTGGTATTGTATAGAAAAGATTTCTATGTTTTTCACAATCACAACCTTGATTGAATAAACCATATCCAACATCAACAATCTTAAAAATCTTATAATGTTCTGGTAAATCTTTCTTAAAGTCCTCAATCATTTCTGAACAAATTCTAACAGGAGCTATAGGTTTACCCAACTTTTTATTAATTTCTTCCTCAAAGATAGTTTTGGTTTCAATTACTAATTGGGTAAATTGGTCATTATAAGAACCAACTAAACGGTCTTTACTATTTGCAACTGCAACAATTCTTGCGTGTTCCATTTCTTCATTTCTTGAATCAATTATAATTTTATCAACCATATCATCTAATTTTTTTAGATTTCCAACCAAGTCAATTCTATTTACATTGTTAAAGTTTCTACAATTATCAAATACTGAACGACCCTCTTTTGCATCTTTGTTTGCCAATGAACAATCAAATACATTTTCTGCAATTTTAATTAACTCTGAACCACAGAATTTACACTTGTCATTCTCAACTTCAGTCAAATAATTGATTTTTACTTTGATACCAAGACTTCGTTTTTTTGCCTTAAGAACAATTTCTTTAATATCTTCAGGCATATATCTCCAACCAAATTCTTGTAATTGTTCAATCGACATATCTTCAAGAAGATTGATTGCTTTCATATCCTGTTCTTCCATAAATGACAAGTCGCCACCATGTCCTTCTTCCATAAATTTTTCTTCGTCAAAACCACCATCTTCAATTAATTGTTCGTCAACTTTTATTACACCTAAACCATCACCAATGACTTCATTTCTTCCACCATAGCAAACTTCCATATCACATTTCAAACCAGAAAGTGAATATCCTTCCATGTGTTCATAACGGCAAATTGAACAAAGTTCCATGTCACATTTTGCACAATAAAATTGTTGGTCTTTTCCTTGACCACGGCATTTTTCTTGTTCACAAACAACGATTTGTAATTCACTCATCACTTATAGTATGTACTATTAGGTATATAACGTTATTGGTTACTTATAAAGGTTAATCGTCACCGACTTGCACGGTACAAGTAGGACACCTTTCAGACATATTTTCAATTATTCCAAAAAGTATATCTTCCATTGGTATTTCTTTCATATGTAATCCACGTAGCCCACCAAATCCATCACTTTCATATATCTGTCTTAATACTTCAAGATCTGCCAATGGTATTTCTTCTATTTCATTCTTGTTTGAAAATGGATTAAAGTTTGGATACATTAATGATTCAATATTATTATCAGTTCTTAAGTCCTGAACATAATGACCAATTCCCAGTCCATGTCCAAGTTCATGTATTAGAACTTTCTTTATTGCATCGGAATCCATTTCCAACATTTCTTGTTTTGTTGTCATATCCATTTCTTGTTTACTATCACAACCTATACAAAGACTTATCTTAGTTCCTTTTTCAACTGCTTCAGTGTATATCATTATGTAAGCCCATTGATGTCTACTTTTACTGAAATCAACTTGTGCATAACCAAGTGCATCTACATTATCAATATGTTGACCATAATTATCTTTTGAAAACTCTATGAAAATATTACATCTTGGGAAATCATAAACCATCTTATCAAAATGTTTTTCATGTGGAACTAATTCCATTACCATATACCAATTACCACCACTATATGATTTTAAATTATTTTGCCATAACATCACCGAATCATATGCCAATAATAAAAGTTCATCATAGAATCTTTCTTGTAATTCTGGTTCTGGTTCCATTATACAAACTAATGGATTTTCCTTATGATATATACCACCACCCATTGTTTCTATAGAATCTGCAAATGAAGTTGAAAAAAGACCCATAAATAATAAGGTTATTACCGTGGTTTGCAAGACCTTCATATGAAGATTTAAAAAAAATTGAATATAAGTATATTAATTATCGTCATTTGGTTGACGTTTTATACCTTCTTTGAACCAATTATTACGCCATTCTTTCCAAGTATCTGCACTAATTCCGTAGTATCTTTTAAGGAACTCGTCAGGCTTCATTATTTCCCCATCTAGTTTCCAAGGTTCTATTTTAACAAAACATTCCCTATCTTTCTTGAATGGCTCTACTACTAGACATTGAAATTTTTGTTGGCATTCATGAAGTTCCCTTCTTTCCTTGGGATTAATATAATCACCCTTTTTTGTGTTCTTGCATTGTGCATATATTACCAATGATGATTTTGCTTCCTTTGGTGGGACACTTCTAACATCTGCCACACCCTTACTTGCATATGACCTTACATTGTCAAAATAATGATAAATGAGATAATACATCCATTCGTATTCGAATCCTGCACCTTTCTTATAATTTCTATTTACCATGATGTATAGTATAATTTCTAGTTAATAATATCTAGGCAAAAGAGTTTCCACAAATTTCACATTTGCCACTTGTAAAGTTTGTATTGATTCCACAAATTGGGCATTGTTTGTAGTTTCCACCCCATTCAATATCTTTCATCCATGCTGAATGTCCTTTCTTTCCACTTCCAAATCCACCTTCAGTTGAATATGATTCTCGAGCTTGTTCGACACCAGTAAGATCATCTTTTACCACCCATGATCCACCATTATACTCATTATTTCGAGCAAGAATTTCTAAATCTTCTCTTCTTTCAGATTCACTCATATTTAAAACTCTTTCAATCATGTCAAATGTTTCACCAACACCGTTATAATTTTTTAAATCTTTTATGTTATCTATGATACGATCTTCCCACCACATAGGTTCTGTGTTTTCAATTATGGCAACAGTTTTCCAATGTGGAGCAGACTGAACTCTTTGTATAATACTATCGATTCTTTTATTTTCTTCTGATTCATAATCTTCACTTGCATATGATTCATCCAATTCTTTTTCAAATTCAAATTCTCCACCAGCATCTCTAAATGCTTTGTATAAATCTTCACTATCAAATCCATATTGACGACTGTATCTGTCTATATCACCTTCATGTTCTACCATTTCAGTTCCTCCATCTGCAAGTTTTTTACCAAGCTCTTCAACTGATATACCAACATCTTCAGGTGTATCATCTATTATCAAAGGTGGTAAAAGTTCTTTTGCTTTTGATTCCCATAAAATTTCTGGTTGTCCTCTCCAATCATGAGTTGTGCGAATTTCACCATCACCGTAATGTTCTTCGTTGGTTCCTTGTTGGAACGCAGATCTAGAAATATGTCCTAAACCTTCACAAACAGTACACATTTCTTGCCAATCTTCATCTTCATGATAGAAATGTCCTTCTCCATAACAGTTAGGGCATTGAACTTGTGTTTCATCCCATTCTTCATCAGCTTCACTTGCTTTTGATTCATACATTGGTTTCTTTGTTCCAAGAGGAACCCATTCCACTTTACCTATATCTAAATTATCAGAAGCCTGTCCTTGTTCACTATGTCTATTCTTAGCGTGTTTGTCTTGTCCTTTTTTATCATCTTCTTCTAATGGTTGACCACATCTTGAACATTCTACTTTTGTTTCACCAAGTAGTTTTCTTCTTTCTTTTGCAGACATTTTATCCCATACTTCACCCAACCATTCGTCATTAAGATTATCCATGATTGTACTTTGTGTATATTGGCTTGGTGTATGAACCCCATGTTCTTGTTCTACATGATGATCCAAGTTAAATTCATCAAATGAGTTTCCACAAAATGGGCATTCTTCCGTATCTGTACCACTTCCTAATGGTTCCGAAGGGTATGTTGGATTACGTGGTATTGATGTTGTATCTGAATACATATCAATTAAACCTTCAAGATCATTTTCATCTGCTTTTTTATTCTCCCATTCATCTAATACTGTAACATCTACACCTTCTGGCTTTTCTTCCACTTTAAGAAGTGAATCTTCCTTTGCTTCTTCCTTATCGCCAAATTCATATTCATCGTTAGGTGAATTTTTTCCTTCCAAATAATCTTGTAATGATTTTTTCAAGTATGTATCTATATTATGGTTTTTATTACTACTGATTCCTTCAATTCCTAAAGCATCAGGGAAATGAATTTGTCTATATCTTTTAACTACATTTTGAACATGATCTGGTAAATGTCGCCAATATGCTTTTGCCAATTCATCTGATTTTGCAAAACTACCAAATCCTTTTAATATCGACCATTTAAATTCATAATCATTCATATCCCACCATTCGCCTGTTGTAGTTGGTGTTCCATCATCCCAATATTCTTTTGAAATTTTTTGTTTTATTTTTTCTTTAATAATTGGGCTTAAATTATTCCATGCTAGTGTGCTTATTGCCTCAAATGGTATGTTTCCAAGAACATCTATTGATTCTTCTACTTCGACTTTAAATGTACTATGACCTGTTTCTTTTACGTGTTGCATTGATTCTTCATCTACTGAATAAGGATCACCACGTATCACTAGACCACATTCTGTACATATTTGTGTTACACTAAAGTCACCTTGATGATATTGTGATATATGTATTGGACTATGTAATTTACTTTCATTTACTTGTGGGTGTGATGTTCTAATGCGATCCATAACGGTTTTTCCGTTAGGTAGTTTTTTTGGATTTGCATATCTAATCAATGAATTTGGTGTTGCTTCTTCTATTTTTTCCTTTATTTCATCTTCTTCTATGTCCATAAGTTGTTCAATCAAATCAAGATCTTCTGTTTCATCTTCACCTCTTGCTTGTTCAGTTTTCTCATTATCCTTCAAATCTTCTAACAAGTCTAATTCTGTCAAGTCGGTAAGAAGTGCCTTTGCTTCCTCATCTGATTCTATTGCACTATGATTTCTATGATCATTTTCAACTAGATATAAATCATCTTTCCACAAATGTTCATTAATAAATTCTTCATGTTCATTCTCAAAATGTTTTTTCATAAGGTAATCTTTTACTTCATTTCCACATTCTGGGCAACTTTCTAATCCTTTTTCCACTTCACCAGTTATTAATTCTGCATCATCTTTTAATACATTGTATATTTGACCACCTGAATTAACTGAATACCATTCCAAACCACTTTGTCTATATTCATTTAAGACGGTTCCTGTTCTTGCTTCACCGTCATTCCACCAAAACTTTGGATCTGGGTTTTCAAATCTAATTCTTTTATTCTCAAGTGCATATTTTCTTACACCACTTGCACGAGCTTCAACCAATGGCATAGCCTTTCCACCAAGTCCTGTAACTGATTTAAGATATGCAAGAATTGTTTTTTGTCTTTCACGTATGTTCATATCTTTCCAATACTTTCTTCCATGTGTACCTGCGTGTGTTTTATCCCACCATTCTTCTGCTTCACGCATTGTTGAAAGTCTTACCATTTCTACAGATACATTCTTTTTGAATAATATTGATTCACCTAACATTTCTAAATATTTTGGATTAACAAACTCGGTTCCAGTTGCATCAACTTCAAACTTGTGATCAATTCCGTTTGTATGTGAAGATCTTATGTCACCACATACTTCACAGCGTTCTAACCACTTTTTCTTAACGTCTATCTGTTCATGATGTCTTGATTCACCGTTTCTATGTTTTTCTATATGCTCAAACCAATGATCATCATCATCTATTTGTTTTGAACAATATGGACATAATGAATCATGTTCAGTTGCTTTTGATTCCTTAACACAATTTGGAACCTGTTTACCACCTTTTTCCTTCATTCCATATTGTGTATAACCATCCCAGCATGGATTATCTTCATTTGATTTTGCTTCCCCATCTTCCCACATTGGTTTATCAGGATTATCTTTTCTTCCCTTCATTAGACCGTATGCTTTTGTAACATCTTTCTTCGTATCGGTTTCTTCTGGTTTTCTATACTTTGAATCATTAGGGTTGTAACTACTTACAGGAAGTTCTTCTTTTGTTGTTGGGTCTATTGGAACTTCACTTGGTTTATCTGGATCTTCATGCATATATTGTTGTGTATATGAAGCTGGTGTAGTTGACTTTGTAACTTCATATGGTTCTTCACTACCTTCTTTCTTTTCCAATTCCAAGAACTCTTTCTTCAAATCATCAAATTCCGAATATTGTAAATCATTATAACCTGTAGAAACACCATCACCTAGCATAGATTTTGCTATTCTTTCCGTAATACCTAGGTCAATCATACCTTTTATTTTATTTGAATACTCTTCATAATCTTCATTCATTTTTGAATAAATCCAATGACCAAATCTTCTTTCACGACTATCTACAATATCGTATGGATCCCGTGGGTGTTTGTTTTCTCTTTCATCACGCAGTTGTGAAACATAATTATCATAATCAAAATAATCAACCATTGAATTAGTAGAACCACTATCCTTGTATAAATCACCAATTTTATTTGCACCATATGGATATGCATCACCACCAGTTAGGTTAACGTGTATTGAACTTCCACCAGAGTAATACTCTATTCTTACTGAAAATTTGTTATCTGGGTAAATTGTACTAAGGTGTGATTTTAAAATTGGAGCCTTTTGTTTAACACCGACACTACGTAATTGACTTGAATCTTGTGGAAATCCATCTAAGTTGTTTATCTTGTTATATCTTTCTCTATCATAATCAGATTTAGGTTCACCTAAACTTTTTAATGCTCTGGTTACTGCCTTGTCAAAGTTCTTCTTTTCTTTTGGATTAGTTTTACCTTCTTTTGGTTTTTCTGTAGTTTGTGAAGAACCACCACTACCTTTGGAAGTGAATTTTCCATCTTCATCTCTTGGGTGATCTTCTTCCTTAAAGTCAGCACCACCGAAACCTTCGTCACTACCAACTGTTCCCATTGAACGCATATAATCCTCGTCAATATTCATGTTTTGTTCCTTTCTCTTCTTTTCTTTATCTAATTCCTTTTGTTCTTCTTCATCAACAAGCCAAATTCCATCTGATATTTCTTCTTCGGTTGCTATTGATTCACCTTGTGAACCTACAGGTTTGTTATGTGACTTCATATGGTCTTTATATTCTTCATAATCAACGGATTTAAATCCACAATCATCACATTCATGTTCTTCCATTTCAGTTGCGAATGATTCTTTTCCATGTGTTTTAGCATGATGAAGTAAATCATGAACTATTGGTTGGTTTAACACTTGTGCAGAAGTAAGTGTAGGTTCTGGTTCTTCTTCAAAATGTTTATCACAATGATCACATTGCATTCCACCTTCACGAGGAACATGAAAATTATTAAATATTATATCTTCTGCTTTTGCACCAACACAATTTGGGTTTTTACAATCAGAATCACCAGTATGAGGAACATGAATAGATTCTGTAATTCCTGCTTTATCCAAAATATTCTTTAAGATATCATCATAATTGTCACCATATTCACCAGAAAACAATTCATCTTCGCTTATTCCAATAGATCTTGCTAATTGAACTAGGTGTGAATCACCTTCAGTAGCCCTATTATGTAATTTCTTTAATGCAAGAAAAAATTCTTCTTCTGATATTTCACCATCTTTAGCTTGCTTTCGCAATCTTTTTTCATCTTCTTGAAAATCTTTCATCTCATATGTCATTGCAAATCACTGAACCCTGCACTCTTGTTAGCATTTGTTTTGTTATATAAGTTATTCAAATACTCTTCCTCGGATTCAGATCTATCATCATCAGTTCCCTTGTCGTCAACCAATGAATATATTTTTTCTGCACTTGCACCTTTATCAAAAGCTTCTTCTGCCTTTGATTTAGATTCTTTTGCTTCTACGAATGGAACATTTACTTTACCACTATATGGATTTTTTCCATAGTCCTCATTCTTTTCTTCTGGTAAATCACTTGTAAATTGTCCATCTTCATCACGATTTTGATTTGCTTCATTATCAACGCTCAATTCCACATCTGTTTCTGCATCTAAAGCTTCTATATCTTTATCTGAATATGAAAAACCAAAGTCGGTGTCCATATTATATTTTTTGTTATCTGGGTCACTTAATGATGCTTCTTCTAAAGAACCTATTAATGTTCTATCATCAACCACGTTTCCATCATCATCAACAGTTCCTGTATTTCCATGCCAATCTCTAATTCTTTTTCTATCACCATCAGTATTCAATGATTCCCATAAATTCCAATTATCTTCTGTTTGTTCAACAAAGTCTGGGTTTACGATTGAATCCATTTGACCACCTATTGATCTAAATGCATCTATTGGGTCTACTTCGAACTTTGCCTTGTAATATAATGCTTCTTCCTCATTCAACCAACCTTTTACATCATTTTTCTTATGAATTTCATCATGTAGAAATATTCCTACTTCATAAGGTGTTTCACTTCCTTCACCATAACCATGATTTATGATTGAAAAACCCCATTCTCTACCAAATCTATCATAGTTTGTCATTGGTGTTCCCATTACTTGTGCTTCTGTACCACTTGTAACCCATTGATCATATGATTTAACGTCACCAAACTCATTTTTTATATATTCAATGTATCCTTTTTCAGAATCTGATAGTTCACTATATTTTTTACCAAATTCTGCTTCTGCTTGTATATCGTCGCCTTGATCAGATATTTCTTTATTACTTCTATAAAAATCTCTTTCAGTTGCTTTTGATTCATAACCATATAAAAGAGATCTTATCTGTGATATTTCACCATCTTCTCTTCCTTCAAAATCAAGTTCATCTTCCATACCTTCATATACTCTTATCTCATCAATAATATCTTCTTTAGTCCAACCTTCAGGAAGTCCATGATAATCAGCAAATCTCGAAAGGTGGTGATTATCAATAGTGCCATTTCTAATCTTATCAATCATTTGACTTATACTATCAAGCTCAATACCTAGATAATTCTTAATTTCATTTGCTTTTGATTCACCACTTTCTTCTCTTGGATCATCATCTGCGTAATCAAAAATAATATCTACCAACTCATTTACATTTACTGGTTCTAGACCTAAACCACCTAGTCGGTCTATTGAATAATCAGCTCTTTCTTCAAATTCAGAATCATCCCACCATACACCTGATTGATTCAATATGGTTATCTTTGTATCTCTATCTAATTGATTTTCCCAAATATCATCTGCTATACGTCTTAATTCCGAAAAAGATTTTTCAGTTGCTTTTGATTCATCTACATTACGAATATTATGTATCTCTAAAAGATGTTTGTCTAGATCCTCATGTTCATATTCTTCCAAGTCATATTTCTTACCACAATATCTACAAATAACACGATCTTCTAATGAAAGATCTTCATCTTGTTCTTCCATTCTTTGTTCGTCTAAATCAAAATGATCTGGTAAATATTCATTTGCTTTTGATTCCCATGAAAAACTTGAATCATCATCAAAAGTATCGTCAGGATTGTTTATCCAATGTTTATACATTCTTTCAAATAGGCTTGGGTTTTTTGTTTCAAAATCATCTGCATTGGCATACTTTAATTCGTTCTGTCTGCCGACTGCAATACCATCTGTATCTCCTGATCTATCAAACCATGCTGTATCTAATTCTGATTTAAAATCAGCAATATTCTCACTTGCTTTTGATTCTTCTGCTGGATATACCTGTTCATCATCTAAAAACACTTTACCGTCATTATCTTTTGCTTTTTGTTTTGCTTCATCCATATCTTCTGTTTCAAAGAATCCACCGTTAGCCCATTCTACATAATAGGTTTCAGTTGCATATTTTGATTCTACACCCTTTACTTTGGATATATTTAAACCGAAATTATTATTTTCTAGAATTTTTTGTTTTTTTTTACTTTCTACTCTAGAACCCCTTCGTTCAAGGTAGCCATCATACATATTTGAATAAAGTCCATTCTCAAATGTTTCTTGTGATTTGCCTTGTGGTACTTGTGATTCTTGTGCCTTTACTTTATAATTTAATGCCTCGTTTACGTCTTTCTTTAATGATTCTGATAGTTGTTGGTATTCCAAGTTTGATACAAGTTCTGAATCACGAGGTGTGAATCCAATTTTTCTTAATGTATCTGCTCTTTCAAGTGCTGTAATTTTATTCCAACCCAATGAATCACCGTTTTCTTCTATGTTAAACTTGTCAACAAATGCTTCACCTATTTTCTTTGGTAGGTGTTCAAATGGATAATATGCATAACCTTCATCTACTCCCATATCACGTAGTTCTAATTGTTTATCTGAATCTGTTAATCCTTCCCATGTTTCCTTTGCTTTGTTTGTCATTTTACAACCACAATCACCGAATGATTCTTCAACTGTTTCTTCCTGTAATTTTTCTAAGTTATCTCTTGTTGTATCTTCATCTGTTTTATCTTGAATCCAATCTTCGTATTCTGCATCAGAAGTTTCTGCTTCATAAGATGGATCAAAGTTTAAAGAATCATGTTTTCTTTTATCTTCTGGTAGTTTTTCAACTGGTTCGCCTGTTTCAATATATTCATCTACATCAACTTCATAATCATCAGTTGCTTCTGATTCATTTATAGGTTTTGTTAAATAATGCCATTTTTCCCATTGATCTTTTGCTTCATCTTCACTATATCCTATCATACTTTTTGCATATGCAATCCAATTATCTTCTGTTTTATCAAGCCATGCACTTGATATTGATGATTTCCATTCTTGATAATGTTCTTCAATAGATTCATTTGCTTTGGATTCATAAAATCCATCTGATGGTACATCTGAACCATCTATGTAATCATCACTTCCATACATATAACTTCTATATCTTTTTTGATCTTCTATATCTTTCTGTACCAAATCTTGTTGCTCTTGTTTATCCATTTTTCCTGTTCCACGACACCATGAACAAGATACATTGACATCTTTAAATCCAGATACTGGTCTTTCACCTGTACCATCACAATGTACACATTCTTCATCAACTTCATTTGCTTTGGATTCATAAATTCCACTTGTTGGAACATCTGAACCATCTATATAATCATCTTCTTGTGAAGCCATGTTTTTCCATTTTTGATCACTTTGGTAATTCCTTTCCATATCTTCATCACTCAATTTTCCTGTTCCTTTACAATTATAACAATAATCATCTCTTATAGGATCTCCATTTGAATTATAGTCCAATATCTCTCTTCCTGTTCCATCACATTTTGAACATTCCCACATTTTTTCAGTTCCTTCTTCTTTCCATTCTAAAGGATCTCCATTATAGAAATTTTCCATGTATTTATCAGCATCAGTCATTATACTATACCCCCGTCTTTTTCTTTATTAACCTTTTTTGCTTCCCCACCATAAAGTTTTATTTCTTGTTGTTCAACTTCATTCAATTCGGAGTATTTTTTGTTAAATAGTGAAAATGATACGCTATCCATAACAGGAATCTCGGTTGATTCTACTGCTTTTGTAGCTTGTTCTTCGGACATATTTTCCCATAGCATTAATTCGTGAATTATACCATCAGACTTTACTCCTGCTAGTTTTCTATCAATAATTCTTTCTTGTGTAGGTGAATGTGATTCATGTGCAACTTCTTTTGCAACTTCTGGTTTCTTGGTTGTGATACCATATGTTTCTTGTAGAATCCTTTCTGCATCATTTGATATCTCATTATCATTCCAATCTATTGGTTTATCACCCTTACTAAAGTAATATGCTAATTTTTCTGCAACTTCTTTGCCTTGTTTCTTTGCTTTTGATTCTGTATATAATTTCTTCTCTAATCTATTTCCTATATTTGGATGGTTGTGTTTTAGATATTGTAATAATTTGAATTTAGCACTAATCATTGTTGGTATTCCTCCTACGTCAATCTCAACTCCGTCAAGCCTACATATTACTGAACCACCAGCACCACCAAGCTCACTATCCCAATTTTCAAAATACTCTTCTAGTTCAGAATCTATATTCCCTTCATTTGCTTTTGATTCTTTACTAAAGTATTTACTAATTCCTTTTGAGATTGCTTCTTGTGTTTCGCCATTCCAACCGTATACGCTTGCATCATTCTCAAAGTTCATTTCTGCTTGAACTCTTGTTTGACCGTCTAGTGTCATGAGGAAGTTCTCTACTGGTATTCTTTTAACACCACTTCCACTTGCAAGTTTTTCAATTTCTGTAAACCATTCTTCATCACTCCATTGTTCACTTGCACTTAACGATTCACCGAATCCCCAAACGCCTGCTTGTTCTAATTTCTTAAATTCTTCTGGATAACCATCTTTAATTTCATCAAGTGTCATATCTGTTGATAATATTTCTTCTTTAATTTCTGCGTTAACTCCTGCAAAGTCTAATGTTTCATCACGAACATCAATGTCTTGTTTCTTCCAACTATCATATTTACCTCTTATTGCCTCACCAACTCCAAACGGATCATTTCTAAGTGGGTGTCCACCTATTGCACCACTTCCAATGTTAATGTCTTGACCACTACTTGTGAAAATATGTGGACTAACATCATAGGGACCTTCTACATAATGTTGTTCTTCTGGTGTTACACCAATTCCATCACCATAATCATAACTAGTGGATTTACCTTCTACATATTGTGCAAAGTTTTCTGCATCAGAATAATTGTGGAATGACCATTCTTCAACACCATATCCATCTGAACTAATTCCATAATAGTTTCCACCCATTGATCTTGCTATATCTTCAATTTCTGGTGTTGGACTTGATACACCTACACGATACCAACCATTTTCATCTTGATACTTTGACCAATCTGCTAAACTAATTCCTTCGTTACCTGTATATTTTACTTTTCTAACATAACTTTCTGCCCAATTATTTTGAACCAAACCATGTACTGAAGCAATATGTTCTCTTAATTTATCATAAATAGGACTGTTTCCATCAACACTTTTATCCAATTCACCAGCTTCCCAACCACATAATTCACATACTAATATAGTTACTTCACCAAATGCTCCAACTCTTTTAAAGCCCATGTGTAAATCTTTAGTGTATTGTTGTCCTTTTTCTATCATAGGTGATGCATAACTATCTTCTTTTGCATATGATTCGAAACTATCTGATCTACCTGTCCAAGCCCAATTTGATTTTGGGACTTCCCATACCATTGGATTTCTGTCAAATTCTTTTGAATCAAAGTATCCCCATTCATCAAAGTCACCTTGTGTATAACCAAACCATTCATGTGCTTCAACATCATTACCATCAGCATCTACACCAATATATTCACCTTTATCTTCTACAGCATAATGATACCAACCGTTCATTGTTTCCCATACTTTAATTACATCTTTACCGTCAATTTTAATTGAACCTTCATCACGTTCAATTCTTACTTCTCCTACTTTACTTTTAAGTCCTATTTGTTTGTTTATGAATGCCATTGGGTTGTATTCACTTGCTTTAGATTCACCAAGTTGAGGTGGATTTATTTGATATGAACCTTCTGGAAATCCTCTAACATAATCTTCTGCTTCATCCCTTGTTTCAAAAAACCATAAATCGGAAGCATTTGTTAATACACTCCATGAGTTTTCTTTTGATTTACTTCCAAAATTTGCATATCCACCATCTTCATTTGCTTTTGATTCACCTATTCTATTAAAATCAACATTCCAAGCAAAGTAATAATCGCTAGGTTCTTTATGTCCATGTGGTTCCCATTGTCCACCTTCAAACATTTTATCATATCTTGAACCTTTTCTAATTTTTCCTTCTCTTTCTAATTCTTCTTTTGCTTTCACAGTTTCCCAACCATGATCATCACCTAAAACCCATCCAGAGTTAATATCGTTGTAATATATACCATTATCACCAGAATCTACTATTGCTTTATAAAGATCTTCTTTAACAGTATCTATTATAAATTCTCCTTGACCATCAAACCAATCATATGGTTCTTTTCCTCTTCCATAGCCATCAAGTCCAGACATTGATGATCCAAGAGAAGAACCACCTTGATCCATATCTCTATAATCATAATCTTCTTTGGCTTTTGATTCTGATGCAACAATTTCATCAAAGTATGCACCATAATGTTTTCGTAAATGTTCTCTTTTATCGGAAGGCGTTTCACCACATATTCCACAAGTTATTCCATCTGACTTGTAATGTGAATCAACTGATTTCAATCCTAGTGCTTTATCCATTGATCTTTGATAAGTTTTGTAATCTTCATTTGCTATTGATTCGAATGAAGCTGTTCCTGCTGGATATGAAGTCCAACCTTTATCTTCACCGTGATCACTATGATTACTCATAACACCTAATTCTTCTTCTTCATTAGGATTAAAGTAATCTTGTTGTTGATAATATGTGTTTAAAACTAAATCTTGTTGTTCTTGTGATAATTCATTATATGCTTTATCTAAAATTGTTTGGTCATTAATCATATTTGCTAAATTTAGTTTGTCGCTATAATTTAGTTGATTTTCCCACCACTCATGCACACTTTCGTGAGATATAGCCATTTTAACTATACCTAGAATCTTCCCATTGAAGGACTAATGTTTGTATATCTCTATCGTCGGAAACCCAACCGATTGTTCGTTCAATCTCATTTTCCATGTCTTTTTTAGATGCGTATGGATAGTTTTCATTGTATCTATCTAATAATTCAAAAACTTCTTGTTCATCACCGTCGTCTATTTGTTGGTAGTATAAGTCATTATAAAGACCACCATCTTCATCATCAAGTTCATAGTCAACACCATGTTTGTTTGTAAATGTCCATGATTCGTAGTGTCCACTTTTTGGAACATCACTATCATCTATCCATTCATCTTCATCATATCCAGAAGGTGTTAATAGTTCACCAGTTTCTTCATCATATTCATCTTCTTCATATTCACTTGCTTTTGATTCACCAAATCCACCATCTGTTCCAAATCTTTTTTGTAAAGCATCTTTTGATTTTTGTGGCAAATCATCATATTTATCCTGATCATATATTCCTATAGGAATACTTCCTAAAGGTAAACCAGCTTTTGATAACATTTCCCATTTACCATCTACATCCTGTAAATCATATTCTTCTTTAATTGAATATTCAGTTGCTTTTGATTCCCCATTCTCAAACTTTTTTCTTTGTGAAAGACCAAAATCGCTTTCATCTTCCATGTCATAAACCTGCCTTCCCTGTGCATAATCCACTGCATCTTCATAATTATCAAATTCTAGTTCATAAGATGGATCTCCTCTATGTTTCAAATCTACAACTTTAAATCTTCCCTCATTTGCTTTTGATTCTAAACCAAAGAAATCTTTTTGACCTTTAGTAAATTCATCATGAGCAAACTGCCATTTTTGTTCAAGTATACTTTTTGTAAATTCATGAACATTTGACCAATCTGATAATACATCTTGTTCATGACCATCTACAAACCCATTATGTGTATTAATTATAAGTTTCTTTCTTTCTTCTGGTGTTGCACTGTTCCATTCTGTTTCTATACTTTCTGTTCCTATTGATTCACCTAGATAATCACCATAAAATGATGTTGAAAATTGTTCTTTTGCAACTGGTTCGTCAATGTGATATTTACCCTTACTAAACTTTTTAGTTTGTGAACCCATAACTGCATTTGGATCATCAACACTATCTTCTATTCCATGATCTTTAATCTCCCAATCATTTATTTTTTGGAATGAAGTTTGATCTCTTTGTTGACTAAATGGTTTACCACCAATTTCAAAGTTTTGTGGGAATCTTTGTTGTGCATTTGGATATAGTTTGTTGTATTCACTATCACCATTAATTTTAGATAATAGTTTATCATAATGTTGTTTTGTATCAAACTCTAATGCTTTAACAAATTTCTTTGCTTCACCAATTTTTTTCTTTGATAGTATTTCTATCTTGTCTTTTTTATATTTTGATTCAAGAAATTCTCTTGCTTCTTTGTCAAAGTTGGGTGACCAGTTGATGGATTCTCCACCAACACGGTACTTGTTCCCATCTTTTGTAATTATATCTTCATCAGTAATTAATGTCCAATCAACTACAGATTCTTCCGAGGGTGAACTACCATGCATATGTGCCATGTGGTTTTCGTATGCTTCGAAATCTGTAAGGCGTTCCTCACATTTTTCGCATTTAACGGTAGGGGAAGAAGTTCTGTAAGTCATTAGAACACAACCTCTTGATTAGAAAATGCATGGGAATTATCATTGATAAGTAAAAACTCGAAGCTGGTTTCCTGCCTCTCACGAACAACAAATTTAGCCATAGAGAATTTAGATAATCCACGCCATGCATAGTTTACACTATCAGTAGAAGTATTACACTTGCTACGTGAGAGTGCCAACATAACGTAGTATAGATTTGTTTGGTTTATAAGTATATTATTTATTGTATAGTATGTCTTTATTCAACGGTAGCATTTATGTCGACTTTTTCTATTTTGCCAAACTTTCCTAGGTTCAATGCCTTTACGCCATTATATTCGTTTGTATAGGCACTTTCAACACGAACAAAATCGCCATTGTTTACTGCATCTACTTGATCTTCCCAAAGACTAATTTTTATTCTTCCACTTTGATCACGAATCATAGCATCACAAACTGCCTTTTCACCGAACTTTGTATTAACCCTTCTAGGTTGGGATTTTTCTTCAATTATTCCCATGACATTGATTCCTTTTTCTAGTTCTTCTGCTTCCTTTACAAAGACTGTGTTATTCTTAGCCATTCACTTTGTATACGCATAATAGGTATAAATACTTGTCGGTATATTATAAATTCAACGCTTTTTTTAACTTTGGGTGTATCCAAATGATTAACTTCCCTATAGGATATGCAATGATTAGATCGATTAAAAGACCTTGCCATATATATGAATAGAATTGTTTCTCAGTAAATTCCCACACAAATACTGCGAATGGTAGTGTAATTGAATAGTATCCCATAGTCATTATCAATGTGATAACTAGGTATTCGAATAGACGGTTCAGGATCTTCAATCATATCACTTCCCTTTTTCTTTCAAAGAAGTATATAAAAGTCTTAGGACATTACTATTTTTCCACAATCATAGCACACTACACTTTCGCCCCATGATATTACTGATTTATGTTTGCACTTATTTTTATTCTTGGGCATTTTCTTTGCCCTTTAGATGCTTATCACAATGTAAACAACGTAGAACTTCTTTATTCCAATCCACACCACAACATTTTGTCATATGGAAATATCTAGGCGTAAAGGGATTTAAAAGTCTTACTTATACATATTGTCGGCTTGTGATTGAAATTGAACATTTGGTGTACCTTCTGCTAACATCTGTGCTATAGATACCACTTTTTGTTGGAATATTTTTTCCTTCAACATATATAAAACGGTGTCCATTTCTATGTAAGTCATTTCATTCTCGGTTCCAAATTCGGTGAATATTTCATCAATTTTATTGAATAATTCATTCACATTTTTCCAATTAGGCTCATCATCTTGCGTAATGAGTGGTTTCTTTTCTTCTTTACTCATATATTGAAATTAATACTATGATTAAAAAACCATTCTTTATACATCAACGTCGCCATAAACTAGCTCACTATCAAACCATTGCATCCAAAATATTGATTTTTCTTCTTGATCTTCATCCATAGTTTCATCAAGTTGTTCTATACAATGGTGTATTGTTTCATGGACTATAGTTTTCATCAAATCTGGTAATGTTTCATGCTGTCTAGGATATATTACACTTCTATGGGTTTCTTCATAATATATTCCCCTATTATCCCCGTGATCCAAGGAAAACGTCATGTTTAAAGGGTCTTTCATTTTTATCCCTCTTTCTTATCATCAATATCAGTTTTTTCTTCAATATTCACTACTTTTGACTTTTTAGTAGTAATTGATTCTGCATCGTCGTCAATCATGCCTTGTAATTCCCTTCTCATATCTACAAAGTCTTTCAATACCCCCATTCTTTTATTGACATATTCACGACTAGTAATCTTTTTCTTGTCAAGGCTTTGCTTAATTTTTTTAAGTTCTTTGTCAACTTTTTCTTCTGCTACCTTTACTGCATTAGTAAAATCCTCTCTAGATATTTTTTCTATATCTGCCATTAGGTATACTTGAAAGTATGCCTTAATAAATTCTAGCCTATTTTAAGTCATTATTTAAGTGTGGATATATATTTGATATATTTTTTCCTAGAAGAATTTCCATGCATTGACGAATAGTTGGGTCACGACCAAACACTTCATAAACTACTTCATATACGGTCTTATCTTCTTTTTCTGCTCTTTCTTTTGCATATTCAAAAAGTTCAAATATTTTCTTATCTTCCTTTCCTACAAGGAATAGGATATCCACAAGTTCTTCAAAGTTTCTTTGTTCTAGCATTGTATCTCTTAAGGTATTTGAAGTATTTAAATTGTGACAACTTTACTTTGCCTTATAAATTGTGAATGTAAATTCACCATCTTCGGATTCTTCAATATTCTTAATTTCGCACCCGTGCCTTGAACAGTATATTTCCATATCATTTTGTGCTGAAGGATCATCTGCTTTCACTATCAATGTTTGACCAACATTCATTTCTTTTAACTTAACATCTGTCTTGAATACGGGTTCTGGGCAAAATAATCCCCTTGCATCTAATTCATCTGTATCCGACATTGTTATTACAATCCCTATCTATTTCTGGATATTTATGTTTACATTCTGCCCAATCACCATCATATCCATGGTATTGTTTAATTTGTCTATTCACGAAATTACACGTTTGTTGTAAGTTCTTTGATTGATATACAACTTCTTCCAATTCGGTATCTATATTTGTCATAACCAATACGTCTTTGTTTGATTGTTGGTATGGTTGTGTGTATCTTCTATAGACTTCATATATTCCAGTTTCCACTACTTTTCTAAGTGAAAGTCTATGTGACCTTTCACCACTATTTGCTGGTATCCATGCATATGCATCTATTTCTTCCATGTATATTCTAGGATTTTTTGGATCAGGAAAATCAAACTTGTCTTTACATATGTAATACATATCCCTATTATTCTTTGGTCTTGAATAATCTTGTGATTGTAAACCGTGTAATTCACCACCACATGAACATTTACATTTACTACGTTTGGTTTCTGCGTGTGAACATCTATCGTTATGTGTCATTATCTTCCCTCATTTTATCCGAAGCATAGTTTTCCAAGACATCTGGTAACCACGCATGAATGAATAGTGCTATACTCATTGACATTGCACGATACCAATGTTTCCAATAATTCATTCTATTATCATCTAAGTGTGTCATAGTTGTTCCTTAAGATAATCCTCATATAAAGTTGTCCAACCACATACTTCACATT